>OGFE01002549.1_pt1 | contig 9742 bp, 8 predicted proteins | sample 1570811 | NCBI WGS metagenome assembly OGFE01 (sample SAMEA2581967, study PRJEB24529) | metagenome | biome: Human gut stool | place: China | collected 2011 | reverse complement strand
CCAGCTCGAAGCCGGCACCACCCCCGTGTTCGTGACCCACGATCAGGAAGAAGCGCTCACCGTTGCCGACCGCATCGGCGTGATGAACCACGGATGTATCGAACAGATCGCCGACCCGCAGACACTGTACCGCCGTCCGGGCAGCGAATACGTGGCCACCTTCATTGGCCTGACCAACCGACTCCCAGGCATCACGAATGGTGAGGAAGCCGTGGTGTTTGGCCAGCGCGTGCCGTTGCTCGAAGCCTCCAAGCGCGACGCCTCCACCGTGCTCGTGCGACCGGAAAACCTTGTGATCACTCTAGCCGCAAACGATGGCAACATGGTAGGCGAGCATGGTCGCGTCGACATGGTGCACTTCCTCGGCGCGCTCGTCCGCGTTGACTTGACGGTTGCCGCAGGTGTGGGCCACCTGCCCGTCACCGTGCAGCTGCCAGCCAATGAGCTTCCTGCCGGTCTGACGGTTGGATCCGAAGTGGTGGTGGCTCCGCGTCCGATCGCCGCGCTCGCCGTGTGAGCTGTTTCGTTGCGGACGCCCATGACGACGGTCATGAGATTGTAAGCTGATATTCAGCATTCCTGTACTAAGGTGCTGAATATCAGCATTTTCGTATATGCACCCCGTGCACGTCGTCGCAAAGGCAAATATGACGTTTCCGCAGTACCCCCAATATCCGCAGCGGCCGCAACAACCGCATCCGCAGCAGAATCCACAACAGCCATCCCAATATCAGCAACAACCGCAGTATCCGCAGCCACAAGCCAATCCCTACGAACTGTGGCTCAGGCGCGTGAAAAGCGTGTTCTCCCGCATCGGCGCAGGCATGTGCCTGATGGTGGTGATCTGGTATGCGCTTGCAACGGTGCTTTCCGGCATGCTCTATCAGGTACTGCACACCACGAATCTGCCGAATTGGGCGGTGTATGTGGCGTCGGATGCCCCTTTGTATCTCGTGGCCATGCCGCTCGCGGTACTGATCATGGGCAAATCGTCGGTCATTGAAACACGCAAGTTCGACATGAAGCCGGGCCAATTCTTCAAACTGCTGGTCATGTGCTTCCCGCTCATGTATGTGGGCAGTCTCATCGGCAATATGTTGGCGTCGCTGCTTTCCGGAGGCAACGCCAGCAATTCGGTGAGCGATCTGGCCATGCAATTCGACGTGTGGAACGTGGTGTTCTTCGTGATTCTCGGACCGTTGTTCGAAGAATGGATCTTCCGCAAGGAACTCATCAGCCGCACGCGCAAATACGGCGAAAAAACCGCGATCGTGTTCTCCGCGCTGTTCTTTGCTCTGGTGCACATGAACCTGTTCCAGTTCTTCTACGCATTCGCATTGGGTCTTGTGTTCGGCTACGTGTACGTGCGTACCAGCAAACTGCGTTATTCGGTGGTCATGCACATGTTCGTCAACTTCATGGGTGGCGTGGTTGCGCCGTGGGTGGTGACGAACATTGACATCGACAGTCTGATGAACGTGCTGACCAGTGCGGAAAACGGCGACGGAACGGCCATGATGCAGTGGATGGGCCAGAATGCGACGGGAATGATGATATTCGGCATCTATATGCTGCTATATTACGGTCTGATCATCGCGGGCATAGTGTTGCTTATCCGCAATCGCAAGAACTTTGAATTCTATACCGCACCGGAAGAACTGCCTCGCGGCATGCGCACGAGCACGGCAATACTGAACGTCGGTGTAGTTACTTACATTGTAGTGACGGTTATTATTACGTCAATCAATCTAATGATGCAATAATTTCAGTATAAAAAAGTGCCGCATGTGGACTACTGCATGCGGCACTTTATATATATGGGTCAACCGCGATTTCTTATGTTCGCGAGGATATTACGATTCTTTGTTAATGGCGCGATTCTCAAGAAAATCAGCATTGGCGATGGAACGTGCCACGGCGTTGATCATGTCGGGAAGCAACGATTCCGGCTTGGCGTACGCGCACACTTCGACATTGATGCCGTAAGGGGAGTAGCCGGTCAGTCTTACTTTCGGAGGGAAGCGCGGATCGGCCAAATCGGCGGTATCGCGCTGCACGGCCTGAACCACCTGACGGGTCATCTCGTCGATGTCGGTACCGGCCTTGGCGGTAAACGGCACGCGAACCAGCATTTCGTTGGACGGATTGAGTTTTTCCAGTGACGCGGTGTTCAGAATCGAATTCGGAATGATCTTGACGTTGCCATTGCGCTCGCGCACCACGGTCTGACGCCAGTTGATGTCTTCGACCACGCCATCGGTGCCCGCCACATTCACCAGATCGCCCGGCTGGATTACACGGCCAAGCATCAGACCGAAACCGCCGATGATGTTCGCGATCGTATCTTTCATACCGAGCGACACCGCAAGACCACCAATGCCGAGCGCGGTGAAAATCGTGGTCGGATTAATGCCGAACACCGGCTGCAGCACAGTGCCCACAGCCAACGTCCACACCACCGCGCGCAGAATATTGATGAAAATCGAAGCGTTCGGCACTTGCGAACGGTCCAGCACTTTGCTCACGATTCGGGTAAGCGCCTTGTCGATAACGGCCGCAAGCAGTGCAACGACAATGAGCAGAATGATTTTTCCGGAATTGGTTTTCAGCCAATCCACAACGATTCCAATCGGTTCCATAGTGTTCTGAAGCGTCCCTTCATAAGTTTGATTCGCATGCATTACTGGTGCGCGCGACTTGCGTTCGCTGCGTCTGCGATGCGTGTTCGAGATGCGTGTTCGCAACTTGTGTTCGCACATATCCTACAGTGCGTGGCTGAGTCGGTTTGAGCGTGGGTGTGCGGGGGCGTGCGCGAGAACATGTGGGAATGCGCGTGGTGACATGTGTCCGGAGCCGTGAACGGACTAAAGTTGAGGCATGGGCAATGTTGTGGATTATGTGCGCCGCGAGTTCCGCGGGTTCGGCGAATTGGCGTTCAGCAATGTCGATTCCTTGGTGCTTTCCGAGCTTTCCTACATGCGATTGCCGGGCTTGGTTCCGGCATTCGGCGAGGCCAAGTCGGTGGCGACCGTGCCGAAAGCTACGATGAGATGTTTGTTTCGAATTCCTCTGAAATGAATGATTATCGGCTTTCGTTGCTGCGTGCGGTTTGCGAATCGCCGCGATTCCGCAGGTTGCGGGTGGGGGAGTATGACGAACGTTTGGATGAGGGCGAGCAGCAGCAATTCGCTGCGATGACCTTCGATTTGGGTGCCGATTTCGGCTTATATGTTGCGTTCCGTGGCACTGACGGCACGCTCGTCGGTTGGAAAGAGGATTTTAATATGGCGGTGCGCTGCCCAGTGCCGTCGCAAGAATCGGCATATCGATATGCGGACTCGATTCTGGACAGGACGGAACGTTTCCTCTCGGCGAAAAAATCACCCGACATTATGATCGGCGGGCATTCCAAAGGCGGCAATATGGCGGTATATGCGGCCATGCAAATCACGCAAAGCGATATTGAAGCGACCAACGAACGCGCGCAACGGCTCGGACTGCTGCCGGCGCTCGGAGGAAGCGTGCCGGGACGCAACTGCAGAATCTCCCGCATCTTCTCGCATGACGGTCCTGGAATGTCTCAAGTCATGGTGCATAGCCGCGCATATCAGGCAATCGCGGCACGAATCGACAAAACCGTGCCGGAATCCTCCATTATCGGCATGCTGTTGCAATCGCAAATCAAACCAACCTTCGTCAAAGCCGACGCCATAAGCATTCTGCAGCATATGGGATCAAGCTGGCAAGTGACGCAATCCGGCGAATTCGAGCAGGCAAGCGAGCTGACAGGCGGTGCGCAACTCATCGGCAAAACCATTGACGGATGGTTCGACCGCGTAAGCCAGGAACAACGCGAACGGGCCATCAACCAGATATACGACATCTTCGCAGCCGCGGGGTACGGTAATATCGCTGATCTGGTGGCGAATTGGACGGATTCGCTGCCGAAAATCGTGGCAGCCGCCAGAGGTACCGACGTGCAAACGCGCGAACTCATCAAAGACGTGTTCAAGGCGATTCCAGCCAGTGCGGCGAAAGTCGCTGTCGGTGAACTGCGCAACGACAAGGAGGGGGATGCGTGATGGGCAATATTATTGACTATGCGCGCACGGAAACGCGCAGTTTCGAGGCATTGCCGTTCCGCGAGGCTGACGCATTGGTGTTGGCGCAGCTTTCGTACGACGAAGTACCGGAATGCGTGCTGCGATTGGACGATTTGGTAGCGAAATACGGTACGTTGCAGGCGCGTGCGAAGCAATTCGATATTCGGCGTCCGATCGCATCGTTGCGTATGCTGCGCAAGCCCCCGTTTGGCGGCGTGACGATTGCGCGTGCCGATGACGAGCTGAACCACGACAAGCCCGTGGCCGACCATGATGTGGAGAACGTGGGATTGGTCGATCCGCAGGTGACGCACGACTTCTACCATGCTGTGGCGGCGAATCCGCGGTTTTCCGACGTTGAGATGAGCGCGTATTGCGAGCAGTTCGATGGTGGTGCGCAAACGCAGTTCGCGGCAGTGACTTTCCGGCTGCCGTCGGGAACGCTGGTTGTGGCGTTTCGGGGTACTGATGATTCGCTGGTCGGATGGAAGGAAGACTTCAACATGGCCTTCCAATACCCGGTTCCAGCACAGGTTTCCGCAGCTGAATACCTGAAAAAAGTCGCCTCGCTGTGGGATGGACCGATACTGCTGACCGGTCACTCCAAAGGTGGTAATCTGGCCGTATATGCGGCCATGAACGCCGAAGACGAGATCAAGGACCGCGTTGAACGCATTTACTCGCTCGACGGGCCGGGTTTCCCCGAAGAAGTGGTGAAAAGTTTCGAATATGCGAGCGTGAGCGACCGCATTGTGAAAATCGTGCCGGACTCCTCGGTGGTGGGCATGGTGTTTGAAACCCCCGAACGTTGCGTGGTGGTGAAATCCGACGTGGACGGCATCATGCAGCATTTCGCCTTCTCGTGGCAGATGCACGGGGGTGAATTCGCCAAGGCCGAAGATGTGGCCGACAGTTCGGTGGTGTTCAACAAGTCGCTGAACGGCTGGCTTGCGGGACTTTCCAAAGAACAGCGTGAGCATGCGGTCGACGCGCTGTTCTCCGTGCTTGAGGCTTCCGGTGCGGGCAGTATTTCTGCGATCGTGGCGGCCGGTCCGAAAGTGATTCCTGAAATGCTCGGCACATATGTTGGCTTGAGCAGTGCGGATCGGCGCAACATCAATCAGGCGTTGGTGATTCTGTTGCAGGCGGCGCTCGCTCGCAATCCGAAAGTTCAGCGAAAGTGAAGCGCGAATGAGGCGTGAGTACTGTGCGAACGTGGGCGGGCACTGTTCGCGTAGCGTACTTGTGTTGTAAGCGTGAATTCGTATACGACATTTGCCGAAATTCGGTCTAGACAACTTGTACAATAAAACGTGGTTATGAGGCAACGTGACTAATTATTAGGGGGTACTGATGCCACGACCACGTAGGGATTCGGAAATCCTGCCAGCAAAAGATCGTCTCGAAAACGCCTTCTGGGAGCTGCTTTCGGAACGCGAGTACAACAAAATCACCGTCACCGACATCGTGCGCACGGCCGACGTGAATCGCAATTCCTTCTACTATCATTTCTCCGGACTGCCGGAATTGGCCGACTCCGCCATTCTGCACGCCGTCGAAGACACGCCAATGCCGGGCGTGCCAGGGCGGGATTTCAATCCTGACACCGAATGGCGCAAGCACGTCACCGCGTTGCTGCGCGATCCCGAACAGCGTCAGCGTCTCGACCGATTGGCCTTGCTGGCAGGTCCGCACAGCTCGCCGGAACTCGTTTCGTCGTTGAAGGAATTCGGGCGTTTGACCATGATCTCCGTGCTCGGATTGGATGCCGACAGTCTCGACCTGAAAACCGATCTCATGCTCGATTTCACCGTCGGAGGCATGCTGGCCGTACTGCAGCGCTGGCCGAAACTGCATGAAAAACTGCCGCTCGACACCGTATTCAACGAGGACGTCGCCGTACTCGCGGCAGGCATGTTCATGTCAATGTCGAAAGCGGACATGCTCGAATACTGGCGCAGGATCTTCAGCGAAGGATTCGTACCCGGCATGGCGGCTACGCAACAGCAGCCGCCGTCTGCCAAGTGACCATCGAAAGCCGGCTGTGACAATCCAGTGGTAGAAACGATATAGCGGCGTTTTTCCGCGGATTGTTCCGTGGAAAAACGCGAACGTGCGAAATGAACGAACGACGGGGAGGTTGTCCATGATCAACGAAGCTTACAAGGCCATGCTCGGCGGAAAATCCGTGATCCGCGAGCTGAGCGAATACGCGACCGCGCGCGGTGCCGAAATCGGCTACGAGAACGTGTTCGACTATTCGTTGGGCAATCCGAGCGTGCCCTGCCCGCAAAGCTTCACCGACGAAATGATCGCCCTGTACCAAGAGGCGGAACCGGTCGCGTTGCACGGATACTCGCCGTCGCTGGGCATTACCTCGGTGTGCACGGCCATTGCGGAAAGCCTCAACCGCCGCTTCGACATGGACTATACGACCGACTACATCTTCCCGACCACGGGTGCGGCCGGTGCGCTGGCCCACGCACTGCGCGTGGTGACCAAGCCTGGAGACGAAGTCATCACCTTTGCCCCCTACTTCCCTGAGTACCAGCCGTATGTCAACGGAACCGGCGCGCACCTGACCGTGGTGCCGGCCGACACCGAAAACTTCCAAATCAACTTCGAAGCGTTCGAACATGCGCTGAACCCGGGAACCGCGGCGGTGCTCATCAACACGCCGAACAATCCTTCCGGAGCCGTCTATTCCGCCGAAACGCTGACCCGACTGGCTGAAATCCTGCGCGCCAAGCAGGTCGAATACGGGCACGACATCTTCCTGATTTCCGACGAACCATACCGTGAAATCGTGTTCGATGGGGGTGTGCAGCCGTACCCGAGCAAGTTCTACGACAACACGCTCTCGTGCTACTCGTACTCCAAGTCGCTGTCGCTGCCGGGCGAGCGCATCGGCTACGTGGCGGTGAACCCGCGCGCTACCGATGCCGAACTGATCGTGCCGATGTGCGGGCAGATCAGCCGCGGAACCGGCCACAACTGCCCAGGATCCAGCGTGCAGCTGGCCGTGGCCAAGGTGGTGGACGAAACCAGCGATCTTTCCGTGTACGAGAAGAACATGAACCTCTTGTATGACGCGCTGGTGCGCCTCGGATTCGACGTGGTGCGCCCGGGAGGCACGTTCTACATCTTCCCGAAGGCGCTTGAGGATGATGCGAATGCGTTCTGCATGAAGGCCAAGGATTACGACCTGATTCTCGTGCCATCCGACAGTTTCGGCGTGCCCGGCTACTTCCGTATGGCGTACTGCATCGATACGGAAAAGGTGGAGCGTTCCATCGCCGCATTCGAAAAGTTCGTGCACGAAGTCTACGGCCGCTGAGCCCTGTGTGCGCTCGCTGGAGGAATTCGGACGCAAATAAGCCAAAGGGGTGTGTTTCTGCCTTATATATGGCAGAAACACACCCCTGTCCGGAGCTATCTCGCTTATATATGGCAGGTCGGTTGGTTAAAACAGCCAAAAACGTACCCCCGAAGTGGCGTTTTGCTGAGGACGTCTGCCATATATAAGCGAGATAGGCGTTCTTAAGCTGTGTGGAGTGTCCGTTTCTGCAGAATCGGACGTTCATAGGCTGGTTTTTGGTGTTTGGATGTCCGTTTCCGGTGAATCGGACAGTTGGGCTGATGTTTTTGGGTCCTGTTTGTCCGTTTCTGCAGAATCGGACATTCAAAGCACTCTCAGTGGGTGGCGATTTCGTCGATCTTGGTGACGTGGCCGCCGAACTGGGCGCGCATGGTGGAGACGACGCGCAGAATGTCGTCCGCGCCGCCGCGGGAAGTCTGGCGGGCATACAGCGCGGCCGCGGTGGAGGGTGTCGGCACGCCCAGTTCGAGCGCAGCCTCGATCATCCACTTCGCCTCGCCGGATTCGTTGGCCACCGGCGGCATGGATTCCAGCGTCGGATCGGACTTGAACGCGATCGCCAGCAAATCCAACAGCCAGGACTGTACCACGGAACCGTCTCGCCATGAAGTCATCACGGCCGCCGGATCCTTGATGAGATCGGACTTCACCATAGTGGCGAAACCCTCGCCGAACGCCTGCATCATGCCGTATTCGATGCCGTTGTGCACCATTTTGGCGAAATGGCCGCCGCCGACCGGGCCTGCGAGCACCAGTCCGGAATCGCCTTCAGGCTTGAGCGCTTCGAAAATCGGGCGAGCGCGTTCGAAATCCTCTTCGCTGCCGCCCACCATAAGCGCGTATCCGCGGTCAATGCCCCATACGCCGCCGGAAACACCGCAATCCATGAAATGGATGCCCCTCGGCTCAAGTTCGGCCGCGTGGCGCGCGTCATCGGTGTAACGGGAATTGCCGCCATCGATGATCATGTCGCCGGGTTCCAGCAGCTCCGCCAATTCGTTGATGGTGCTGTCGGTCGCCTCGCCTGCGGGCACCATCACCCACACGATGCGCGGCGCGGTGAGCGCTGCCACCATCTCTTCGAGGCTTGCCACGGTGCGATCCGATTCGGGGGAGCGGTCGTATCCGACCACCTCGTGCCCGGCCGCCGCGATGCGCTTCGCCATATTGCCGCCCATTCGGCCCAGACCGATCATTGCCAGCTGCATGATGTTCTTCTTTCTACGGTTTTGTTTGATATGGAATTTGATTGGGATTGGTGCCGTCCACCCGCTTTCAGCATCTTCCGCAACGCAGAAAAGAAGATGCGGAAAACGAATGGACGGCAAGTTTTTTGTATTTCAGATATGTTTTTTCAGATATGATGCGCGCGAATCGCAATCGCAATTCGTGTGCGAAGTGTTGCGTCAAAGCATCAGCGAAAGCAGCATGACGCAACCCAAGCCGGTGACCGACAGAATCGTTTCCATCAGCGACCAGGTCTTCAATGTCTGACCGACGGTCATACCGAAGTATTCCTTGACCAGCCAGAATCCTGCATCATTCAGGTGCGAGAAGAATACGGAACCTGCGCCGATGGCGAGCACCAGCATCGCCAGATGCGTCGGGCTCATGCCGGTGGCGAGCGGCACCATAATGCCGGATGCGGTGACGGTGGCGACGGTTGCGGAGCCGGTTGCCAGGCGGATGAGCACGGCGACCAGCCAGCCTGCGATCAGCGGATTCATGGCGGATTCGGTGATCGAATTGGCGATCACGTCGCCAATGCCGGAATCGACAAGCGTCTGCTTGAAACCACCGCCGGCGGCGACGATCAGAATAATGCCGGCGACGGAGCTGAACGACTGCCCGACCATGCCATTGACCGCGTCGCGAGTGAACTTCTGCATGTAGCCGAGCACAACCATCGCGAAAATCGTGGTGATGAGCAGAGCCGCCAGCGGAGTGCCGATGAAGGCGAGCGCGCGTCCCCACACGGTTTCGCTCTGGCCGGTCAGATCCACGATGGAAGATGCGAGCATAAGCACGACCGGCAGCAGGATGACGGCGATTGCGGAAGTGAAAGACGGGCGGTTTTCCGCGGATTTCGGGGCTTCTGCCTCAGCAGTGTTTTCTGGGGCCGCGATCGGCACCCACTTGGCGGCGAGCTTGCCGAACAGCGGGCCGGAGATGATCACGGTCGGAATGGCGACGATCAGGCCGAGCGCCAGGGTGATGCCAAGGTTTGCGTTCAGTGCGCCGATGGCGGTCAGCGGGCCGG
>OGFE01002542.1_pt1 | contig 9759 bp, 12 predicted proteins | sample 1570811 | NCBI WGS metagenome assembly OGFE01 (sample SAMEA2581967, study PRJEB24529) | metagenome | biome: Human gut stool | place: China | collected 2011 | reverse complement strand
GGGGACCCACAGCGTGGAGTAGCCCTGCATCCGCTTGAAGCGGATCAGGATGTCCTGCAATGTGCAGTCCAGGGCGTGGCCCATGTGGAGCGGACCCGTGACGGTCGGCGGCGGCATGACGATGCTGAACGGTTCTTTGCTCGGATCCGGGTCCTGATGGAAGTAGCCATTCTTTTCCCAAAAATCATACCAGGACATTTCAATGTCGTTCGGTGCATAAGCGCCTAACTGTTCCTTATTCCATTTCATCTATATTCCCTCCAAAACAAAAAAGAGCATTCCCTCGCCTAAGGGTATTCCTTAGGACGAAAGAATGCTGTATCTTCCGCGGTACCACCTAATTTGCCGCTTGCGCGACCGCTTCATGGCACAGGTAACGTCTGCTGCACGGGCAGGCCTTTCCTCCTGCCAGCTCCCGGGTGACGCGCCCTACCCTCTTTGGATGCCCTCGCACCGGACTCGGCATCTCGCTGACAAAAAGAAATAAGGCTTCTTCCGCTCATCGCTTTTATGTGATAAATATTGTAGCAAGTTTACTTGGGCCTGTCAAGGTACTCCGCATAAAATCAATAGACGCCCTGCTTGAAGAGGGTCATCATTTCCATGGTCAGGCTGGCCTTTTCCGTATCTTCCGGAATGTCCTTGCGGTCGATCCAGCCGGCCGTGGCCAATTCGCCGTGGTCGACTTTCAGCGTATCGTCGCCGTCGAGGTCGCAGAAGAAGCCAAAGAGCAGCGTATCCGTGAAGCACCAGGGCTGGCTCTTATAGAACTGCAGATTCTTGACACGGATGCCCACTTCTTCCATGACTTCCCGGTGGACCGTTTCTTCGATGGTCTCACCGACTTCGGCAAAACCGGCCAGCAAGGCGATATTCTTGTATTCCCGTCCGGCATACTTCGAGACCAGCAGTTTGTCGCCATGGCGGACGGCGACGATGACGGCCGGACAGATGCGCGGATAAATCATGGTGTGGCAGTGGTCGCAGTGTACCATGCGTTCGTTCTCGCTGTGTACCATGGGGCGGCCGCAATGGCCACAATAGATGTGGTTGCTGTACCAGTTGTGCAGGGACAGGCCGGCGATGCCGGCAAAGGCCAGGTAACGCGGCCGGGCAGCGCGCATGAAATTGATGGACACATAGGTAAAGCCGTCCCGTTCCGGCAGGGCTTCCTTCGCCAGGTAGAACTGGGCCCGGTCTTCGGCAAAGAGCCAGCGGAACTGGTCTTCTCCGATGTCGGCATAGTCGGCATGGCGGGGATAGACGAATTCTTTATCGCCCGTCAGCCGGACCAGGACCTTGCGGCCCTGATAAGACAGCAGAATACCATCCCGCGCCAGAGGCACAGGGTGGTATTCGACATGGTACGTGTGATTGCCAATGTCTTGTATCATTCGACGAGTTTCGCTCCTTCATTGCTGCATTTCAGGATATGGCCCGTAGCGGCGATGCCGTGGTCGTTGAAGCAGTTGATCATGGTGTCCATGATCTGCACTTCCTGATCCGTCGCAAAGGCGATGAGCGTCGAACCGGAACCGCTGATGGTAGCGCCCAGGGCACCGGCTTCGACGGCCTTCTTGAGGACCAGTTCGCCGCTGGGGATGAGGCGCAGGCGGTAGGGCACGTGCAGTTTATCCTGCAGGCCATAGGCGATGCGGTCGTACTGCTTGGTGAACAGCGAAGAAACGAGGATGCTGACGCGGCTGGCGTTGAAGACGGCGCTCTGGTAGTCAATGGTCTTGGGTAGGGCCTTGCGGGCTTCTTCCGTCGAAACTTCGACTTCCGGGCTGACCGTAATGAAAGACAGGTCATCGTCGATGGGGATGGAATTGGTCAGGGTCTTGCCATCGACCATGATAGAAACGGACAGGCCGCCGTAAATGGCAGGAGCCACGTTGTCAGGATGGCCTTCCAGGACGGTCGCCATGGTCAGCATATCTTCGCGGGTCATCTTATTGCCCGTCAAGGCATTGCCGATGAGGATGCCGCCGACGAGGGCTGCCGAACTGCTTCCCAGGCCGCGGGCCGGCGGAATAGCATTGACCAGCCGCAGTGTGCCGCCCTTGGGCAGGGACTGGCGGTTCTTGATGGCCACGGCCTTCATGGCCTGTCCGACCATATTCTCATCGAAATTACGGGGCAGGGAATTGGCTCCCAAACCTTCGATTTCGACAGTGATCGTGTCTTTATCCGGTTCTTCCGTAAAATAAATGTCATTGTACAAAGTCAGCGCAATCCCGACGGCATCAAAGCCGGAGCCGACGTTAGCCGACGTGGCCGGAATCTGTGCGTGCAGCGTTTTTGTCATTTCTTACACCTCGATTACACGAATGGCATTCGCAATCTTGCGAACGCACGACAAGTCTTCGATTTTCTGGAGCGAAGCCTGGACCAGGCCTGCTGGCGATTTGTCGATGAGGATGACGATTTCAGCGATTTCTGCCGTTTCATCCTTCTGGATGAGGGAGCGGATACTGATATTGTTTTCTGCCAGTACCTTGGAAACAGCCGCCAGGACGCCCGGCGCATTGTTGACGATCATGCGGATGTAGTACGGCGAGGAAATGTCGGCCTGCGGTTTGAGCTTGGCTTCGTGCCATACGTAATCCCGTTTGCCCGTCATCTTCAGGTTGCGGTGGAGGATGACGTTCATGACGTCGCTGACAACGGCACTGGCTGTCGGCAAGGAGCCGGCGCCCTGGCCGTAGAACATGACGTCGCCGACGCAGTTGCCGCGGACGCAGACGGCATTGTAAGCGCCGTCGACATTGGCCAGCGGGTGGCCTTTGCGGATGAAGGCCGGATGGACGTTGAGGGAAATGCCGTCTTCATCCTGGCGTGCAATGGCCAGGAGCTTGATGACATAGCCCATTTCCGTGGCGTGTTCAATATCTTCTTTGCTAATGTTTTCAATGCCTTCGACATGGACGTCGTTGAAGGTCACAGCCGAGTGGAAGCCCAGCGTTGCCAGGATGGCGATCTTGCGGGCCGCATCGTAACCGCTGACGTCGTTCGTCGGGTCCGCTTCGGCATAGCCCTTTTCCTGGGCTTCCTTGAGGACGTCTTCATACGACGAGCCATAGGCGGTCATGTTGGACAAGATGAAGTTCGTCGTGCCGTTCATGATGCCGATGATTTCTTCGATGCGGTTGCTGTTGAGCGACGAATACATCGGGCGCACGATGGGGATGCCGCCGGCGACACTGGCTTCGAACTGGAAGTCCACGTTGTGCTGCTGCGATAATTTCAATAGCGGAATGCCGTAATCGGCGATGAGGTCCTTATTGGCACTGATGACGCTCTTGCCGCGCAGGAAGCACTGTTCGATGCAGTCCTTGGCAAAATCGGCGCTGCCCATGACTTCGACGACAATGTCGATTTCATCGTCGTTGATGATATCGTTGAAATCCGTCGTGAGCTGGATGGAATCAGGTAAGTCTTCCATCTTTTCGTACTTATTCAAATCGCGGATGAGGACCCGCTTGATGTTGATTTTCGTATTGAGCTGTTCTTCAATGAGCGGACCGTTCATGGCCAGTAAGTCGACAACCCCTTTTCCGACCGTACCGCAGCCTAACAAGGCAATGGAAACATTTTTCATGAGCCTACTCCCCCTTTTTTATCTTACGCTTGTCCGATGATATCGACTTTGCTGACACCGGACAGCTTTTCCAACGTTTTAATCAGTTCATCGACAGGAACGGTCATATCCTTGGTTTCGATGGACAAGCTGACATCTGCCATTCCCTGCAAGGGAATCCCCTGGTTGATGGTCAGGATACTGCCGTTATTGGCAGCGACCGTGTTGAGCACTTGCGATAATTCCCCAGGCCGGTCGAAGATCATGACCGACAAGGTGACGATTTTCCCCTGAGTCACATCGTAAAACGGGAAGACATAGTCCTTATACTTATAGTACGCACTGCGGCTCAAGTCCATCATGCGGACGGCTTCGTTGATGGTGCGCGTCTGATGATGCTTGAGAATTTCCTTGACCTTGATGGTCTTCTTGATGGCTTCGGGCAGAATGTCTTCGCGGACCAGGTAAAATTTATGGTTGCTGTCTTCTTTCACTCGGCTTCCTCCCTTTCGAGAAAATATTGATACGTCGCCATGAGGCCCGGCATGAGTTTCATCTTCGGCCGCCAGCGGAGCGTTTCGATGGCCTTGCCATTGGCCAGGGACGACCGGAAAATATCGCCCTTGCGGGCTTCTCCATAAGAAACGGCCACACCGGCATGAGAGAAATACAAGAGAATCTCTTTCAGGGCGTTGATGGTCGTCTCGATCTGGGTGCTGATGTTATAAATCCCTGACGGCACGCCGCTGTCCATAGCGGCGATATTGGCGCGGGCCACATCCTTGACGTAGACGAAGTCGCGGGACTGTTCACCGTCGCCGAAAATCGTCAGGTCCTGACCGCAGGCCAATGCTCTGGCAAAGAGGCCGACGACACCGCCTTCGCCGCCATTGCCCTGGCGTTCGCCATATACATTGGCATAGCGCAGGATGGCATAGGGCAGGCCGAACAGGCTGCCATAGAGCTGGATATACTTTTCTGCAGCCACTTTGGTCAAGCCGTAGAACGACGCCGGTGCCAGTGGTTCCGATTCGCTCAGGGGCACTTTAGGATTATCGCCATAGACGGCGGCCGACGACGAATAGATGAATTTCTGTACACCCTGACGGCGGCACTGTTCCAGGACATTAATCAGGCCGATGACGTTGAGTTCGGCATCTTCCCTGGGATGGGCCAGGGAGTAGGATACCTGGGTCTGGGCCGCTTCATGAAAGACGACGTCGAAATGGCCTTCTTCAAAGAGGGCCTGCAGGGCTGCTTCGTCGCGGATATCGCCCTCGACGAAACGGGCCTCTGTCGGAATCTGGTCCCGGCAGCCTGTACTCAGATTATCAAAGACGGTCACGTCATGGCCGTCTTCCAGCAAGGCGTCGACGAGGTGGGAACCGATGAAGCCGGCCCCGCCGGTAACTAAAATATGCAAAGTAAGACCTCCAATCCTTACGGCAGGTCACCGTAAGTAATGAGTTCAATCTGTTTGGCTTCCAGCTGCTGGCGGATAGCCGGTGACAGCAGGGCCTGGAATTCATCCTGCCAGTGATAGCCCCAGGCAAAGGACTGGCTGAGGACAGCCGTACTGCGGCCTGGATGCATCATGATTTCATGGGTCCCAAAAGGCAGTCTGTCGATGAGATAGTGCAGATTGCTTTCCGTCATGTGCCCGCCGTCGACCATGCCCCAGAAAAAGTCCGTCGTCGTAAAGTGCAGGCGCCGGACCGAGGCCATGGCTTTCTTCGACAAGTAGGTCAGGCCGTCGCGGCCGGCAATGCGCACGGGATTGGCCGACAATTCCTTATAGGAATAGGCTTCCCTGGGGATGCGCAGGCGGTGGATACCGTACTTCATCATCAGCGACTGGACGATGGACCAGACCTGCGGCAGGACGTGCAGGTGCTGGTGGCTGTCCAGGTGGTCGATGGGAAGGCCCGTAGCCATGATTTTTTCCATCTGGGCGTCGAGTTCCCGGTAGACCTGACCGTAATCGAGTTTTCCCTGACAGGCCCGCTTGATGACTTCCGTATAGCTTTCCGGCAGCAGGCCGTCGGGCTGGACCAGGGTCGGCACTTCCCTGGCCGACAGGACCGTCGGCAGAGAACCGACCAGGCTGAGATGGATGCCGATGCCCAGGCCGGGACATTTCCGGGCCAGGTCGACGGCCTCGTCAAAGGCCGGGCCGTTGGCCAGCAGAGACGTGCTGGTCAGGACACCTTGGTCGCAGGCTTCGATGACGGCCTGATTGACTTCTGTATGGATGCCGAAATCATCGGCATTGATGATGACTCTGTTCATCTTTCAAACTCCCCGTCCTTTCAGGACGTACTACATAATGAGCTTAATGACTATTATACATGGACAATCGTATTTTGACAATATCCTCTGCCCATTCTATTCCGCAAATTGCCGATATGCCGCTTCCTTCACTTTGCGCTGCCAATCCTTCAGGGGCGTCCCTGTCTCAGCGGCGGCAGCCCGGCAATCATCGTATTCTGCCGATATGTTGACGACCTTGCCGTCATAGCGGCAGACCTTGCAGTGCAGGTCGCGGCCATCGACGCGGACCGTCGTGATGAGCCGGTCGCAGGCCAGGCGGGTCACTGGGAAGAAGCGGACGCCAATGGACGTCGTCTCCCTGACAATGACGCCGATGAGGGTGTCGATGAGTTCCTGACGGCACAAGACGCAGAGCATAGAGGCCATGCGGCCTTTCTTCATCATCATCGGCATGGCCCAGACATCGTTGGCGCCCTGAGCCAGGATGAGGGAAAAGACGTATTCCATGTTCTGCGGGTTCATGTCATCGATATTGGCTTCCAGCTGCCATAATGTTTCCATTTCCATCACCTCAAGCGATTCATCGTATCGGCCAGGCGGCCAGCGCCGAAGCCGTTGTCGATATTGACGACGGATACGCCGGCAGCACAGCTGTTGAGCATCGCCAGGAGGGCCGACAGGCCGTGGAAATTGGCACCATATCCGATACTGGTCGGCACAGCGATGACCGGTTTGTCGACGAGGCCGCCGACGACGCTGGCCAGAGCCCCTTCCATGCCGGCGACGACGATATTTACGTTGGCCCGGCGGATATCATCGACGCGGGCCAGGAGGCGGTGGATGCCGGCGACGCCGACGTCGTATATGCGTTCAACGCGGTTGCCCATGATTTCCGCCGTCAAGGCCGCTTCTTCGGCAATGGGGATATCGCTCGTCCCGGCGGTAATGACCGAAATGAGGCGGTCGCCATTGACGACGGTTTTATCCTTATGCTGATAGACCATACGGGCCAATTCGTCATACTGGGCAGCCGGATGGCGTCCGGCCAGGGCGTCGTAGACGGCCTTATCGGCCCGCGTGCCGATGACGTTGTCGTACTTCTCCATAAGGATGTCCAGGATCCGTACCGACTGATTGACAGTCTTGCCGGCACAGTAGACGACTTCCGGGAAGCCGCAGCGCTGCTGACGCTGCAAGTCCAGTTTGGCAAAGCCCAAATCGAGGGTTTCCTTATTTTCTTCCATAGTTACTCCTTAAAACCATTTTTTTCCCATGCCTTATATAAGACGATGCCGACCGACATGGACAGGTTCAGCGATTCCGTATCGGGACGCATGGGGATGGTCAGTACGTCATCGCAGCAGTCCAGGAAAGGACCAGGCAGGCCGTTGCCCTCGTTGCCGAAGGCCAGGATGACAGGCTGGCTGTAGTCGGCGTCGACATACGAGACGGTCCCTTCCGGAGCCGTCCCATAGACCTGGCGGTCCTCGTCGGCACAGAACTGGTCCAGCTGTTCATCGGTCACGTCCTGGACGACGGGGACCTTGAAGATAGCCCCCATGGCACTGCGGATGGTCTTGTCATTATAGACGTCGACACTGCCTTCGCTGAGCAGGACGGCGCCGGCATTGGCCGCAGCCGCCGTGCGCAGGATGGTCCCCAGATTGCCCGGGTCCTGGATGGAGCGCAGATAGAGGACGGCCTTTTCCGGCGCAATGGCCGGCAGGCTGTCGAAAGTATAGGCAAAGAAAGGCAGCATGGCCGCCAATCCCTGGGGCGTCCTGGTGTCTTTCAGCTTGTCATAGACGCTGTCGGTGACGGCATAAAAAGTCCATCCCAATTCGAGGCCTCTGGCATAGAGGGCTTCAAAGCCATCCAGGGCCCGCCCCTTTTCCGAGACGAAGCAGATGGCATCGGGAATAGCCATGGCCGCTGCGTCGGCAATGACCCGCAGGCCTTCGACGAAGACGCGCTGATGGGCCTGGCGGCCTTTCTTCTGCTTCAGGGAGCAGGCCATCTTGACCCACTGGTTGTCGCGGGACGTAATTTCGTTCATAGTACCTCCTATCTACCCGCCATGCGGATAAAAAAAGGGACCTCGCATGATAACTTTCATGCGACAGTCCCTCTCGTATAAGACAGGATTCCTGCTGATCCGGCTTGTCTGCCGGATGGCCGTTATTCTTGAGCAGGCTTTCGCGGTTCTGCTGGATGCTGGACAAGGTCTTTTCCAATGTCGATTCAACGTATTTGAGGACATCGCCGGCATAGGTAATGGAGCTGTTCTTCAGCTGTTCCGACGAATCGTTGGCATTCTGGATGATCTGGTTGGCATGTTCCTGAGCCTGCCGTACCAGTTCGCTTTCTTCTGTCAATTTGGCAATATAATCCTTGGCCTGGGCGACCATGCTTTCGGCATGATGCTGGGCATCGGAAATGATCTTATCTTTTTCGGACAAGACTTTCTTGGCCTGTTCCAATTCGGCCGGCATGGATTCTTTCAAATCGTCGATGATCTGAAGGATTTCTTCTTCTTCGACCATCTTCTTATTGGTAAAAGGCATCTTCGAGGCGTTCATTACCAAACTTTCCAAATCTTCTAACAGTTTATCCGAATTCATGTATTCTCCACTCCTAAGCATTGTACTTGTCTGCAAACTTCTCTTTCAGTTTCTGTTCGACATAATCGGGAACCATATCGTCGAGCTTGCCGCCGAAGCAGGCCAGTTCGCGGATACCTGTCGAGCTGATATACGAATACTGGGTACTGGTCATGATGAAGACCGTTTCGATACGCGGTTCCACCTTCTTCATGAGCAGGGCCCGCTGGAATTCGTATTCAAAATCGCTCAGGGCGCGCAGGCCGCGGATGATGATAGTCGCACCGTGTTCGATGGCATATTCGTTGAGCAGGCCATGGAAGCTGACGACTTCGATGTTGGGAATGTGTTTTGTCGTTTCCCGCAACATCTCTTCCCGTTCTGCCATCGAGAACAAGGGCTTCTTTGACGGGTTCTCAAAGACAGCGACGATGAGCTTGTCGACAAGCTGGCTCCCCCGTTCAAAAATGTCAATGTGTCCGTTGGTGACAGGATCAAAACTGCCGGGACAAATACCGATTCGCACTTTCTAGACTCCTTCCTGACGACGGCGGATAAAGGCAATCCGCGTGTCTTTCCCATAGGATTTTTCTCTGATGACCTCATACAATGGGCTCTCCGTTATACCTTCGTTCCGGCTGTATTCCATCAGAATCAATCCTCCCGGAGCCAGCAAATCGTATTCACCTATCAAAGCGATTGTATCGTTCACCAAATTTTTGTTATACGGCGGGTCCGCAAAGATATAATCAAATTTGCGTCCCTGCAGCCGTGCCAGGGCTTTGGCCGAGTTAAGGCGCAGCACTTCGACGCAGTCTGCAAAGCCGCAAAGGGCTGCATTCTGGCGGATGAGCTGCTGCGTGTAATGGTCGATGAAGACAGCCGATGCCGCACCGCGGCTCAGCGCTTCCAGACCGAGGGCACCCGTACCGGCAAAGATATCGAGGACAGCGGCACCGCGCAGGCCGCCGCTGTTTTCGAGGATGTTGAAGAGACTTTCCCGCGTACGGTCCAGCGTCGGCCGGGTCAGCATCCCCTTCGGGGACTTCAGGACCCGTCCTCTGGCACTGCCGGATATGATTCTCATAGGATCACCTGCTCGTACATAGTTAATTATACACGTTTTTTATTACATATCAATCTATTTTTTCTTAATTCGTTCGACCTTCAGTTCCTTGCCGTGCATGAGGCGGATAATGTTGTCTTTATGGCGCACGACGACCAGCAGGGCTGCCAGCAGGCCGAAAATCGTCAGCGGCAGAGGTTCGTTGAAAAAGAACATGGTAACGGGCACCAGGATGGCCGCTA
>OGFE01002536.1_pt1 | contig 9774 bp, 8 predicted proteins | sample 1570811 | NCBI WGS metagenome assembly OGFE01 (sample SAMEA2581967, study PRJEB24529) | metagenome | biome: Human gut stool | place: China | collected 2011 | reverse complement strand
CGCAAAACCATATCAGGGGGGAATCGTGGTTACCAGCATTTCCCGGTCGTGAGGATCATTATTGGCCACGGCCACAGCAGCATCGTCGAGCGGTATCGCGTCGGTCATACGATCGTTGACCGTCATGGTAGCCGCATACAGTTTGTTGTCTTTCGGCACGGCGATAGGATTGAGAAGCACCACTGGAACGCCCGCTGTTCTTGCGGTTTCCAAAGCATCATTCCAGTTTTCGGCATTGGCTTCGTTCGCGTCGATTCCTGCGATGATAATGAGGTCGGCCTTGCGTTGCGCCATGTCACGCACGCCTTGCTGCGCGGTGGATTGCGCGTCCACAGTGCCCGAGACGGTAATGTACACCGGCTTGAGTTTACCGGCTTCCATGGCATCCATTGCCATGGAATCGGCGGTGACATCATCCGATCCAATCATGGCGATGGACAGGCTGTCACGATCCTCCATGGAGTGCGCCACCGCAGTATTGGGAGATTGCGTATCCCCCACCGCGGCATTCGACGGCACGCAACCAGATAGCGCCGCACAAGATAACGCAATCGCGGTCATTCCAAAAAACGCACGACGTGCGAATAACAGTATGCTCACTGCTCATGCTTTCTGAACAGTGCCACAGTCTCCACATGATGGGTCATGGGGTAAATGTCAAACGCACGAATATCCGCCAATTCGTAGCCAAGTGACACGAGCGTGGCGGTGTCTCTGGCGAGGCTTGCCGGATCGCATGCGATATAGACTACACTTTTCGCTTCGGCTTCGGCAATCTGCCTGCACACCTTTGCGCGGGCGCCGGCACGGGGCGGATCAAGCACCACCACATCTGGCTTGGCGAGATCATTGCGCACGTTGGCAAGTGTTTTCGCCACGTCGCCCACACGCGCATCGACATTACCCAGATGAATGTGCCTCAAATTACGTTGCGCGTTCCTTACCGCAGTTTTGCCGCCTTCGACGCTCAACATGCGAGTGCGCTCCGCCGTCAGCGTGGCCAACGGCAGCGTGAACAGACCCGAACCGGAATACAAATCCCACAGACATGCGGATTTGGCACCGTCAAGCTCGCCGCGTACCAAATCGATCACATGGTTGGTCAAAGCGATCGGCGCATGCCTATGCATCTGCCAGAAACCGCCTGCATCCACGTTGTATTCGAATTCACGGCCGGCGACAATCACCTTTTCCGTAAGCTCACGGCTTCCAGCAACCACCTCGCCGTTCACAAGCACGGCGTAATTGTCTGAAATCGGCGCATTATCGCGAGGTTCCGGAACGGATAGACGAATCTGGGAACCCGGTTCGAAGCTCCCTTCCCACACATGCTCACGTTCGGCCACTTCCAGCAACGTACGGCTGGCCAACGGCATGGTATCAATCGGAACGCGCACATGCGTGCCTCGACGGTGCATCGACGGACGCCCATCAGCATCAGCAATCATCTCGATGCGAGTACGCCAATGCAGACCTCGCTCCGCATCGTCTTCCGGCATACGCTCAATGGGCACTTCCACGTCGACGTGGCCGAGTCTTGCCATCTGTTCGGCCACCGACGTGACTTTCCATTTCAGTTGCCCTGCAAGCGACACATGCACCAAGTCAGCGCCGCCGACGCCACCGCCCATGGCAAGGGGTCCAGCTAACGACCATATTGGATCAGTACGGTCTTCGCTCGCTTCGAGTACTTCCACCACTTCGCCTGTCCAGAAGCGATCCTCACGATCATGCGGCTCGTCCAATGCGACACGGACCAGTTCGCCCGGCAATGCGAATCGCACGAACACAACACGTCCGTCAATATGACCGACGCAACGACCCTGGTCGGCGTACCGTTCAATGCGGATGGTCGATTCCATCAGTGCTCTTCCCTCATTTCGGTAGTTTGTGCTGCCTCAGCATCGTCTTCAGAAACTTCCTGCATCATCTTATGTCGGTGCATTGGCGTCGCCACGATCAGATACGAGACCCAAATCGCGAGCGCCCAGAACGGAATGCCCATCAGCAGACGCGCCGTTCCCAGCCAGCCGACGTGATTGCCGAGATAGAGCGGCACCTGCACGATCAGACGCAGCGCGAACACTCCAACCCACATTGCGGTGATGATGGTATAGGCGCGATTGAGCGCCTTGTCACCTCGCCAATCGGCAAGCCAGGCACGAAAATGTTCAGTCGGTAACGTTCGGATGAACTCGATGACCAATCCTAAGCCAGGCACCCGGACCAGCAGTGAAATCGTCAGCAAAACAACGTAAAAGGCGTTGGTGAGAAATCCGAACATGTAATAGTTACGTGCCTCGTGACTGTTCCATGCCCAGATCAGGCAGATACCTACTGCCAGCAAGCCTGATACCGCTCCCATGACGGACTGTCGTTGGCACAGGCGCACGATCACCTGCAGCACGGCCAACGCAGCGGACACGCCGATGGTCAGTTGCAAATTGGACGTGATGACGAACAGTGCCACGAACACGACGCCCGGCAGCATCGATTCGATAACGCCTCTCGGACCGCCGATGGCGTCGATCACGGAAAAATCGTCAGTATTACCGGCGTCGGCAAGCGCACCAAGACCAGTTCGTTTTTTCGCTTCGGTTTCAGCCATACGTATTAGCTATCGGTTCAAGCGGCTCAACGCACTTCGGAGAACATCGGTCCACGAGACAGCGTGGTCTTGACCTCAACCTGCTGGTCGGAGTCGAATGGACCCTTCGGTTTGCCGGGAATCTCAGTCTTCTGCTCAGCCTCTTCCGCAGCTGCCTTCGCAGCCTTGCGTTCGGCCGGAGCGACCGGCGGATGCATGGGAATAAGGTCGCGTGGCGCCAACGGATCATCGCCTCGTTCCACCACAATATCAGCGAAGAACTGGTTCAATGCCTTTGCTTCCTCACCCTCAGGATCGGTGGCAGCCTTGCCTGAGAAGATGCCGCGCAACATCCAACGCGGACCGTCGACGCCTACGATGCGGGTAAGCACCTTGCGTCCACCTTTGACGGTAACCGGCAATGCCAGTTCGGTGCCGAATACGCCTTCGACTTCCTTCGCGTCCTTGTTGGCTTCAATCAGGTCGGCACGAACGTCATCCCACAATCCGAGCGTCTTCGGTGCCGCGAATGCCTCAATCTCCACACTGGAGGAACCGTAGGTGATGGTGGTGCCAAGAACCTGCTGGGTGGCACGGTTGGCCTTCACTCGCAATTCAATGCCCTTCAGGAACGGCAGATAATATGATCCCATATCGAGGTACTCGTCGTAGTCGGGAACGTTCTCATCTTCCACATCCCACGGACCATGCTCGTCACCGCGGCCCTCGTATTCAGCGGAAGGCTCCGGAAGCGCCACGACTTCCTGAGCTTCGTCAACGTTTTCAGCTGCGTCGACAGCCTCTTCGTTTTCTCCGGCGGCCGCTTCAAGAGCTTCCTTGCTCTGATGCTTCTTCTTACCGAATCCAAACAATCCCATGATGTTCCTCATTTCATAACAGTTGCAACCGTGAATAGCCTAGCACCTATGCTTAATATGGGCTGGGAATCGGGGTGTGATATTCCAATTCCCAGTCTGTTCACGATAAAAAGTGGCTTAAATGTCATACATAATGCTGAGCGGCGCATGATCGGACCAGCGCAGGTCGTAGGTCGGAGCCTTATCGATCACGAATCCGCAGGCCGTTTCCGCCAGTTCCGGTGTTGCGAACTGATAGTCGATCCTCCAGCCGACATTGTTGTCGAATGCACGACCGCGCTGGCTCCACCATGTGTACGGTCCTTGGATGTCTCCGGCGAGATTACGCATCACATCCACAAACTCCAGTTCTCCCAACCATTTGTCGACATATGCGCGCTCCTCGGGGAGGAATCCGGCATGCGTTTCGTTGGCTTTGGCGTTTTTGATGTCGAGCGGCGTGTGCGCGATGTTGAAATCACCGCAGAGCACCGCTTGTTTTCCGCCGTGTGCTGCCTCGTCACGCAACTGTTCCATGCGTATCAGCATGGTGTCGAGGAAACGGTATTTCTGCTTCATTTTTTCCGGATCATCGGTATTTCCCGCATGCACATACACGCAAACCACGGTAATGACATAGCCTTGTGGAGTTTGCATGTCCGCTTCGATCCAACGGCCGGAATCGACGTCATCCTCAAGTCCCGGCAATCCATATCGTTTGTCGACAACCGGCAATGCCGACAACAGACCTACGCCGGCACGCCCCTTGATACGGCAAATCTCGTTCATACGATGCAGTTCGCTCTGATCGGAAATACGTCCCGCCGTTGAGTATTCGAAACCGAATTCGTCGAAAATAGGATCGATTTCGTTTTGCGGGGCACGCACCTCCTGCATACACCACACGTCAGGTGTGTTGCGTCCGGCCCACTCCTCGATGCCTTTGCGTTTTGCCGCTCGGATTCCGTTCACATTGGAAGTCGTGATAGTGATCGTCATAGCGTTCTAGCCTAGCTTGCATACAAGAAAAGCCCTCGGCACATGCCGAAGGCTTATCTTGATGATGTTATCGCATCAAATCAGTCAAGACCGAGCTGCAGCTTGCCGCCGGGGATGGCGCCAAGCAGATCACGGGTGTACTGCTTCTGCGGATGGTCGAAGACCTCGTCAGTGGTGGCGTGCTCCACAAGCTTGCCGTGCTGCATCACCACAACCTCATCGGCGATCTGACGCACAACCGCCAAATCGTGGGTGATGAACAGGTAGCTCAGGCCCTTTTCCGTCTGCAGGTCATTGAGCAATCGCAACACCTGATCCTGCACCAGCACGTCCAAAGCGGATACGGCCTCGTCGCAGACAATCACGTCCGGATCGAGAGCCATGGCTCGTGCGATGGCGATGCGCTGACGCTGACCACCGGAAAGCTCGTTCGGGTAGCGGAAACGCACGGACCACGGCAGTTCCACCATATCGAGCAACTCACGCACGCGGGCAGCACGACTCTTCTTGTCTCCAATGCCGTGGATACGCAGTGGTTCTTCGATGGAACGGTAAATGGAGTACATCGGGTCAAGCGAGCCATACGGATTCTGGAATACCGGCTGCACGTGGCGGCGGAAGTCAAGCAATTCCTTGCCTTGGAAGCCGGAAATGTCCTTGCCTTCATAAGTGACGGTGCCTGAGGTCGGTTCAAGCAGCTTCAGCACCATGTTGGCCACCGTGGACTTGCCGGAACCGGACTCGCCCACAATTGCCAGCGTGGTACCCTTCTTGACGGAAAAGCTCACATCGTCAACGGCCTTGAACATCTCCTTCTTGCGCGGCAGCTTGAACTCGCGTGTCAGATGATCCACCGTGATGATGGATTCGCCGGACTTCAGGGAATCTTCATTCACCTTGTGTTCCATCACGCCGCTGGCATCGCCACCATGCTCCTTGACGGAGATGATGCGCTGCGAGGCCAACGACGGCGCCGCCGCCACCAGTCGCTTGGTGTATGGATGCTGCGGATGCTGCAGCACTTCCAGAGACGGGCCGGATTCAACGACCTGCCCCTTGTACATAACCACGATGTGCTGCGCACGCTCAGCCGCCAAACCCAAGTCATGGGTGATGAACAGCACTGCGGTTCCCAACGAATCGGTGAGCATCTGGAGATGATCAAGAATCTTCTTCTGCACGGTCACGTCAAGCGCGGAGGTCGGCTCGTCAGCGATCAGCAGTTCCGGACGGCATGCCAAGCCGATGGCGATGAGCGCACGCTGGCGCATACCACCGGAGAACTCGTGCGGATACTGGCGTGCACGAGTGGCGGCATCCGGCAGACCAGCCTCAGAAAGAAGACCTGCGATGCGGTCATCCATGGTGGAGCCGATTACATACTTCTTGGCGATGTACCAAGCGTCATCCTCGGCCACGCCGACCTTGATCAGGTCGTCGGCCACGCGCCAACGCGTTTCAGATCCTGGGACCCACTCCGACTCGAAGTACGCCACGGTCTTGTCGAAGTCGTCGCCGGTCTTACCGATCTTGGACAGCGCTTCCTTCGCCGCGGACAACAGCTCAGGAAGCTCCTTGGAGCCAAGGAAAGTTTCATCGTCGTTGCCTTTAAGTTCGACATCGGCATCGGCGAGAGCCTTCGACAGCGAGGAACGCTTCTCATGGGCGATATCCATATTGTTGGCGGCCAGAGCCTCCTTCACCTGGGTACCGATACGCCACACCGGGTTCAGGTTGCTCATCGGATCCTGCGGGACAAGACCCATCTTGTTGCCGCGCAACTTGTCGAAATCCCTCTGCTTGTAACCGGAGATTTCCTCGCCGTCAAGCTTGATGGATCCTCCGACCACATGGCCTGTGCCCGGAAGCAGACCAAGCACCGCCATAGCGGACGTGGACTTGCCGGAGCCGGACTCACCAACGATAGCCACCCACTGACCCGGGTATACGCTGAAAGAGGAGTTGCGAACCGCATGTACCGGCTGGCCATCATCAGTGGTGAAGTCGACCTGGAGGTTCTTGACTTCCAGCAGCGGACCGTTGGCACGTTGCATGGCCTCGAGCTTGTTTTCGGTATTCATTTCAGTCATCGAATATCCCTCACTTACACTCACGTACGGCTCTTCGGATCAAGCGCATCCTTCACGGCGTCACCCATCATGATGAAGGCAAGCACAGTGATGGCAAGTGCCGCGGACGGGTAGAACAGCACCATCGGATCGGTACGCAGAATGGACTGCGCATTGGAGATGTCGCCACCCCAGCTGACGGTAGTGGTCGGCAGACCCACACCAAGGAAGCTCAAGGTTGCTTCCAACACGATGTATGTAGCCAGAGACGTTGTGCCCACCACAATGATCGGTGCCAAGGAATTCGGCAGAATGTGGCGGAACAGGTTACGCCACGGCGTGGAGCCAAGTGCGGTGGAAGCCGTATTGAACTCCAGATTCTTAGCTTCCATAACAGCGCCTCGCGCAATTCGCGCAACGGATGTCCAGCCGAATAACGTCATGACCAGAATAATCTTCCAAATGGAATCGTTGGTCTTGAACATCTGCAGCACCACGATGGCACCAAGCAAAATCGGCAAAGCCAGGAAAATATCGGTCAAACGGCTGAGAATGGTGTCGACCCAGCCTCCGAAGAAACCACTCAACGCACCGATCAGCGTACCCAACAGCACCACCAGCACCGTAGCGAACACGCCGACGCTCAGCGAGGAACGAGTACCATGCACCACGCGGGAGTACACATCGCAGCCTTGCAGATCGAATCCGAAAGGATGTCCCTTCGAAGCCGGTTCCAAGGAGTTCTCAAGCGTGCAGTAGTTCGGATTCTGCTTGGTCATCACTCCTGGGAACAGCGCCACGAAGATAATGAACACAATAAGCACAGCGGAAATGATGAACATCGGGTTCTTGCGCAGGGTACGCCATGCGTCAGCCCAAAGGCTTGAAGCCGGTGCGGACTCATCTACCGAGTCAACGTCCTTAAGCGGCGTCTCCTCGAGAGGAGCAACATATCGTTCCTGTCCCGGAAGCGTGTGAGAAAGATTCGTCTCGTTCATATCAGTCATTGTTCAATCCTCCCAACTCACGCGTAGCGGATTCGCGGATCAAGCGCCGCATAGAGCATATCGACCAGCAGGTTGCACACTGCGAAGATCAGCATAAGCAGAGTCACAATGGACACCACCAGATTGCCTTCACCCTTGAGAATGCTTTGATAAGTCAGGTAACCAATGCCATGCACGTTGAAGATGGTTTCGGAAATCATGGCACCGCCCATCAGTGCGCCAAGATCCTGACCAAGGTAAGTGACGACAGGAATCATGGAGTTACGCAAAACGTGACGATTCATGACCGACCTGTTGTCCATGCCTTTGGCACGTGCGGTGCGCACATAGTCAAGCGCGATATTGGAAGAAATCTCCGAACGACTCAATCGGATGATATATGCCATAGACACAGATCCAAGCACCATTGCTGGCATCAGCAGGTCGATGAATCCTGGATTGGCACCGGCCGTAACTGGAAGCAGACGCAACTTCACGCCTAAGAAATACTGGGCAAGGAAGCCCGTGACGAAGGTCGGTACGGAGATGAGCAACAGAGAGATAATCAGGATCACGGTATCGCACCACTTGCCCTTGTTCAGGCCGGAAATCGCGCCGAAGATCACGCCGAACACGGCTTCGAACACGAAAGCCATCAGCGCAAGCTTGATGGTGACCGGGAATGCACGTCCGATCTGGTCGATGACCAGCTGACCGGAGAAAGTCTTGCCGAAGTCAAGAGTCAGCGCATTTTTCAGGAACAGCAAATACTGCACGATGAACGGTTTATCCAGATTGTATTCGGCACGAATCTGTGCGGCGACGGCCTCATTAACCGGGTCGCCCGGCAACGCGAGCACCAGGGCGTACACCAAAAGCGTCGTGCCGAGAACCACAGGGATCATCTGCAGAATGCGTCGCAGAAGATATCTGCCCATTGGTTTCTCCTTTTTTGCTTATTCATTGTCAACCTTTTTCAGATTATTACTCATAATCATCGGGGAAGGTTAACGATTTACCCCGCAAGTTTTGTGGCAACACGCAACAAACTGCTTTATATTGCAGTTTCATGGGAATCAGCTGGGAAAAATGCTTGGCTACCGGCATCTACCCCCTGACGCCTCTTGGCCACACTGATGTCACCCTGAAACGGTGCGTATTACATGGAAAGGAAGGAACGGATATGATCCGCCCCTTCCTGCAATTGGCTCAGCGAGATTCACTCACGAAGATCGGCTCACTTGCCGGACTTGGTCATGTTCTCGTAGACCGGCAGGTTCTGCCAGTTCATTTCGAAACCGGAAACGCCGGTAGCAGCCACACCGTAGGCGTTGGCGTAGTACAGCGGAACGGCCGGGAGATCGTTGAGCAGCACTTCCTGAGCCTGCTGGTACAGCTTATTGGCCTCGTCGGTGGTCTGCGCGGCAGCAGCCTTGGAGCACAGGTCATCGAACTCCGAATTCTTGTAATCGCCATCGTTGGAACCATTGCCATCAGCAGCGGCGGAAGCGTAATTGGCCACCAGGTAGTTTTCGGCGGACGGATAATCCGGCTGCCAGCCGCTACGGAATGCACCCTGAACCTTGCGATCGGACACGGCGGTACGGTAATCGTTGAAAGTCGGGTACGGGTTGGTGGCAGCCACTTCGGAACCAAGCGTGTTGTTGATGGAGTTCACCACAGCGGTGTAGGTGGTCTCGTGGCCACCGTCAGCGTTGTAAGCGAAGGTGAGCTTGTCATCGGAAGTCCACGGGCTGATAGCATTGGCCTTCTCCCAGAGTTCCTTGGCCTTCTTCTCGTTGTACTTCAGGTTGCCGACGCCCTTGAGGGAATCAGAGTAGCCCGGGGTCAGCGGAGAGGTAAAGTCAACGGCCGGAGTGCCGGTGCCGTTGAGCACCTTGTCGCAGATGTTCTCACGGTTGATGGCCATGGAGATGGCTTGACGACGCAGGGTGCCTTCTTCGGTACCAGCTTCGAAGTGCTTCAGGCTGGACGGAATGGTGAACTGCTGGATGACGGAACCGGCCTTGTTGTAGGCCTGCACGGTCTCATCGGTTTCGAAGGTCTTGGTGGCGGAGGCCGGCACGGATTCCATCACATCGAGGGCGCCGGACTGGATGTCGGCGTAGGCTGCGTCATCCTTGGTGTAGACCTTGAAGGTCACACCGTCGTTCTTCGGGGTTCGGTTGCCCTTGTAGTCAGGGTTCTTCACGAGCACGATCTCGTTGTCGTGATCCCAGGACTGGAACTTGTACGGACCGTTGCCGACTGGAGCC
>OGFE01002534.1_pt1 | contig 9791 bp, 9 predicted proteins | sample 1570811 | NCBI WGS metagenome assembly OGFE01 (sample SAMEA2581967, study PRJEB24529) | metagenome | biome: Human gut stool | place: China | collected 2011 | reverse complement strand
GGTTTGTTCGTGTAGATCCGCGGAATAATCAGCAGGCGGTCTGATACTTTTTCATTCACTTTTGCCAGCCTGCTTATATATTCACACACGGAATCTTCATTGTCTGCGGAACATGGCCCTACGATCACGACAAACTTGTCTGACTTTCCTGTAAAAATGTCCCGGATTTCAGCATCCCTTTTTTTCTTGATTTCTGTAAGTTCCTTTGAAAGCGGATACTCTGCTTTCAATTCTGCCGGAAGCGGCAGCGTTGTATTGATTCTCATTCCCATACTCTTTTCCTGCCTTGTATAAAATCTCTGTTCATATGCAAAATGCTGCCGCAAAGCGACAGCATCAAATTAAGCAAAACGATAAGCCGGGTTATGTCATTGGACAATCATCTATCTAGACCTGACGTTGCCGTCAGGTTCAAGCAACCTACCTAAAGCGCGACGGGCAGCCGCATAGCTTTTATTCGGTCTTGCTTCGGATGGGGTTTACATGTGCCCCTTCTGTTACCAGAAGGGCGGTAGTCTCTTACACTGCCTTTCCACCCTTACCTGCACAAAATACAGGCGGTTTATTTCTGTTGCACTGGCCTTGGAGTCACCTCCACCGGACGTTATCCGGCATCCTGCCCTGCGAAGCCCGGACTTTCCTCGTCTGCGGCCTTTCGGCGCATGCAGCCGCGATTGTCTGTCTTACTTAACACTGTTCTTCATTATACTATGTCTGACTCTGAATGTCAAACACCTGTCCTTCTGTCTGAATCTCTCGGATTCTGCTTCTATATTCTGTTGTACACGGTTCGTGAAAAAGCCTGTCAAACACTTCATAGGATCCCCAGAAATGCATCGGGAACACATTTTTCGTGTCTGTATGACGCATAAAATAGTCCAGTCCCCAGACATACTGCTCACCCAGACGGAGATCCGCCGGCACAAATGCAACATCGATCGGCTGATCCGGAAGCTCTCCAATCGCCTTCTGATAATCCGCTCTCATCTGCTCGTTATACGACTTTGGTTCTCCTTCCCAGTGCCACCAGTTCAAATCTCCTGCGTGATAAATCACGATTCCCTGATATTCTATCCAGAATGCGACTCCTTCATCTGTAGATGGCAGTGTACGCACCCGGATGCCATTCACACGCCTCTCTTCTTCGGGCGACAGCCGGATTACCTGTTTCTGTTCATCCGGCATCGGCACATCATCAGAAAAAAGATACCAGATGTTCTGTCTCTGACGGCGCAATTTCAAAATGTCCGGATTATAATGATCATAATGTACATGACTCACAAATACAAACAATGTTTTTTCCGGATCCATTTCGGGGAGACTGCCCTGATAATAATCAAACAAAAGCAGGGCATCCTCCATCTCCAGAAGAAATCCACTGTGTCCGAGATATGTCACCCGCATCATACGTTCAACATCTCAATCGCACGTTTTAATTCCGGAAGAATAAATTCCAGTGCTTCCTTTGCCTCTTTGGCATCTCCCGGAAGATTTACCATCAGCGTCTTTTTGCACACACCTGCCGCACTGCAGTCCAGAACCGCCTGCAGAGAATCCCGGTTGCGGAATGCACGCAGTGTCTCCGGGATCCCCGGAAGAAGGCGTTCTGCCACATCCATCAGTGCATATGGAGCACAGTCGCTCTCGAGATGTCCTGCTGCTCCTGTTGTCAGAACCAACTCTGCGGTCTGCTCCTCTGCCACTCTTTTTAATACCGATGCCGCCACTTTCCGGTCTTTCGGGATCACACGCACGGCAGCAGTCTCAAACCCGGACTGTTCCAGCAGTTTCTTTAAAACCATCCCTGCCGCACTTGCCTTTCTTGCTTTATAACTTTCTGTATCCAACGTAAAAATAGCCGCTTTCATAGATTCGTACCCCTTTCTTGTACTCCGGTCTCAACTAAATTCTGTAATGCAGAGAACACTCCGCCGCTTTATTGTACCACATCTGAGAATAAGAGTCCAAGCATCCGGCAGAAAAAAACAAAAAAATCAGATAATAATGCAGACCAGCCCTCCATTACTGTCATTGACGATCTTCTGCATCGTATCCTGGAGCTTCACCTGACTCTCCTCGTTGATCATATTGATCTTATTGCGCATCCCATCCAGCACCAGCTCTTCTACAGATTTTCCAAATATGTTGGTTCCCCATACTCCCTCCGGAGTCTCACTCTCTGCTTTGATATATTCCACCAGATCCTGTGCCTGCTTTTCACTTCCCACGATCGGTGCGATCTCAGTCTCAATATTGGCACGGATCATATGAACAGACGGAGCCTCTGATCTGATCTTCACACCATATTTACTGCCCTGTTTGATGATCGCAGGCTCATCTAACAGAATTTCCTCTTTCTTCGGGCTAACTACACCGTATCCTTTCATTTTCACATCGGCAAACGCATCTTTGATCTGTGTATATTCCTCTTTCATTGCGGCAAGTTCTTTCATCGCTGCGATCAGTTCATATTCTCCCTGAATCTTCGTCCCTGTCAGTTCACTGAGCACCTCATAATAATACTTCTCCTTCAAGTCCATCTGGATCTTTACGATTCCCGTATCCATTTCAATCTGAGAGATCCTGATCTTCTCTATGTACTCGCTGTCACTTACCGGTACCGCCTCTACCACACTTCGAATGTCATCCATTCCATCCAGCAGATTTCTTACACTGGAGAGCACCTCGCTTTTTACCGGGTGATCCTTTGGCAGCATTTCCACCCACTTCGGAATATAAAATTCTGCTTCTGAAATTGGAAACTCATACAACACCTGCCGCATGATCTGATTAATATCTTCTGTCCGAAGCTGCGCACAGTTGACCGCAAGAACAGATACTCCGTACTTTTCCTCCATTTTCCCCTGAAGACTTTTTGTTTCTTCGCTGTATGGCTTCTGTGTGTTCAAAAGGATCAGAAACGGCTTTCCGATGGATTTCAATTCCTGAATGGTCTTTTCTTCTGCCAAAATATAATTTTCTCTCGGAAGCTCTCCGATACTTCCATCTGTTGTGATAACCAACCCAATTGTCGCATGGTCATGAATCACCTTCTGTGTCCCGATCGCTGCCGCTTTTGTAAAGGGGATCTCATGTTCAAACCATGGCGTTTTCACCTGACGTTCCACATCGTTTTCTATATGACCGCTCGCCCCGTCTACCATATATCCGACACAGTCGATCAGTCGGATCTTAACTTCCACGTCTTCGGACAGTCTGACAGATGCCGCATCTTTCGGAACAAATTTCGGCTCTGTTGTCATGATCGTTGTTCCGGAGGCTGACTGCGGAAGTTCGTCTTTTGTCCGCTCTTTTGCGTGTTCATCCGTCATATTCGGCAGCACGAGAAGATCCATGAACCGCTTGATAAATGTTGACTTGCCTGTCCGAACCGGACCTACAACTCCAATATAGATTTCCCCGTTGGTTCTTGCTTTCATATCCTTGTATACCTGAAATGCATCCATAAAAAATACCCCCTTGTTCTGCTGATACCAATCTATGCAGAAACAAAGGGGATTATTCCGGCTCTGTTCTCTTGAATTAAAAAAAACTATACTGTCTCATCCGGCCACGGCAGCACGGAATGCTCACTTTTTGATTCTCGAAGCATCAGTTCATCCACTGCCTGTGCAGCACTCTTGTTTTCAAACAGTACTTCATTGATCTGCTCCACAATCGGCATGGACACCTCATATTTCTCTGCCAGCTTTCTGGCTGCCTTTGCAGAATACACACCTTCGACTACCATCTGTACTTCATCCATGGCCTCCTGCATAGTCTTCCCCTGTCCCATAAGATATCCGGCCCTGCGGTTCCGGCTGTGTACACTTGCGCAGGTCACGATCAGATCTCCGATTCCGGTCAGCCCGGTAAATGTCTCGAGCTTTCCGCCCATTTTTACGCCCAAACGCGCAATTTCCGCAATTCCTCGAGTGATCAGCGCAGCTTTTGTGTTATCTCCATAACCAAGTCCGTCTGCAATTCCCGCTGCCAGAGCGATCACGTTTTTCAATGATCCTCCCAGCTCAATCCCCAGAATATCCGGACTTGTATAGACACGGAACACCTTACTCATAAATGCAGACTGCAGGTACTCAGCCGTCTTTCTTGTCGTCGCACCGATCACACAGGTTGTCGGCAGCTTTCTTCCGACCTCTTCCGCGTGGCTCGGTCCGGAAAGAACTGCTACATCCGCCTGCGGAATCTCTTCTTTGATCTGCCCGGAAAGTGTCATCAATGTGGTCTCTTCGATCCCTTTTGCCACATCCACGATTATTTGCCCTTCTGCCACATATGGACTCATCTTTTTCGCAGTCGCTCTTGTAAACGGAGACGGAACTGCCAAGACAAGAAAGTCTTTTCCCAGGATTGCCTCTTGTATCTCTCCGGTAATCTGAATTTCCTCGGAGATGTGCACCCCCGGCAGCTTTGTCTTATGCTCTCTTTCTTTTGACAGCATCTCTATCTCGGCGGGATCGATCGACCAGATCGTTGCCTGATTTCCGTTATCATGCAGCAGGACGGAGAGTGCCGTTCCCCAGCTTCCCGCTCCCAACACACCTATATTTGCCATATTCTGCCTCCTTTTTAATCGTCTCTATTTTTTAGAAAACCCGATTTTGTTCTCTGTTCCATTCAACAGTCTCTTTATATTTGCACGATGCCTCCACCATGCCAGTGCCATCAGTAAAAACGTCACCAGATATAATTCGTACACATAAGGCTGCGCCATCGCAAATCCCCCCATCTGCCCGAAACATATCACCTCTGCAAGAAAAATAATTGTTACCAGAAGTGACCCTGCGGAAACATAGCGGGTGACTGCCACCACAAAAATAAATGCAGCAAGTGGGATCGGGACCATCCAGAGCTTGGTGGAAAGCACAAGCCCGGCCAGAACCGCAATCCCTTTTCCGCCTTTAAATTTCAGATAAAACGGATAATTATGTCCAAGTGTGGCACCTGCTCCTGTATACATCGCAAGCAGCGGCAGACAATCGCTGCCACTGAAGATCTGGCGCACCAGAAGAATTGGCAGGACACATTTTAAAACATCTCCCGCAAACGTCATCAGTCCGGCTTTTACTCCAAGCACACGCAGTGCATTCGTAGAACCCGAGTTTCCGCTTCCTGTTTTTCTGATGTCCACATGATTGAGTTTCCCCACAAAATATCCGGTCTGAAACAGACCGAACGCATATCCTATGATAAGACAGATAATTCGTTCCATATCTACTGATCCTTTTCCTTTCTCTCCCGGATAAAGAATTTCAGAGACGTTCCCCTGAACCCGAACGCTTCCCGGATCTTGTTTTCCAGATAACGGGTATAAGAAAAATGCATCAGTTCTTTGTCATTTACAAAGATTACAAAGGTCGGTGGTTTTACCGATACCTGGGTGATATAGTAAAGCTTCAGACGTTTTCCCTTGTCTGACGGCGGCTGCTGCATGGCAACGGCCTCCATCATAATCTCATTGAGCACACCGGTCTGAATCCGAAGTGTCTGGCTGTCAATGACCATATCGATCATATCATACAGTTTATTCAGACGCTGTCCTGTTTTTGCAGAAACATACATGATCTCTGCGTATGGCATATACGCAAGTGTCGTCCGGATATCATTTTCATATTGTTTCATGGTCTTGTCATTCTTCTCAATGGCATCCCATTTGTTTACAACGATGATCACACCCTTTCCGCGCTCATGTGCGATCCCGGCAATCTTGGCATCCTGCTCTGTAACCCCTTCTGTGGCATCGATCACCATCAGCACCACATCCGCTCTCTCTACTGCCGTTACAGTACGAATGATACTGAATCTCTCCAGCTCTTCCTTGATCTTATTTTTTCTTCGCAGTCCCGCGGTATCGATAAAAATATATTCTCTGTCCTCGTGTTTGATTGCCGTATCAATGGCATCTCTTGTGGTGCCCGCGATATCTGATACGATCACACGATTTTCTCCGAGAAGCTTATTGACGATCGAAGATTTTCCCACATTCGGCTTTCCGACAATGGCGATCTTCGGACGCTCGTCCTCTTCGGTCTCTCCTGCTCCTTCCGGAAAATGCGAAACCACTTCATCCAGCATATCACCGATTCCCAGTCTGGACGCCGCAGAGATCGGAACCGGATCCCCGATCCCAAGATTATAGAACTCATACACGTCCGGCATAAATTTATCAAAATTATCCACCTTGTTGACAACAAGCACAACTGGTTTTTTAGAACGTCTGAGCATATCTGCCACTTTGGAATCTGCATCCACAAGCCCCTGACGCACATCGGTAATGAACACAATGACATCTGCCGTATCAATGGCAATCTGCGCCTGCTCTCTCATCTGCGAAAGAATGATATCGCTGCTGTCCGGCTCAATTCCGCCGGTATCGATCATCGTAAATTCTTTGTCCAACCATGATACATCCGCATAAATACGGTCTCTTGTTACACCCGGAGTGTCTTTTACGATCGAAATCCGCTCCCCGGCTAATGTATTAAACAGTGTAGACTTTCCCACATTCGGTCTTCCTACAATCGCTACTACTGGTTTACTCATATTTTCAACTACCTTTCTCTCCATTCAATCTTACATTTCCTGAAATCTGCCTCTTCTTCTGTCCGTGCTGAAATCATCATTCTCATAAACACCGATCACTGCATCCAGCAGATCCTGCCCGCTTGATTTTACAATATCTGTCTTCACTTGTAAAGAATTCTCCACTTCCTCCAGCGTAAAATCATCCAGAAAGACTGGTTCTCCGATCTTTAGCATATTACACGGAAGCAGAAGTCTCTCCCCGAGAGGCTGTCCTTTCAGCTGTCCCGTCAGATCCTGCCCTGTGATCAGACCTGATACTGTGATCCGCTCTCCAAAAAAGTCATTGCGGATCGCATATAAATGTGTGGTGATATTCGGGAATTTCTTTCTGATCTCCTCCAGAATTTTTCCGATATAAGGATACATCAGACGTCCCGTAGCCAGAGAAATCTCCCGCTGCCTTCCATCGCCTGTCACGGCAGAGAGCGCCTCCTGTATTTCGTTGAACAACAGACGCATCATTCCCACACCGTTCTCCAGCTGCAGGTAGCCGTCATATCGCGCTTCCTCCGGCACTTCCTCCTCTGCCAGCACATACCACTCGTCTCCCGCATGGATCATGTGGATCCCATGCTCCTGATAGATCTTCTCCTGCCAGCGGTGGATGACAGAAAGCACCTCCCTGGCATCTTCTTTTGTAAACGGCTCCAGAGGATACAGTCCGTCCCGATATTTTGTCAGTCCTACCGGAACGATCGAAACACTCTTTAAATACGGCAGATATCCTGTCAGATCCCGGATCGTCCGCTCCAGCTCTTCTCCGTCATTTACTCCCTTGCAGAGAACGATCTGCCCATTCATCTCAATCTGTCCCCGGTAGAGAATATCTACTTTTTTCAGCGCCTCTCCCGCAAACCGGTTGTGCAGCATCTTGCAGCGAAGTTCGGGATTTGTCGTCTGGAACGAAATATTGATTGGCTCCAGACGGTACTTTACAATACGCTCCACATCATGATCACTCATATTGGTCAACGTAATATAATTGCCCTGCAAAAATGACAAACGGGAATCATCGTCTTTAAAATATAGTGTCTCCCGCATTCCCTTTGGCATCTGGTCAATGAAACAGAACATACATTTATTTCTGCAGGAACGGTACTCATCCATCAGACTCTGGTCAAACTCGATTCCCAGACTTTCATCCTCATCCTTCTCAATCTCCAGCTCCCATTCTTCCCCGTCCGGCTTCTCGATCAGAAGCAGAAGCTGTTCACTCTCTTCATAGTAATAATAGTCAAATACATCCTGTATCTCATTTCCGTTGATGGCAAGCAGCTTATCTCCCGGCTCGATCCCCAGTTCTTCTCCAATCCCGCCGGGCATCAGAGACTTCACAATATGCTCGTGCTTTTTCATTTTCAAACTCCTTGTACTTCTTCTATTTTTAGACTTTGTCTCCTGCTTTTTACCGAAACAAAGTTCCTGTCTGCTCATACTTCTGGCATATTAACAGTACCAGTATAGCATAATTTTCTTCTATAGCAAAGCCATGCTTGAATTTCCCTGCAAAAAATGATATAACGATATATGAAATCGCATATCCGGAGGTCGGATATGGAAAAACGAAAACACAGGAGAAAATCATGGCAAATATTGAATTATTGGAAAAAACCCTTCCAGTTGCTCCATTGAAACTTGCAGCATTGGAAAGCTGTAAAGAACTGGCACAGAAAGTCAACGACTATATCGTATCTTTCCGTGAAAACACCATCAATGAGGTGACAGAGTCCCCATTGTATGTGAATTACCGCACAAATAACTATCTGGTAGAATGTAACTGCCCGCGTTTCGGAAGCGGAGAAGCAAAAGGTGTGATCAAAGAGACCATCCGGGGAACTGATCTCTTCATTATGTCAGATGTATGCAACTACAGTCTGACTTACTCTGTCAACGGACACCTCAACCACATGTCTCCGGACGATCATTTTCAGGATATCAAGCGTGTCATTGCAGCGTCTACCGGAAAAGCACACCGCGTCAATGTCATCATGCCATTCCTTTACGAGAGCCGTCAGCATAAGAGAACCAAAAGAGAATCTCTGGACTGTGCTCTGGCATTGGAAGAATTAAAAGATATGGGCGTTGCAAACATTCTGACATTTGATGCACATGACCCGCGTGTACAGAATGCGATTCCTCTGAGCGGATTCGACAACTTTACTCCTCAGTATCAGTTTATGAAAGCACTCTTCCGTGCAGTTCCGGATCTGAAAGTCAGCAAAGACCATCTGATGATCGTCAGCCCTGACGAAGGAGCAATGCACCGTGCTGTATACTTCTCCAACGTGCTTGGAGTGGATATGGGTATGTTTTATAAGAGAAGAGACTACTCTACTATCGTAAATGGAAAGAATCCGATCGTAGCACATGAATTCCTCGGAGATGATGTGGCAGGCAAAGATGTGATCATCGTGGATGATATGATCTCCTCCGGTGAAAGTATGCTGGATGTTGCAAAGAAATTAAAAGACCGCAACGCAGCCCGCGTATTCGTATGCACCACATTCGGACTGTTCACAGACGGATTTGAAAAATTCGATGAATACTACAAAAAGGGATATCTTGATAAAGTCGTAACAACCAACCTGACATATCTGCCGCCTGCTGTAGACGAAAGAGAATACTTTGTCAAGGCAGACATGAGTAAATTCCTGGCTCTAATCATTGATTCCCTGAATCACGATCTGACAATCGGTGCTGTTATGAATCCAACAGATAAGATCCATAAACTGCTCCAGAAATATCATCAGGTATAGATAAAACAGAACGCATATTCCCCGGAGAGATTTTTTGTCTTCTTTCCGGAGTTTATATTTTCTATCAACTTTTTCGTTCAAATCCCTTCACAGCACCCCTGAAATTTACCAGCGTTTCATGTTTTTTTGAAACTTTTCGATATAAGCTTGTTTGAGTTCGTCTTCGGTGATCCCATAGCATAACATCACATCATTATAATACATCAGGACATCCGCCATTTCTTCTATAAGATGTTCTCTGACAGAACTGTCCGCAACTGCGCTTTTATCCCCATTTTTCTTTATAATATCAATGACTTCTCCTATTTCACCTATCATCCATAAAAACTTATTTTTGCCGGTCTCCGGACAGATTCTTTCCCACTTCTCTTTATATTTATCTTGTAATTCCTTCTGCATTGACTGCATTTCATTTATTGAAAAATTACT
>OGFE01002521.1_pt1 | contig 9822 bp, 9 predicted proteins | sample 1570811 | NCBI WGS metagenome assembly OGFE01 (sample SAMEA2581967, study PRJEB24529) | metagenome | biome: Human gut stool | place: China | collected 2011 | reverse complement strand
TGCGATGACGCGGGAGTGGCGGCGCAGCCACATGCGGATCAGGCAGGCGATCTGATCGTTGCGGGAACGACCGGCGCGCAGTTTGCCGCCGAGCTCGTCGCCTGCGATCTCCAGCAGGCCGCGCTCCAGCGCGGTGGCCTCGTCCTCGTCGTCTTCGATGGGCGCAAACGCACCGGAGTCGACGCGGCGCTGCAGCTCGTCAAGCGAGGCTTCCATGCGGCTGAGCTCATCGGCGGTCAGAAGGCCTGCGCGGCCGAGGGCGCGCGCGTGGGCGCGGGAACCGGCGATGTCGTCATCGGCGAGTCGCCAGTCGAACTGCGTGGATTTCGACAGACGGGCCAGCTCGGGCGACGGTCCGGAAGTGAAGCGGCCGCCCCACAGGGCGAGGTATTCGGTGTTTTCAGCCATGCGATACTCCTTGGAGAATGGGCATATTCGTGCGTTTTCGACTGTCTGCCAGACTATCAGCGTTGTGATACATTCCCGTGGCGGCTCTCCGGCCGAGCGGCCAGACATACACAAGCACCAGCAGGAATGGCACCGTACAGCGTTACAAAACCGTCAGAGGGCGAATCGCCAGTGCGAGACCTCCTCGTCGATGTCGAACCCGCCTTCGAGCACGAACTGTTTCAACAGTTTCGACGCCTGTACTTTCACTTTGAAATTCGGCAGCGTCACATTCATGCATCGCTCGAAGAACGATTTCGCCCGTGGCACGTCGATGGTGTCACGCAGGGCGTCGAATCGGCCGAATGCGTTCAGACTTTTCTCATTGATATATCTGACGGTGAGTTCTTCAAGCAACGACCTGTCAACGCCGAGATGATCCACGAGCTTGTCGATCTGCTCATCTTTCTCTCGTTTGGCATAGCGCGTGATGTAGTCCCGCAGCGTCATGCCTTCCTCGACTTCCACATCGCCACGCTCCACATCATGCAGGAACAGCTCAGCAAGTCGTTGTTCGTCCCTCGAAAGCGCAGCGAAGGATCGGTGCAGCTGTGCGGACATCTCCGCCAACTCCGGACTGTCCTCCTTGAGTGCCTTGAGCCATTTGACGAAGTTGGCATTCATGTAGTCGGTGTCGATCAGTCCGGTGTCGATTTCGGTGAGATACCCTTCCAGCTCATAAGGCGCTTCGGGGTCACGTCTCCCGTCATCGTCCGGTTCTCCGGCGCAGCTGTCATCATCGAACAGCTCCTTATACCGCTGGGCGAGAATCAGATATGTGCGTTCGTCAATTTGGGGACGCACGATATCAGGTTCGCCGTTCCCGCCATCGTTCTCATCCGCATCGTCGGCATCCGTGCCATCGACCTTGTATTCCGTGGTGTTCCAGTCGAAACCCTGCACTTTCGCCGCTTCAAGGTAACGATTCAGCTCTACGAACTCCTTGGCGAACTTGCGTCTGGCCTCCACCGATTCCGGCAGCTGCATGAGGTCCGATTCCCCGTTATCCGTGAACACGTCGAGAATCTCCAAGTACCGTGTATCCATGGATTTCACGTTCGCGGGCAGTTTCTGCACGAACAAATCAAATAGACACGGTACGCCCGTTGACGAACGAATTGAGCGCGAGCGGCGTTCGCAGGGTCTCAATCTGCTCGATTATCTGTGCCATTTCCCCGTCCGTCAGCGGGTATTTGCCAAGCCTGTCTATGTCGTTGTTGTTGCGGTACAGTATGTCTTTCCAATTGTCGAGCAAATCCCGCTCAGTTGGATAGCGCAGGACACCGTCCTTCCATCCATGCTGCTTAAGCACGGTGATGACGTTTTCCTCAAACACCGATTCGCTATCGAATATCACGATTCTTCTCTCCCTCGGACTTCCCAGTGTCCTGCTTTTCGCGAGCCGACGCGCTTGAGTAATCCACGCCCAATGAGTATTTCAGCATCTCTTCGCACAGTCGCTGATGAAACTCCCGCAGCACGAGCCATATCCTCGTATGTTGTACTGGGATTCCTTTCCACGAAACGAAGAACAGTTCGCTGTCTCTCGGTTATCTGCTCACTTGGACCGTTTAACTGCTCATTATTGTCAGTTATCTGCTCACTTGGACCGTTTAACTGCTCATTATTGTCAATTATCTGCTCATTGTGAGCGGACTTGGCATCCGATTCCAGCATAAGCGTGAGTATCGTACGATCAGCCTCGCCGAATTTTTCCTCAATCCGTGGTTCGGGAAGTCCTGCATTCGCCCATGTGGCAAACACATCAGGAACACCAGTACCGGCTCGCTCCCCCACATCGATGAGGCTGAACATCTTCATAATCAGTCCGTTGCGCGGATCAGATACTCCGCCAAGGCGCATTTGCTCAACGCCCGTTCGGATATCCCCAGGATTCTCGAAAACCAATTTATCGGGTGTGCGTCTGACCACCACTCCACGCACGCCATAATAATCGGCGTTGAACAAGCAGTTGGCCAGCGCCTCGCGAACCGCCTTATGCATGGGAGTGTCGTCAACACGAAAGATACCGTTAAGTTTGAAGGGGGTCTTCAGAGACTCGGCAAGCTTACGATTCACACGGAAAAAGAAATCAAAGAGGTTGCCCGACCACATGCCATCGCCGGAATGAACACGATCGGTCCAACGAATCGCCGGGTCTAGGGTCTCCTGATAGTCAAGAAAGTAATGGGGACATTCGCGCACGATGTCATAGTCGTTGCCGAACATGAGCAAACCGCCGAATGTGGGATGGAGCTTACCATCTTCACGGCTCACCATTGCCGCACCAACCGCACGCAGGAAACGCTCGTCATCAAGATCAGTCCAGGAACTGCCCTGACGTGCCGCACGGAAACGGGTGCGATACGCCCGCACCGTATCCGCATTGAAATCGGCAACAGTGAGATCGTCCAGCACCTTGGAATCCATCGTCTCGGTTCCCTGATCTCGGAGCATTGCCGAAATCTCCTGCCGCGTGCAACGATAGTCACCTTCACCGCGCCGGCGGTAGGTTCCCTCAAAGAGATTGTCGTTGATATGCACGGGACGTTCGTCGCGTGGAGCACGCGGAACATGAATAGCCACCACCATGCCATCATCCGCTTCGAGCACTTCGACTTCCGATTCGATGGGCAGCACGGCGCTTACCTTGGATCGATTGCTGACCGTATTCCAAAAATCCTGACGAAGGTGCTCCACCTCGGCTGACGTAAGCCCGACTGTTTCGAAGGTACCGTCTTCACGTTCCTTGACGCCGAGCAGAATGACGCCGCCATAGGTGTTGGCGAAGGCGGAATAGGTCTCCCACATACTGCGCGGGAGACCGCCCTTTGCTGCCTTCGCCTCAATCCGATTATTCTCGCGATATGAGGCAAGCTTCGCGATATCGAACGTCTCCATTACGCCCCCTCCCCTCACACGAACATCTTGTCAAGCAAGGATTTCTTGATATTCTGCAGCAATTCCAACTTACGCTGATGAAGGGTGATGAGGTTGTCAATCTCACTCAACGCTGCGCCTATGGCAGCTTGCTCCGACAAGCCCGGAAATCTTACTTGTGTATCTTGCAGTGCGGCCTTTGAAACGGAAATCACCTTGATCCCCTGCATTAAAGGAAGAAGCTGTCTGTGATATGCATCGGAATTAAGGTAGTGCCCCAGGTAGCCCGTCCCAAAGAAGAACCGAGGCCGCGCCGGTATCGTATGTAACCCCGAGATAGTTGGCTCTTTGGGTAATTTTCGCAGTTCAACGCACTTGCCAGCCGCTTCGTCCTCTGCCGTGTCAGCGAAAATGACATCACCTTCGCGAAGTATCGACCCAGCAAATTTGGGAAGCACGGTATCGTCGGTAATGAACGGCAAATCGCTTCGTTCGCCATCGAGGCAATCGCCGAACTTAATAAGAATATCTCCGTAATGAACATTGCGAGCAGTGCCATTCTCGCCATTCAAACCGGCACGTGAAAGAGTGTTGCTCTTCAAGAACTCGAAGCAATCCCCAAACTTACGCTGTTCCCAAGGGTCAGTAAAACCAGCAAAGCGAATCGCAGGAACTTTCGCCTGTTCAGTCATCATTCGCCTCCCAACAGGGTCTTCAGCTCAGCAATACCGGCCATGTCGAACTCATTTCCGGTCAGCTGACCAAGCATATTGCCAAGTTCTGCCTCAGCCTGCTCGATTTGCTCGCATACATCGGAGTAGGTAGTCGAGTACTTATCGTTCAACGCATTCACCGATGCAATCAACTCATCAACAGCCGTCTGAGGAAGCTCCTCAAGTTTGTGCTGCAATGGTTCCACCCACTTGGCAGCGAGCAAGTCATCAGCTTGCTCATCGCTTAATCCTTCAATAACGGCCCGGGTCTTTTCATCAAGCGCTGAGCGGAGATTCTTAACGTTCTTTTTGACTTCACGCTCCTCATCAAACAACCGTTGCGCATTCACAAGGGCACGGTCAAAATCAGTCTCAGGATCCCTCCCAATCGATTTCACCGCTTTCTTCAACTCAGTGGCAACGAAAGAATCTCCATCCTCGCTGACAGCATCGGTCGAATTCTTGTCGTCTTCATCCAGATTTTCAAGAATGTCAGCGATTTCGCTGCTAATCTCAGTCAATCGGGATTCATATGTGCCGATTTCTGCAAGGTCAGCACTCAGCAGTTTTTCTTGTACAAGGTCGAACGGCAGAATATGTCCGGCCCAGCCGTCCTGCACTTCGACATCCTTGCCGCTTTTCTTTTTGACGACCATGTTGGCGTCAACCTTGCGAACGGCGTCATGGCCTTCGCTCTGTATGGTTTCAAGGTCGTTGGCGATGGTCTTCTGCCAGCTGTCATCAAGCACCTGATATGCCGTATAGGCATCTACGAGTGGTACGTCGGCCAAACGATGCAGCAGGTCATTTGCCAGAACTTCCTCCTCGGCGGCAATGCTCACGTTGACGGCATTACCGACCAGTTCGCCACGTAGATATGAGGGATAATCGGTGAAAACCTCACGATAACGCTGGATATAGGCACTCACACCAGAATCAGCATTCACCGCCTCACGAACATCTTGCACAGCGAGCTTAGCCGAATGACCATTCTCCTCCGCGAAGAGACGTTGGCGCAATCCCGGAAACACATTCCAATACTTGTTGAGCGCATCGATGTCCTGCTTGGGGATACCGCCAAACATAGTGGAATACACGTCCCAACTTTCGGCGGTTTCGGAGGAATCCACATATCGAGGAATGTTGAGGTTGTAATCGTTCTGCCGAATCTCGTCAAGGCTGACCAAACGACTGAACTTATCGACATCACGATTCTCCGACACCGTATCCACGATGCGTTTGATATCGCTCGCACGCAGCTTGTTGTTCTTACCGTCCTTAGCGAAATACTTGGAGGCATCCACAACAAGCACATGGTCATCGTTGCGGTGCTTGCGCAGCACCATCACGATAGTGGGAATGCCCGTGCCAAAGAAGATGTTCGCTGGCAGTCCGATGATGGCCTGAATATGGTGGTTCTCCACTAGATTCCGGCGAATAGTGCCCTCTTCACCACCACGGAACAGCACGCCGTGCGGCAACACGATGGTCATAATGCCGTCGTCGCGCAGATGGTAGAGATCGTGCAGCAAGAAGGCATAATCAGCCTTGGACTTGGGAGCGATGCCATATTCGAAGCGGATATCTTCACCCGGTTCCGGCGGCTCCCAGTTCTGGGAGTAAGGAGGATTCGAAACCACGGCATCTACAAACAGCGGCTCATAGGTTTCGTCCTTGGTCTCGTCGGTATCGAACCACGGCCAGTCGCTCTTTAATGTGTCACCGTTGCGGGTCACGATATTGTCCGGCAGTATACCGCGCATGACGAGGTTCATGCGTGTGAGGTTGTAGGTATTCTCCTTGAGTTCCTGCGCATAATATTTGATGTCATTCGGATTGCCATTGCGGCGGGCCACAGCTTGACCAATATGAATCAACAACGAGCCTGAGCCACTTGTGGGGTCATAAATGTTGATTTCTTCACGACCAGCAAGATGCCAGGCCACTATTTCGCTCATGAGCTGAGAAACTTCGCTCGGCGTGTAGAACTCACCGGCCTTCTTACCCGCATTGGAAGCGAAGTTGCTAATCAGATATTCGTAAATGAAGCCGAGGGTATCGTAATCCTGCCGGCTGTCCATCGGAATGTCCTTGATGAGGTAGATGAGGTCGCGAGCGGCCTTGCTACGGCTTTTCTCATCGGTACCGAGCTTGGATAGACCAGTCTGCAACGTGTCGAAGATGCCGGCGAACACACGCTTGCGGGCTGGATCGATGTTGCGTTCAAAAGCGGAAAGCGCATCACGTACGTCGGCGATGGTGAAATCGCTTTGGCTGGCAATCCATGTGGAGAACAGGTTGTCGTAGGAGATAAAGTAGCCGCACAGATCACGTACATACTGCACGGTCTCGGCATCATTCTCATCCAAGCCCTTGAGATCTTCATCTCCCCAGTCTTCAGCACGAAGACGCGCAACTTCCGTCTCTGAAAGGAACTTATAGAAGATAAAGCCAAGGATATAGTCTTTGTATTCATTCGCCTCGATCTTGGAACGCATCTTGTTGGCAGATTCCCAGATTTTGGCGGCAAGCTGCTGCTTATTCATTCATATGCTCCTTGTTTCTGTACACGTAATCAAGGGTCTGTCCTTGTTCATTGACCCATTCGGTCCAACCGTTTTGACTGCCACCGAGAACAAATACAGCAGCAGCGGAAGGGCTTGACAGTTCAATGTCATCAGCAAGAGTCGCCTTGCCCGTCTGCGTTCCGAAAAGATGCTGCCGAGCTGCCACGGCTCCCTGATTTTTAATAACTGGATGCACGAGATCCACTTCAGAACCGGAAAGAACAGTGAAACGACCTGTACCTTGACTATATCGCCCAGTGGCCTGAACACCGTTCTTCTTCGTATGGAATACGGCGTTCACCATAACCGGTGTCTTTTCTTTTCGATCAAGGTCATATCCGAGCACTCGCATACGAAAGAGGATGTTATTGTGCAGTCTTTCCACCTGTTGCTCTTTGTATGGATTCATGCGAGGAGCAGGAGTATACTCATTGTCGGTCTCATAAGAGCCATGTTTGTCCACATAATCTATGGCTGTTGACTCAAGAGAGTCCAAAACATCACGATCGATATTGACATCATTATCGAGGAACATGATGGCTTTGTTCCAAAAATCTTTCTTAGTCTTGTGCGCATCAAGCCGACTAAGCCCCTTCGTGGTTTGTCCCACATACGCACGGCTCAGAACTCCATGATCTTCATCAAGAAGATAATACACACCGCGATCCGGCAAATCGGGAAGACTTTTCGCCTCACTCAACATATCCCGGGGCACCACAACCGTGACAAGCGACTCCCCATCCACACGACAAATTCGAATGCCATCAGGATTGTTGTCAATAATTTGTATGGTCATAGCAGTGAGAGCAATCATTACTTGCCGCCCTTTGCTAGTTCATTAATCATGCATGTTCTCACGAATGCCGAAAAGCTCATCCCGCGAAGAGATGCGGCCTCTTTAGCAGAATCTCGCAAATTAGCGGGGATACGCATAGTAACCGGCACCACATCACCGTTTACCAGATACGAACGTATCTCTGTTTCACCAGCATCATGCTCAATCAGATCGGAGTACGTCATTGCATTCTACACTTTCAAACTGCAATACAAATGCAATAATTCTACACCCGCTTGGGAACAGCGTAAGTTGGGCGAATTGTTTGATTACGAACAGCCTCAGCCATATATTGTGAGGGGAACTGAGTATGACGATTCCTTCCCCACACCAGTTTTGACTGCCGGTCAAAGTTTCGTTCTGGGATACACAAATGAGAAGCAGGGGATTAAGATGGCGAGCCCTGAGCATCCCGTTATCATTTTTGATGATTTTACGACTTCGAGCCATTTTGTTGATTTCCCCTTTAAAGTCAAGAGTTCTGCTATAAAACTGCTGACTCTTCGCGACAAAAACGAAGACATTCATTTTGCATACCAGGTACTGCAAAATATTGCCTACACGCCTGTGAGCCATGAGAGGCACTGGATTTCTAAATTCGCGACTTTCGCAACTCTCATGCCGGAGTGTAAATCCGAGATGCAGGCAATCGGGCATTTCATGTCAAACCTTGATGGCCTCATCACCCTTCATCAGCGTAAGCGTCTGTGGTTTGCTAAATAAGGGTGGATAAGGCTCTCATCACGATGTCAACGTCTTTGTTTTCCAATTCGCGGATGACATGCAGATATATTTCCTGCGTTGTGTTCATGCTTGCGTGTCCAAGCCGTTTAGAGACGCTTGCAATTGAAACGCCGGCAAATAGCAAGAGTGAAGCATGGGTGTGTCTCAATCCGTGTATTGAAATCACAGGTACTCCGGCTTGTTTGCAATGCCGGGCCAGAATACCGTTGGCGGTTGAGTTGTATACCTTGCCATCCACGAAGATAGGCTTGTCACCGGGTAAGCTCTTCAACAGAACAGACAACTGCATGATGAGTTGCCAGTCAAGTTGTACTTTACGTACCGAAGAAGCATTCTTTGTTGGAACAAAGCCACCTCCATTCTTGTAATTCCATGTCTTATTGACGGACAAAGTCTGGTGAACGAAATCGAAATCATCAGGAGTAAGCCCCAATGCTTCGGAGAAACGTAACCCGGTTTTTGCCACTAGCAGTATCAACCAGTCCCAGTTAGGTATCGGATCAAGCTTCAAATCAGCAAGGACAGCATGAAGTTCGAACTGGTTAAGATATTTCACCTTCTTCTGTCTCGGCTGTTTTCCTTTGATGATTGCTTTTCTTGTTGGGTCTCTCTGAATCAGACCTTCATCAACGGCATCGAGGATGGCTCCTTTCAGTTGGTGATGAAAATCCATTGTTGTCTGATGCTCGTGATGCTCAGCGTATCCGTTGATGAGTTTCTGATAGCTCACACGATCGAACTCGGAAAGCTTGAGATCAGGGATAAGTTTTCTCAGCCACGCCTGTGTGAGCTTGTATTTCTTCATTGTCACTTCCCGAATCGCACCTTCCTTGTAGACGTCGACCCATTGCGAGTAGTAATCGCAGAACGACATTTCTTCGTTGATTGTGTTTATGACCACACGGGGCTCCTTTGACGAATAGATAGACGCTTACGCTGATGAAGGGTGATGAGGTTGTCAATCTCACTCAACGCTGCGCCTATGGCAGCTTGCTCCGACAAGCCCGGAAATCTTACTTGTGTATCTTGCAGTGCGGCCTTTGAAACGGAAATCACCTTGATCCCCTGCATTAAAGGAAGAAGCTGTCTGTGATATGCATCGGAATTAAGGTAGTGCCCCAGGTAGCCCGTCCCAAAGAAGAACCGAGGCCGCGCCGGTATCGTATGTAACCCCGAGATAGTTGGCTCTTTGGGTAATTTTCGCAGTTCAACGCACTTGCCAGCCGCTTCGTCCTCTGCCGTGTCAGCGAAAATGACATCACCTTCGCGAAGTATCGACCCAGCAAATTTGGGAAGCACGGTATCGTCGGTAATGAACGGCAAATCGCTTCGTTCGCCATCGAGGCAATCGCCGAACTTAATAAGAATATCTCCGTAATGAACATTGCGAGCAGTGCCATTCTCGCCATTCAAACCGGCACGTGAAAGAGTGTTGCTCTTCAAGAACTCGAAGCAATCCCCAAACTTACGCTGTTCCCAAGGGTCAGTAAAACCAGCAAAGCGAATTTCGGGTACAGATTCGCCATCCTTCGGGAACATTTTTTCAAGCATCGATTTTTTGAAGATGACGAGCTTGTCATACTTACGCTGATGAAGGGTGATGAGGTTGTCAATCTCACTCAACGCTGCGCCTATG
>OGFE01002502.1_pt1 | contig 9879 bp, 8 predicted proteins | sample 1570811 | NCBI WGS metagenome assembly OGFE01 (sample SAMEA2581967, study PRJEB24529) | metagenome | biome: Human gut stool | place: China | collected 2011 | reverse complement strand
TGTATAGTCAAGATGACCGCCGACTACGAGGCGTTTCTCTCGCGGGTACAGACCGACAAGGAGGGCAACAAGATTAATATTATCCGGCTTGACGGGCTGGACGCCACCGACCACAAGAGCGTCGGGACACGTTTGCAGGAGATTGCCAAAAACGCCACGACGGGAGGCGAGTACGTGCGCATCGGCGAGCTGTACGGCTTTCCGTTGCTCGTAAAGACCGAACCGCTGTTGAAAGACGGCAAGGAGGTCAAGCAGAACCGTTTCTTCGTGGAGGCGGCGTTCAAGTACACCTACAACAACGGGCAGATAGCGATGGCCGACACCAAAGCGGCGTCGATGAACTTCCTGAACGCGCTGGAACGCATACCCAAGCTCGTGGAGCAATACAAGGCGCAGAACGTAACCTACGAGCGAGACATCCCGATTTTGCAGGAAACGGTCGGTGGGGTATGGAAAAAGGAGGACGAGTTGAAAGCCTTGAAAGCGGAGGTCGCGGCGTTGGAACGCAAGATACAGCTTACGCTTACGCCTCCCAAGCCCGAAGCCGGACAAGAGCAGGCACAAAGGGACGGCGAGACTATACAGAACACGCCGGATATGACAAACGGTAACGAGCTGGAACGGACAGGCGAAGGACAATCAACGGTAACAGTCCCTCTATCCTCCAGTAATTCCGGCACTTCGCAGTTCCCGCGTGAACATATAGTAAGGCCAAAGCCCGCAGGGGAGAATATGCAGAGCAAAGGCCTCAAGTTGTAAAAGGATGCTGGAAACAGTGAAAGAACAGGCTGGATATGCTGTTATTCATAACCAGCCTGTTTCTTTTCAAATATCCTCGTTTTGTAAAAACTGCTTATCAACGGCGAAAATACATTGCTTTTGCCAAACGTCAGCATTAAACTGATTATATGTCCGCTTATACTATCGTCATAAAAAAGATTACCCCGAAGATTAAAAAACTTCAAGAGTAGCTCCGCTTCTATTCCTGTGTTACCATCATTCCGAGTGAGGGGACGGCAACCAAAAATTCGACAAATAGCCCGATATGCATGCGTAAACTTATCGTATCAAAATGGGTTCGAAATAAAATAGACGAACTCGAATCCTATTTGAAAAACAATCTGAAACTGTCGACAGAAGTAACTCATAGATACAGCGACAGAATAAGACGGTTCGTACGATCGCTATCCTGCGAAACTAATTTATCCGCTATACAGGAGGATGAAAGTATAGGCAAAATTTCAGCCATTACATGAAGCATACTGAAAAAAAATATATGAATAGTTTAAAAGGAGGGGGGGATTTGCAGATATTAATTCTCTCCATTATTTTCGAGGGCAGATAATCTTAATAAAGATGAAACAATACATATATTTTTTATTTGCTTCAGCCGTATCAATTTTCGGTTGTACAAAGCATGAACAGATGGCGGATACTTTCGTACGCACGGAAAAACAGCTTGAAACAGCTCCCGACAGTGCATTGCATACCTTAAAAAATATTCCGCGCAAATTTCTCGGCAATCGAGCAATACGAGCTAAATACTCCCTGCTGTACACTATTGCGGCAAACCGTACGAAAACTGACGAAAATACGGATTCCATGCTTCAAATCGCCTGGGAATATTATAGGAATCACCCAAAAGAGACTCGAAATCGGTTTCGAACTCTCTATTATCAAGCCCAAAGTAAATTACAGAAAGGCGACAAACCCGGCGCCCTGCGACAGTTTCTGGAAGTAGAGGAGTATCTCCACAGCATTGACGAACCCCGCTATCTCGGACTGCTTTACTTGCGTATCGGGGATATTTACTGTTCCGAATTAAATTTCGTACGGGCCTACCGTTACTACCGGGAAGCCCGCGGCCTGTTCATGCGTACGGAAGACGGTAAGCATACGGCCGAGGCATTATTGGGCATGACAGCCTCGGCACTGCGGATGAATGACCTGGCCCGGGCGCGCCGCGACTGTTCGATGGCGCTCGAACTGGCCGACGATGCGCATGACGAATCGCTGGCACAAAAAAGCCTCGGTTATTTCGCCACGCTGTACGTCGTAGCCGATACGGTTCGCATTCCCGAAGATCTGTTGCGCCGTATCGAGCAGTCCGTACTCTGCGACACAACAGTCTCCGGAATGTGTACGCGGGCCCGAACGCAGCTGCTCCGCAACCGTCCGGCCGAAGCTCTCCGTTCCATCGAAATGGCGGCACGGCGAATCCTGCGTGCCGAAGACCGTCCCATGCTGCTTTACACGGCTTACCGGGCGAACATGCAGGCGGGAAATTATCGGGAAGCGGCACGGCAGATCGACCGCTTCATCTGCCTGAACGATTCGCTGACCCGCACCGCCTTGCAGAGTTCGGCCGACATGATCGAAAAAGAGTATTTCCGAGAACGTGCGGCTTTTTACGATTACAGGCTGGAGCACCGGAGGAAAAGAGAGCTGGCGGTGATCGGAGCCGGGATTCTGTTGCTCGGCATTGCGGGCTGCGTTTTCCGGCAACAGATACGCCTGCACAAGGAGCGCGGCGAGCGGCATTTGCTTCTCGTGCGGGAGATGCGGGCCGAATATCTCGACCTTTCCGGACGCATGGAGCAGAAACAGCGTACAGAGGCCCGGCTGAAAGGTGTGATAGCTTCCCGGTTCGAAATCGTGGATCGCATCGGGAAGACACTCTACGAACGGGAAAACACCGCTTCCGGACAGGCCGCGATGGTTCGGCAGGTGCGTGAGCTTATCGACGGGTTCTCCGAAAACGGAGAGATGCTGCAAGAATTGGAACAAATCGTGAACCTGGCACATGACAATGTCATGAAGAAACTGCGACGCGACTTTCCGAAAATGAAAGAGGCGGACTTACGGCTGCTATGTTACATTTTCGGGGGATTCTCCCCGCAAGTCGTCAGTCTCTTCATGCACGATAGCGTCGCCAATATCTATGCCCGCAAATCGAGGTTGAAATCCCGCATAAAGGCATCCGATGCCGAGAATAAGGAGCTGTTCATAGCACTGTTCGAATAAGTGTCAGCCCCTTGTTAGAAATTAAAGAAAAATATCGCCGCAATACACTGTTTATCAATGGGTGTATTTGAAATGTGTTAGATTTTAAACACTATATCGCAAATGGATTTCGGTACGGAGTTTTTATTTTTGCAACAAACTCAAAGCACAAAATCGAATAGCTTATGAAAGTACTAAAAGTATTATTTTCCACATCCTGTTTCGGAGTTCTGGCCGGCTGTCAGGAAAAGGATGCCGATTTACAGCCGAAGACTCTGGTTCAAACCTCTTCCCATGCCATTGTTACGGACGGAATGACTGTGCTGGGACGTCGGCTTAAAAATCCCTATTCAGTGGAGAATATGCGTAAAGCTCTGGAAAACCTCTCACCGAAAACCAGAGCCGGAATTACAGACATGGATATTCAGCCTACGCATTATTACGTGAAGTTTCATCCCCGCTCATCCGAGGAACTGGATTTAATCCTGCAGGATTCTACGATTATCTGGTATGATATTCCGCTGGATTATGAAATTGAGGAATATGGCAGCTATTATCATGATCCTACAATTCCGGACAGCTTGCCCACTTTTCAATATGCCTCTATCGAGGTTGCGAAGTGGCCTGCGGTGAGTACCATAGGCGTAGATTATGAGATTCTTTCCGACCTGTTTATTCCCGATGAAGACAAGGATGAAGAAGATGATGAGGGAATTATGACCCGCTCCAGTACAAAATGGAGCGAAGTATTGACCGATGCGCTGGTCGAAGAGTCCCTGCGCATGACCGGCAATGAAGAAGACGGAGAGTCAGAGCCGCAAACACGTGGACGCAGTAAATGGAGACCGGCGGGCCGAATTACAGCCTATGATAATATTGTAGGCGGTGCAATTCCGCTTAATTATGTCAGAGTTCGTGCCCGTCGCTGGTTCACGACGTACATCGGCTATACAAATGCCAATGGATATTATTCCTGCAACGGTCGCTTTAAACGTCCTGCAAATTACAGTATCGCATGGGAAACATCTCGCTGGGATATAAGAGATGGAAATATCGTGCAAGCCTATTATAACGGCCCGAAAAAGACCGGAAATTGGGATTTGTATATTTCTGCCAATAAATCAATTCGTTATGCAACTATACATCGGGCTTTATATCGTTTTTACTATGGCAATACGAATGGATTGAAAAGACCGACGAACTCCCGAAAGGAAAAAATTGCATATCTTCATAAGAAAGGAAACGGCATAAACGGAGACTATAATAGACAATGGGGCATGGGGATATGGTCGGATATCCGCATATATGGCCAAGGTAACAACGGCTGGCGAGAAATGTCCGAAGTATTCAGCACAGCATGCCATGAGTTGGGCCATGCTGCTCATTATACCAATAACAGGAATACTTATGGGAAATGCAAAACGAGCTTGCTGGAAAGTTGGGCACGGTGCGTACAATATGTTTTGACCAATCAAGAATATAAAGAATTAGGAGTATTCCACAAATTACCAGCTTATCCGGAAAATGGCAGTTACAATTTTCAAGCATGGAATCCGCAAGTGTATGATCGTAATTACACTCCGCTGTTTATCGATTTGATCGATGATTTCAATCAAAGAGCATATCATCAAGGGAATACCATCTATCCGGATGACGAAATTCATGACATGCCCGTATCAGTCGTTCAAGATATCGTTTTCCGATCGAAGACATTTGCTGATGTCAAGCGACTACTGCTGGATTATGCAGCGAAAAATAAGTATGCTGCACAATTGTATAACTAAACCCCGGAAACAATCAACCGATTATTCGCTGTCTATGAAAACTAAACCATTATTTATCAGTACAATTCTCATGGGACTGCTTGCTGTGTTATGCGGTTGCGGTACCGAGGGTAAGGGTGCGTATGTACATCTCACAACCGTATTGATTAAGAATAATAGCATGTATGATATCGAGATTGTTGTAGAGAAGCCGAGTACTGTATTAATGACTGGTACTTTTACGGTAAAAAACGGTACAACTTTCAAAATAGAGAAAGCTTCAGAGGGCGGATATTATGTGCCTAATCCGCTTGAGGCACAGATTAAATTCGATGATGGAACGGCAATAACACATCGAGAGATGGATGGCGATGCCTACCATAACTTCTGTTCCCATATAGCCTTTGAAAAAAATGCATCCGGGAAAAGGAGTGTAGAATATACATTCGAATTTACGGATGAAGACTACGAATATGCCAAAAAGCATGCAGATAAAACAAAAATATAACAATAATACAAAGCAATATGTGGATGAACTCTTTGCGTCTTGGTAGCATTGTAATGTTTTGCTGGCTGTTATCGGGTTGCGATACTTCTCACACCGAATATGTGCATCATGGAGAATGGGTCTATCGAAATGAATCTTCTCACAAGATCGAAATAAAAGGAGCTATTATATCCTGGACGATACTTGAAACTACTACGTTTATAATGGCTCCGACCCAAACTTATTGCATTGATTTTTGGTCGGACGGAGTGAAAGACATTACACCGGATGCGATCGGGTTTCCTTTCGAATATCTTCCGCAGATCGAGTGTCGTATGACAATAGATGATTCCAAAACGATTCTATTAGAACCGAATAAGGCGATTCGGAATAGGAGCAATTATCAGGTAGAGAAATTGGCTACAAACTATTTCCGGTTTACTTACGTTTTCACCGACGACAATCTTGCCGACCTGATAAAGTGATTTATCATTGCGAGGCTGCTGCCGGATAAAAGGCGGCAGCCTTAAATGCTGCTTATTATACCAATAACAGAGTACTTATGGGAAGTGCCAAATGGAGAGGATATCGTTTTCCGATCGAAGACATTTGCTGATGTCAAGCGACTACTGCTGGATTATGCAGCGAAAAATAAGTATGCTGCACAATTGTATAACTTAACCCCGGAAACAATCAACCGATTATTCGCTGTCTATGAAAACTAACAGAACGATTTTTACCTTGCTACTGCTTGGCTTCTTCTCTATGCTTTTCAGTTGTGACACAGATTATCTATATAATACGGAGATCCGCATTGAGAATGCCAGCCAGCACGATGTCGAAATAATTGTAGAGAAACCGAGTAGCGAATTTTTAACCGGCTCGGTTGCGCTAAAAAGCGGCACAACTTTCACAACAAAGCACAGTATCGATGGTGGATATGGTTTACCGAATCCAGTTGATGCACAGATTAAATTCGACGATGGAACCACAATAACTCACCACTCGGAGGATGGCGATACCTACCATAATTTCTGTTCCGCAACAGCTTTCGAAAAAAAAATGCAGGGAAAAAGGAGTGTGGAATATATCTTCGAATTTACGGACGAAGACTACGAATATGCCAGAAAGCATGCAGATAAAACAAAAATATAACAATAATACAAAGCAGTCTGTGGATGAACTCTTTGCGTCTTGGTAGCATCGTAATACTTTGCAGTTTACTTTGGGGCTGCAGCACATCCCGTTCCGAATAGACTTGTTGGACAGTCCTTAAACTGGATCAATCAATTATTTAAAATATGCCATTTAATAATATACCTTTGGGTATCGGCGAAGATAACTCAAGCCCAACATATTCCCAACAAGGCTTATAAGGGTGGAGATTTCATGCTGGAATTCGGAGCGTTTACAAGTATGGATGTCAAGATACCGTTCACAAGATTTTCTCTGACTCCTGTTGATGGTTATATGTTTAAGGTACATCTGTTTCTGGGTGGTGCGTCGTTCTGCTTCAATACGACCAATGCTTATTTCAGTATTTCTACCCCTATATTCATCTGAGACGGCTGTTTCCGATTACAGCTTTTTCCGTACAGACTGGATTTCGCTGTTCGCCAGATTTGGATATGTCTTTCATAAGGAGAGCGCATCGGTCTTGTTCGACGATACGCAGCCTAATTGGGGCGGGTTCTCATCGTCAAGCGACCGGTATGGTGTGCTTCATGCCTCGTGTCGGAGCCGAATTCTTCCACCGGGTATGCATCACCGTCGATTACCGGATCGAAAAAAAAGCGAATCGGCACTGCAGCCTTACTGTTGGATTCGTACTTGGAGGAGGAAAGGGATAATTAAAGGAAGTACGATCGGATTCTAATAACCAATCGTACTTCCTTTATATAAACTTGCTCATGGGCACTTCTTGCCCTTTGGGCTCACGTAACTACACGGAGTGTCTCGTATCTGAAAGACTATCGCTTCGGCTAAAATGCCCGGCAATGTTTATCACGGTTTGTCTGTTCAAATCACTTTGTTGTAAATCCAACACTTTTTGCAATAAAATCGTTAACAGAAAATAGCTCCGACTTCCTATTTTTGCCCCTGAAAAATTGAAGACAGTACTTGTAAAGAGAATCTTTGCTGTTTCGCCTGCCTCGTTGGAGCTACTCCTTCCGTCGCTCTGTCCGACATCCCCTGATCGAGGGCGATACTGGGAGCAGAGCAGCACGTTGTCGGAACACACCGTTCGAAATGTGCTTATTCACGGGAGCGAAATCCCGTGGCACGTACACACCACCTGACAGGAATGGACGAGCAATACGATAGATAATATGACGAACGATTTTGCTGATTCAAATTTGAAACTAAAAAACAAAATACCAGTCTATAAAAATTCAAAAGCACTATGTGCCCGTAATCAGTTGTAGCTGAAGCTGCTGATTGATTACGGGCTGTGAGGAAAATCAAAATGATGATCCCCGAATAACTCGGGAAATACGAGCATGATCTCGAAACCCGTTTTTACGATTTCCGAGAAGTAAGTAACCCTGGGCAACGAATCTCCGTTAGACTGAGAAAGACAACTACGCTGTGGCGAACTTTCGTTTCGATACAATGCGAGGAGGTGCAAGCGGCAACGACTATTTCATATGGTTCGGGAACTTTGACGGCAAATGAGCCATAGCAAAGGTACAGATACTTGCCGCGGTAACATTAGACAGTTGTTTTCCTGCAAAGGAGAATGTACGTTTGGAGTGGTTAAAGGTAGACCGCAGGGGCTTTCGCCACTGGTACGAATCGTGTGACTGCCGTTCGTCGGACGATAAATTTTTCGTTGATTTCCTCTATCGCGTAACCGATGAAATTGTCTTTCATCTGCTGCCCACAACCTTGTGCATTGGTATCTTCATCATCGAAGAATTTTCTCTACTGCGGAGTGGAAACCCGGACAGATAAAACGTTACAGTAACGGCATCTGCCGAATCATTTACTGTGGCTATTGCAACAGGACATTGCAAGATGCGAAAAAACATTGTAGCCAGAGAGGAAATCTTCGATGGCGGGATGAGCGAATCCATCTGCGTGTTGATGGATGTGGACTTGTCGTTGCGGTTGATAGTTATGCTCTGCCGCTTCTGCAAGACTTTGCCGAAACGCTCGGAGAGCGTCTTCGCCGTTTCCCCGACGACCTGCCCGGAGAAGATATTTCCGACGGTATTCATCACGACTTTGGCCTCCTTGTCGCCGTAGTCGCGTACCAACTGGGAGAAATCCTGAAATCCCAGAAGCACGGCCACCTTGTTGCTTCGCGCCGTCGCAATCAGGTTGTCCAAGCCCTTGAAATAGATGGTCGGCAGCTCGTCGATGATAATCGAGGATTTGAGTTTCCCCTTTTTACAGAGAATAGTCTTTGTAGAGGTTCTTTGTAAGAAAGCGTTTTTTCATTTATAACAATTTGTATTTCAGTTAATTATAAATAAAAAAACACAACATAAAATACTCATTTTACTAAAATCCGAAGGGGGAAAATACTCATTTTACTAAAATTACCCGTCCAGGAAATACCCATTTTACTAAAGGTTACACCAAAAAATACCAAGTATTTTTTGGTGGTATCTTTCATTTCTTTAACTTTGTCCCGAACTCAAAAAAAAGCCTATGGCGACCAACGACATCATCCTCTATATTCCTCCTACGGAGGAAGAAGTAATGTTAATCCAGCCGAATAACGTAACATTCGGCCAGTACTCCGTGACCGAGTGGCAAGAAAACCTCCTGACGCTGATAAGCGACCAGATCCAGCAACACATGACCAGGGAAAAACAACTGCCTAAGGACCTCTTTAACCAGCCTGTCGTCGAGATCAAATGCGACGAAGCCGGGGGGAAGAACAACAAGAGCAAAGTTCTGAAAGAGGCTATCGCCATGATGCGGAAAAACTTTTCCTTTCGCTGGGTGCATCCCAATATCCACCAGACAGTGGAAACGTTCGGGGTGGTGATAACGACGGTACACAACATCAAAGGCACAAACCGGGTAGCCCTGACGCTCAACCCCTGGGCGATCCCTTTCCTGCTCTACTACGGTACGGGTGTCGGCGGTACAAGGTACGGGAAGAACATCGCCTTAACCCTCCGGGGCAATTACACCAAGCGGCTCTACAAGATCATTTGCAGCCAACGGGACAGACGGGAGTATTATTACTCGATCGAGCAATTCTGTAAAGACCTGGAGATCCCGGCCTCCTACTCGAACGCACAGATCGACCAAAAGGTTTTAAGGCCTGCACAGGCACGGATCAAGGAAAGCGAGGCCGATGTGTGGTTCGATTACAAATTCATCTGCAAAACGCCTAAAAAGGGGCAAAAACCGAAAGCCGACACGATTATCCTGTTCATCCATGCGAGAAATCCCCAAGAACTGCGAGGCGACCAGCAACAACAATACTCGTTCGATTAAATTAGTTGAAAGTTTGTAAAGTTCATAAAGTTTATAAATTCGTTAGCCCTTGCGGAACGCTTGGTTAAGTGGCAAGGTAATACAGTACTTGGAATATTTATTATATTATTCTGATAATCAGTGAGTATGTTCTTGTTTTTATTTTTCATTCCACTTTCCTTATTCGTT
>OGFE01002483.1_pt1 | contig 9935 bp, 8 predicted proteins | sample 1570811 | NCBI WGS metagenome assembly OGFE01 (sample SAMEA2581967, study PRJEB24529) | metagenome | biome: Human gut stool | place: China | collected 2011 | reverse complement strand
TCCCATATCTCCGCCGTTAAAATCAAAGCCGCCGAAACCGCCGCCATAACCAGCGCCGCCGCCCTGCTCAAATGCAGCATGGCCGAACTGGTCGTACTGCTGACGTTTCTGAGGATCGCTCAGTACGCTGTAAGCCTCTGAAGCTTCCTTAAACTTTGCCTCTGCCTCCTTGTCACCAGGATTTGCATCAGGATGGTATTTCTTGGCAAGTTTTCTGTATGCTTTTTTCAGGGTATCTTCATCAGCGTCTTTTGAAACACCCAGAACTTCATAGTAATCTCTCTTATTCTCTGCCATGTTGTTTACCTCTTATCACTGCTATTTCTTTCTCTGCCGGGTCCAAAATGCCCTTTGTTTAAACAGACGGTAAGGCCCGGAAGGGGATATCTCCCCTCTCGGACCCGTCCATTAGTTCAGACATGCTAGCTTGCAACACACTTTCCCGTCCAAAACAGCATATGTCTGAACCGTTATATAATCTTACACTTCTTTGAAGTCAGCGTCAACTACATCATCATCTGGCTTGGAGCTTCCTGCATTGCCTGCATTTGCGCCACCCATGTTTGGACCTGCACCTGCACCAGCCTGCTGTGCTTGCTCATAAACCTTTGCAAACAGCTTCTGGGCGCTGTTCATCAGTTTTTCTTTACCTGACTTGATATCTTCAACCTGGGCATCAGTCATCTGATCAACCGGCGCTCTGTTGATAGCTTCTTTCAGTGCATTTAAATCAGCCTCAACCTCAGCCTTGTCGTTAGCATCGATCTTGTCGCCAACCTCTTCCAGAGCCTTCTCAGTCTGGAATACCATAGAATCAGCATCATTTCTTGCATCGATCGCTTCCTTACGCTTCTTATCCTGAGCCTCATACTCAGCAGCCTCTTTAACAGCCTTATCAATATCTGAATCAGACATGTTAGATCCGGAAGTAATGGTAATATGCTGCTCTTTGCCTGTTCCAAGATCCTTAGCAGATACATTTACAATACCGTTTGCATCGATATCGAATGTAACTTCGATCTGCGGAACACCTCTTCTTGCTGGTGGGATACCATCCAGACGGAACTGGCCTAAGGTCTTGTTATCTCTTGCAAACTGACGCTCGCCCTGTACAACATGGATATCAACAGCGGTCTGATTATCAGCTGCAGTAGAGAAGATCTGGCTCTTTCTGGTAGGAATGGTTGTATTTCTCTCGATCAGTCTGGTTGCTACACCGCCCATGGTCTCAATAGACAGAGACAGTGGAGTTACATCCAGAAGAAGGATATCTCCGGCACCTGCATCGCCTGCTAACTTACCACCCTGGATAGCTGCACCAATTGCAACACACTCATCTGGGTTCAGGGACTTGCTAGGCTCTTTGCCGGTTAACTGTTTTACTTTCTCCTGTGCGGAGATCATACGTGTAGAACCACCAACTAACAGTACCTTGCCAAGCTCAGCTGCGGTAATACCAGCATCCTTCAATGCGTTCTGTACCGGGATAGCTGTACGCTCGATCAGGTCATGTGTCAGTTCATCAAATTTAGCTCTTGTCAGGTTCATATCCAGATGCTTTGGACCTTCTGCAGTAGCTGTGATGAATGGCAGGTTGATATTGGTTGTAGTCGCAGTAGACAGTTCCTTCTTAGCTTTCTCAGCTGCTTCTTTTAATCTCTGAAGAGCCATCTTATCGCCGGAAAGGTCTACGCCTTCTGCCTTCTTGAATTCAGAGATCATCCAGTTGGTAATTGCATTATCGAAGTCATCACCGCCAAGGTGTGTATCACCGTTGGTAGAAAGAACTTCAATAACACCATCACCGATCTCAATGATAGATACATCGAATGTACCACCACCAAGGTCATATACCATGATCTTCTGCTCTTTTTCATTGTCAAGGCCGTAAGCTAATGCTGCTGCTGTAGGCTCGTTGATGATACGCTTTACATCCAGACCAGCGATCTTACCGGCATCCTTGGTTGCCTGACGCTGTGCATCGTTGAAATATGCAGGAACAGTGATAACTGCTTCGCTTACAGTCTCGCCCAGATAGCTTTCAGCATCTGCTTTCAGCTTCTGAAGGATCATTGCGGAGATCTCCTGTGGAGTGTATTTCTTTCCATCAATGTCTACCTTGTAGTCAGTACCCATATGACGCTTGATAGAAGCAATGGTTCTGTCTGCATTGGTAACTGCCTGGCGCTTAGCAGGCTCACCTACCAGTCTTTCTCCTGTTTTTGTAAATGCCACAACAGATGGTGTGGTTCTTACGCCCTCTGCGTTAGCGATAACGGTTGGCTTTCCACCTTCCATAACGGCTACGCAGCTATTAGTTGTACCTAAGTCGATACCAATAATCTTACTCATAGTTTTTTCCTCCTGTTATATATGTTTGATGAAAAAATCATAATAAATGTTCCACTCAACTAAGGCTCGAAAAGACCTCGCCAAGTTTCGGGAACGACTTTCGCACTAAACTCGAAAAGACCTCGTTAAGTGCTCAATGTCAGTTTGCTACTTTTACCATGCTGTGTCTTACAACACTGTCACGGTACATATAGCCTTTCTGAAGTTCCTCAGCTACGATATTCTCTCCTAAGCTTTCATCTTCTACATGCATCACTGCATTGTGGAAGTTAGGATCGAATGGCTGTCCGGCTGCCTCAATGGCTTTTACACCGGCGTCTTCTAAGACTTTCTGGAACTGCTTATATATTTTTTCCATTCCCTCAGCAAAAGCTGTATTTTTTTCGCTCTCCGGAATGGAAGCTAAGCCTCTTTCAAAATTATCAACTACCGGAAGCATACGCTCGATGATGTCTTTTGCACCCATCTCGTACATGGTAGATTTTTCTTTTTCCGTTCTCTTGCGGAAATTATCAAATTCTGCCATCTGGCGTTTTACCCGGTCGGTAAGTTCTTCTATTTTTTCATCCTTAGGATCTTTTTTCTTTTTAAAGAAGCCCTCTTTCTCAGGTGCTTTTTCTGTGGTCTTCTCTTCTGCACTTGTTTCAGTGTTCTCAGAAGCAGTCTCCTCAGAAGCTTCCTGTTCCATATTGGACGGATCCTTCAGATCCTCACTGCTATCACCTTTCATCCTTTTTAAATGCTGCATCCAGCTGGTTCATGAGATTTTTCAAAGTTCCAAGAACTTTTTCATAATCCATTCGCTTAGGACCGATAATTCCTACGGTTCCCCGAAGGCCCCCGCCCAGATCATAATTGGCTGTGACCACGCTGCAGTCCTTCATGGACTGGATCGGTGTTTCATCACCAATGTATACCTGAATGCCTCCATCGCCCTGCTGGTCTGCGTTTACATCGGAAACAAATTCCTGCAGCACTTCTTTTTGTTCTAATGTTCCGATCAGCTTGCTGGCCTTCTCTCCTTCAGCCAGTTCCGGATACCGGAAAATGTTGGTCGCTCCGCTGGTATAGATCTGCAGGTCCTCGCCGCCCGCTTTAATAGCTTCTGCGACTTCATTCAGTACCAGTTCGATCACCTTACTGTGAATGCCTGCATCTTCTTTCAGCTTGCTGATAATCCCAAGATTGATTTCTTCAATGGTCAGTCCGTTTAAGCTGCTGTTTAAGAGGATGTTCAGATTGAGAAGTTCCTGTTCTCCCAGATCTTCGCCAATATCGATCATGGTGTTCTTGATGATGTTGCCTTCCACAACCACTACCACCAGAAGCTTATTTGCTTCTACTCTGGAAAGCTGTATGAATTTCAGCTTTGTCTTGTGGTAGCTTGGTCCGCTGATCATCGCTGCATAATTGGTATTTGCCGCAAGAGCCTGAGCCATTTTCTTAAGGACCAGTTCCAGTTTATCTACTTTCTGGACCATCACATCCTTAAATTCTGTGACTTCGTTTTCTTTCTCCTGCATGATCTGGTCAACGTAGAACCTGTATCCCTTATCAGAAGGAATACGTCCTGCTGATGTATGTGGCTGTATAATGTAGCCCATCTCTTCCAGGTCTGACATCTCATTGCGGATGGTGGCAGAACTGAGTTTCAGTTCCGAATACTTGGAAATCGTCCGGGAACCCACCGGCTCGCCTGTTTCCAGATAAGTCTTTATGATCGCTTTTAATATAGTGACCTTACGCTCATCCAACTGCGCATCCATGTGTTCCTGCCTCCTGTTCGCTGTTTCTTTTGTTATTAGCACTCAACTTATTGGAGTGCTAACATCTACATTGCATAATATATTCCTTTATAAAGAATTTGTCAAGGGCTTTTTGCGCATTTTGTGTTTTTCTTGACAGATTTAAAAAAATGTGGTAAATATTACTTTATCGTTCATATATTACAAAAGTGTTACATATATTTATAATATATTAAAAATATTATGAGGCATTGTGAACGACCGCAGTCCTTGTCCTTTCCGACTGCAAAAGGAGGTAGAAATGAACATGAAGAAACTATTAACCACGACTTTTATCACTGTATTTTTTATAATTGGCTCTGCCTTTTGTGCATTCGCTTCTGAAAATGACAGTTCCGAACAGGCACAGCAAACAGAAGAAGCTGCAAACGATCAGGATCAGCAGGAAACAGAAGCTGCCGAAAACGTTGAAGAACCGGCTTCCCAGATGGTTTCCCTGGGTGTTTTTAAAACTACCGGTTACTGCCCTTGCAGAAGCTGCTCCGCAGGCTGGGGAAGAAACACCTGTACCGGTGCCGTTGCCAGCTCCCAGCACACCATTGCTGTTGACCCAAGAGTGATCCCATATGGAACCAGGGTTATGATCAACGGGGTGGTTTACATTGCCGAGGACAAAGGTGGCGGTGTAAAAGGCCATCACATTGATATTTTTTATGATACACACGCAGAATCAAAAAACCACGGAATACAGAATGTAGAGGTTTTCTTATTAGCCTAACCATATGATTAAATAATATATAAAGCCAGTCTGCCAGCTGCCTTTGGCAGTGGCTAACAAGATATTGGCAAAAGCTGTCACCGGCAGCTGCTTCCAGATACATAACAACTAAAAAACACGGTCAGGAAATATTTCCGTTTCCTAAACCGTGTTTTTTTATGCCCGTATTCTGTTTTCCCAGACCAGGTCTCTGCCTCCGGCTGCCAGCCAGACACATCGGTCTTATTCTGTCCTGATCTCCGCTCCATGATAGAAAAAATCAAGGATGTCTTTATACGTCTTTCCTGCCTTTGCCATGCTGTGGGCGCCGTTCTGGCTCATTCCAACTCCATGTCCGAAACCGCCGCCGTATACCCGGAATACAATGCTTCCGTCCTCTGCCGTGCGCTTCTCAACGGAAATAAACGCACTTGGAAGGGCTGCCGTTCCTGTCATATCGCTTCCGTCCTGTTTCTTTATTACAAGTTCCGTATTTCCAAGCATACTTCTTACCTGGCTCTGGCCTTTGATCTTGTAGCTTCCTCCATCGCCTTTTACTTCTACTTCAGAAGCAATGCCGCCTAAACCTCTGGATACTACATTTACATCGGTTACATTTCCCACTCCCGGGATCTGTGCGGAAAGGATACTGGCTTTAATATCCACATGCCAGCGGAACATAGGATAAGAAGCATCATAAGAAGTAATGTTTTTTGACCGTATGTAATCATCAAAAGTATCATTATCTTCCATAGTCAGCTCTCTTGCGCCTTTTTTGATCTGCATGGAACGCAGGTAGGGCAGAGCCGCCCCTTCATTGCCCCATACACTTCCATCTGCCCCATGGCCGCAGGAAGTGGAATAATAAAAGGCTTCTATGGGCTTATCATTATAGAAAAGCATCTGTCCACAGGTCTCATTTACTGCCTGGTCTGTACGCTCGCTGGTACTTATATTGTTGTACACCTGGAAATTGGTGCTGTCATCCACATGGGCACCATACTGCCCGTAGGCATTTCCCTGGATCTGGCGGTAGGCATAAGTCCGGGCACACACTGCCTGGGCTTTTAATGCCTCTTTTTCATAAGACGCAGGCATTTCACTTGGAACTACCTTCTTTAAATAATCTTCCAGGTACAACTCGTTAATAAGGACTAAGCCGCCCTCTTCTGCTTTCACTTCTATAGAACCACTGTAAGTAGGCTGTCCCTGGCCACGTTCTAAGGAAGTGACGGTAATTCCTTCACTGTCTTCCGGTTTTAAGATCATACGTCCGTTTTCCAGCTTTTTATCAGATGCTTCGTAGGAGAATGTATCCCCTTTCTTAAAGGAGCTTTCCTGATTTTCTCCGTTTTCCTTTTCGTAGATCAGTTCCCCATCGCAATTTGCAGTAAGTTCTATGGTATCATGAAAGATCTGCTTAAAACCATTATCCATGATCAGGACGCGGATGGTTTCCGCATCAAATGGCTGTTCCAGAACAGCGGCACAAAGCTTTCCGTCAGCTGCCACAAATTCCTGCAGATCATAACCTACCAGGATGTTTCCTTTTCCAAGGACCTGGAAATCCCCGTAGGTCTTGTATACATGAAAATTGTCATCGATGGGTACGCAGCCATAGCCTTCCAGTTCAATAGACTCATCCGTCACTGCAAGGACCTTTCCACGGACCCGTTCTTTTTTCACAGTGATCTTTTTCAGCTTTCCCTTTTCCATATGCAGGTCAGCCACACAGGATCTCAGTTCTTCATTCTTCTCTTCTGCCTGGGATGCCAGTTTACCTTCTGCTGTAAAAGTTCTTACATATTTGCCGATGTAAACCGTAAACTGATCTTTTTTTACATCAGAGACCCATATATTCTTATAAACAGGCTCCTCGCTTACGATCTGGGTCATACCTGCCATTTCCTGGCCTCTGGCCCAGAAACGGATCTCGCAGTCAAGATATGCGTCCAGAGCCAGTCCCTGAAAGCCAAAGGTACCTTCTGTTGTATAAGCAGTCCAGCTTTCGGCCTGTTCCATATTAGAAGGTGTGCCAAACAAAACAGCGGAAACTTCTTTCATATTTCCATCTTTGTCCGTCTCTTTTACAATGGCCTTATAAAGCTCCCACCAGTCATTTCTTGAAAATGTCTTTTTCTTATTCCCTCTGGTCATTCCCACCTGTTTTTCAAGGCCGGATGACAGCTTTTCTGCTACCGTATTTACATCCTCATATGTAAGATTTCCCTGGGCAGAAGTAAGAGTCGCCGGTGTGATCTCTGTATCCAGATAACCTTTTTCATAAAGATAATCCATATATTTTACAAACCAGTTTCCCTTTTCCTTGTCTGTAAAAGAGGAATTTTCCCGTTCAGAAGCCATATCTTCCAAGGTCTGGGGATCTTCAAAAACCAGAGCCAGGGCTTTGGCTGCTTCTGCCCTGGATATTCCTTCTGCAGGAGGTTCCACTTTTACAATGAACACCATAAGCAGGATCACTGCCGCCAGTATTCCTCCCATCCACAAAATCATCTGTTTTTTGTTGATCTTTAGATCCTTTTCATTTAACTTCCCGATCATTTTCATAATATCTGTCACCTTATTCGCACAAGTATATTCAGCAAGCCCATGTACTATAAAAAATAGGCTTCGCCTATTCAACTCCCCTGCCCCTCAATCTTGAGGGGTTAGGGGTTTCTTTTTTCTAAAATCTATCTCATAATAGTCTTATGAATATCTTGCAGAAAATTTTTACAGACCATTATGAAGAAATAAAATATACTCTCCATCCCAGAGACACCGAAATGGAAAATATCGAAAAGATGATCCATTGTGGGGATCCTTCCTTTGGCGGTGCCATGTATCATTGCCCCCATTGTGGCAACTTTAAATATGTCCCTTTCCACTGTCACAGTCGGTTTTGCCCTTCTTGTGGAAACAAATACAGCATGGAACGCACCACTTCTATGACTTTCAAACTCATCAACGTTAAGCATCGCCATTGCGTCTTTACCATTGATGAAAATCTCAGGGATTTTTTCCTAAAAGAACGCTCCCTTTTGGATTGCCTGTTCCATTCCGTTGCCAGTGTCATTTCCCGCATGTTTTTTGAACTTAACAAATCAAAAAATTTTACGCCTGGTTTTATCATGGTCTTACATACCTTCGGACGGGATCTGAAATGGAATCCTCATATCCACTGCCTTATTTCTGAAGGCGGTCTCAGTGATGACGGCCTTTGGCGAAATGTCCATCACTTCAATTACTCTTTTTTACGTTCTGCTTTCCGTACCGCTCTCCTTAATGAGATGCACCAACGGCTGGGCGATCCTTTCAAACAGATCAAATCCCTCTGTTATTCTTCTCATAAGAAGGGATTTTACGTTTATGCCAAGCCTTCCTCTTGTGATCCTGAGACTGCCATCAAATATATCGGACGCTATCTGGGGCGTCCTGTGATCGCCACTTCCAGGATCGACAAATATGATGGTTCTATGGTCACTTTTCATTACAATCGACACGAAGATGATAAATATATACAGGAAACGATCCCGGTTATGGACTTCATCAAACGTCTGATCCGGCATATCCCTGAGAAACATTTTAAAATGATCCGCTATGGCGGCTTGTATGCACGCCACCGCAAAACAGACCAGCAGCTCCATAAAGTCATTTCCAAACAGAAACGTCCCATTCTACGCAACTTTAACCATTGGCGGAATGCTATTCTTTCTTCTTTTGGTTATGATCCGCTGGAATGTCCCATCTGCAGGCATAAAATGGAGTTTTTGGAACTTTATTTTAACCATCAGCGTCTTTCCCTCGAAGAATTATATGAGAGATCTATGTCCCGATCTCGCGGAAAGCGTTCTTCTGCATAACTTTCTCTGTTTTTATGGTATAATTCCCTCATAGGAGGGCATTGCAATGAAAACAGATGTTGAGGCGCTGCGTAAAAAATACATGGATAATCCTCCAGAAGGACTTACTTCCACGGACATTCGCCATATGAGCGAGGAAGACCTGCTGGATATGGATTATTTTCTAAATGATGACGATCTTGATGAAGAATTTGGTGAGGAAGGTTTTTATCTTTTTTAATCCCTAGATCGTCTATTTGTGTTGCCCGCCTACCGGCGGGCATTTTTAATTCAAAAGAGCGCCGGCGGCGGTCTTTCCTATAAAGCGAAAAATCTTCTTCCTGTAGTTGGAAGGAAGATCATAAAAAGCAAAAAGCGATGCATGGATACATATCATTTGGATATGCTTCCTGCACCGCTTTTTTATATGCTCTTTCTATATGTTTTTCCAATATGTATACATTCTCTGTTCCGCCAGATGCATGAATCTTACAACATAGCTGCCACTCGAAGAAGGATCATATATCCGGCCGTTCCTACTGCAATACTTACTAATGTATTATGCTTCCATTTATAAGACAACGCTACGATCACTACCGCTGCTATCTTTGGAAGTCCGATATGTACCACATCACTTCCCACATCTTTCAAACAGTAGACGATCAGCACTGCCATGATCGCTGAGGGAAGTGTTTTTCCCAATCGGTCCAGCCAGTCCGGCATCTTCTGTGATCCGCCGAAAGCCAGAAACGGAAGAGCCCTCAAAAAGAAGGTACAAAGAGCAGAAACTGCGATCATGATCAATATTCTTTCTGTACTCATCTATACTTCCTCCTTTCTCTTCTGTAACACCACTAATAATCCTGATGTAAGTAAAAGTGCCGGAAGCATAAAACCGGAAGCCCCAAATATGATCAGGCAGATAATGCCGATCCCAAGACCAGCTAAAGCCGGTGTATGTCTGTCTGCCTTCTCCCACTGGTCAATAAAAATGATCACAAACAGGGCTGTCATGCAGAAATCAATGCCTTCCATATCCCACGGGATCAGCTGTCCTAACATTCCGCCTAAAACAGAACCGATCATCCAGTAACAACGGCTGAAAAATGCCACCAGGAACATGGTATCCTCTTTTTCTTTCTGTGGCAGTTCCAGCGTACAGTTTACGGCATAGGTCTCATCTGTCATGGTATGGATCATATAAAGCATCCGTTTTCCCATTTTCTTAAAATCTTCCAG
>OGFE01002464.1_pt1 | contig 10001 bp, 4 predicted proteins | sample 1570811 | NCBI WGS metagenome assembly OGFE01 (sample SAMEA2581967, study PRJEB24529) | metagenome | biome: Human gut stool | place: China | collected 2011 | reverse complement strand
ACGCTCTTCCGATCTCATGTGCCGGGCCCCGGAATGGGATCTTCTCTCATTGGGGCGTCAGGATGCCGTCTCAGACCTCCATGGCCGCGTCATAGCCCTCGCGGACCGCCTCCAGGATCTGGCGGGGCCGCTTGCAGTCGCCCACCATGCGGAACTCGCTGGAGACCGGCTCCAGGGCCAGGGCCTCCGCCCGGAGGGGCGCCATACCGGCGGCCAGGATGACGGTGTCGGCGTCAAGCGTGAGCTCCCTGCCGTCCGCGTCTCTGCACACGATGCCGTGGTCATGGATCCCGGTACAGGTGGTCCTGCGCAGGATCGTGACCTGCTCGGCGTGATCCTTGAGCTCCATCATCAGGGCGGGCTTGTGGATGGAGTTGGCGTCGCGGGCCACGTCAATGCCCATCTCCACCAGGGTGACCTGCTTGCCCTGCATGGCCAGCTCCAGAGCGGCCTCGGTACCAGCCAGGCCGCCGCCCACGATGACCACCTTCTGCCCGACCTGTACCTTGCCGTCATACATGTCCATGATGGGATGGGCCTTCTCCACACCGGGGATGGGGGGAATCAGGGCCTTGGAGCCCACGGCGGCGATACAGAAGTCGGGGGCGATGACCTTTACCAGCTCGGGGGTGACCTCGGTGTTCAGCCGGATATCCACGCCCATGCGGACGGCCTTGGCAATCATATAATCCACATACTGCTGGGTCTCCCGCTTGAAGGGCACCTTCCGGGCGTAGCGGAGCAGGCCGCCCAGCGTGCCGGTTTTCTCGCAGAGGATGACCTCATGTCCCCGGTCCTTGGCGACAATGGCCGCCTCCAGTCCGGCGGGGCCTCCGCCGGCGATGAGCACCCGCTTGGGCGTGGTGGGCAGGAAGGGGAACACCTCGTCCTCCGGCCGGTCCAGGGTGGGGTTGATGGCGCACTTGGTGATGCGGGTCTGGTAGTTGGCGATGCAGGCGTTGCAGCGCAGGCAGGGGCGGATCTCCTCCTCCTGATTCCTCTTGAGCTTGTTGACAAACTGGGGGTCGGCGTTGACCGCGCGGCAGACGGCGATCATGTCCACCTTCCCGGCGGCCAGGATATCCTCGATCTTCTTGGGATCCCGGTGGGCGCCCACGCTCACCACATGGGAGTGCTTCACGTGCTTCTTGATCTCCTCGGCCAGGTAGAGGTTGTGGCCCTCCTCCTTGAACATGCCGGGCACCATCAGGCACTCGGTCTCCGGGAAGTAGAAGTTGCAGGCGGAGACATGCAGCAGATCGGCCCTGCCGTCCATCAGCTTGGCAAACTCCACGCCCTCCTTCAGGGTGTAGCCGCCCTCCACGTACTCGGTGCCGCTGAAGCGCACCTCGATGAGGAAGTCCTCGCCGCAGTACTGGCGGATGCGGTCGATGATCATGAGCAGCAGGCGGGCCCGGTTCTCCAGGCTGCCGCCGAAGCGGTCGGTGCGGTGGTTGGTCAGCGGGGAGAGGAACTGGTGGATGAGCCAGCCGTGGCCGGCGTGGATCATGGCCATCTCGAAACCGCAGGTCTTGGCCTGCTCGGCGGCGCGGCCGAAGGCGTCCACCACGGTCTCGATCATCTCCTCGGTCATGAAGAGCACCTCGCCCTTGCGGTAGACCGGCTCATCGGAGGCGGACTGGTCGGACAGGGGGGCGATGGTCTTGGTCTCGTCAAAGTTGATGTAGTCGGGGCCCCAGGCCTGGATGCCCGCGCTGGCCCGCAGCATGCCGGCGTGGTTGAGCTCAATGCTGGCAACGGCGCCGTAGCGGTGGATCTCGTCGGCAATGCGGGTCAAGAAGGGCAGGTTATCCTCATGTCCCGCCAGGATCTTGGGGGAGGCCAGCTTGCCGGAGTCCTCGCCGCTGGGGTCGACAATACAGTCGCCCAGGGTGACTACGGCGGCGCCGCCCATGGCCCGCATGCGGAAGAACTGCATATCCCGCTCGGAGGGGTGGCGCTCCGGGGTGGTATCCAGGTCGAACACGGAGATGGGCGCGATCTCAATGCGGTTTTTCAGGGTGATTCCCCGGATGGTCAGAGGGGTAAATATGTGCTGATATGTTCTGTCCATACAATAAGAACTCCTTCTGAATAAAATAGACGATCCCTGCATTACAGCTTTTCATAGCTCTTGACGGGCTTGACGGCGCCGCTTCTGTAGCGGAGCTGGGCGAAGAGAATCCCCACAATGGTGATGATGACCAGAATGACCGCCTGGGGCATGCTCATCTGGAAGAAGATCACCAGCACCATGACCACGCAGGATACGCCGCCCAGAATGGACTTCAGGTAGAGCTTGCTCTTGCTGCAGCGGAAGGCGGAGACCTCCCACAGCTCCGGCATGCGCTGGGGGATAAATACGGTGCCGAAGCAGATGAAGGCGAACAGAATGTTGCTGAGCACCACGGCGGTGTCGGCGATCATGCTGATCTGCAGGCCGGTCAGGATGGGAATGAGGCCCACGATGTAGAAGCCCACCAGGATAATGACGGGGGTCTTGAACTTGGGGTGAATGTAGCCGATCTTATGGGGCAGCCAGCCGTCGTTGCAGGCCTGTAGGATGGGCTTGGTGATCCATGCGAAGGTGGCGTTCAGAGTCGTAGTCAGGGCCAACAGGGCGCCGCCGATGACGAAGAACAGGAACACGGGAGTGGGCATGATCGCCCTGGCCACCAGGTCCAGAGGCTGGTTGGCCGTCTCGGAGACGGGGAGCACGCCGCCGGCCACCATGGCAATCAGGGCATAGAAGATTGCGATGGCAATGGTAGCCACCAGGATGACCTGGGGCAGATCCTTGGTGGGGTTCTTGGCCTCTGCACTCAGGTTGACCATGTCAATGCCGCCGGCGGTGGCCCAGGTCAGCAGCACAGCGCAGGTGATGATGCCCATGGGGCCGGCGGGGGCAAAGTCCACTGTAAACAGGGTGCTGTAGTCCACCTTGGGCAGTCCGAACACGATGAAGCAGGTCATGGCCAGAGCCAGCACGATATCCATGACGATCTCCAGCTTGGCCGCGCCCTCAATGCCCAGCAGGTTGGTAATGAAGAATACGGTCAGGCAGGCCACCGCCACGGGGACAATGGGCACCTGCGGCAGCACGCCCTGGAGATACTGGGCGAAGCTGATGGCGTACATGGCCAGGGAGACGTTGGAGGCAAAGAAGATGACGATGTAGAAGCCGGCGAACTTGGGACCCCACAGGGTGCCCATCATGGAGTAATAGCCGCCGCGGAAGCGGGCGGTACCCGCCATCACGATGAAGGGCAGGGCCTGGAGCAGAATGAAGACGGCGGAGAGCAGAATCCCGATCCACGCCGACTTGCCCGTGTACCCGATGCCGATTCCGATCAGCGAAAACACGCCGGAGCCGATCACATGGCCGAAGGCGATGGAGTACAGCTCCTTTTTCCCCAGCGTCCGGTTCAGATCCTCTGTTGTCAGCATTTTCTTTTCTTTGTTTTCCATGGACAATCCTCCTCTACTTATTGGTCGGCCTGTGCCGACCGTTCCCTGTCCGGGACTCCGCCTGCACACAAACCGGAGTCCCTCCTCCGACCTGCGGGGACCGGAAACGCCACAGGCCTTTCGTTCAAGCCGCAGGACGGCAGTGCCCCCGCAGCCTCAAGCGCATATTCGAAATCCATGGGTTACATCTGTTTTCCTTCTCCCTCGGCAAAAGGCTCCTTTCCCTTTAAACTAGACCAGACTCGACCTGTTTTTTATTCCGATTGCAATCTTCATATGTTAAGTATAGAAAACTTGATACAGAAAAATAGCCCCTTCCCTGCGGATATTTTGGGGGTTTTGCTAAAATAAAACCGGCTGCATCCCGGAAAAATACAACAAAAAGTACAGCCAACTGACGACCAGTTGGCTGTACTTCTGTTTATATTGTATAGGTTTTCAAACGAGGAAAATCACTGGAATTTTTCAATCAAATGTGATGAAAACCCACAATTTTTGCTATAAAAAGAATTCCACAGGATTAGGACGGGCAATCCGAAAACGTATAGTTTTTCAAAGCACAGCAGCAGGATCTCAAAGGGGGCCAGCTTGAGGGTCAGATGGTAGGCGCCGTCCAGCTCCAGAAGATTCAGGGACATTTCAGGGGCCAGTGTTCCGTTGAGTACCCGCAGCGTCTCTGCGGAAAGTCTATCCGCCGGCGGCAGGGGGAAATCCCGGTACCTGGATGCGTATTCCTCAGAGGTAAGCCGGTACTTCCGGATGGCGAACCGCCCCGTCATGCCCCGGACGCTCAGTGTGACCTCCCGGTTGTAGTCGTGATCCTTCATCAACTCCACAAAGGGGGCCTGTTCCTCGACCCGGGAGCCACCCTCGAACAGCGTGTCGAAGCACGCGTCATAGTGGTAGAGCAGCACCTGGATGTCCTCCCTCCCGGACTGCCTGGCGGCCAGGTACATATCGCCCTGGGCGATTACCGTGTCGCCCAACTGCTCCAGCAGGGAGAGCAGGTGGTAGACCGGGCGCTTGAGCCCCTCCGGGGTCAGCAGGGCCACACCCGAATCCCCGTCCAGCAGCGTGAGCCGGGGCATACGGCTCCCCCGGCTTGAAGCCATGGTGTGGAGGAGGTAGCCCGGCATATAGCCGGAGCCATACAGCGCATTGGCTTCCGGCCGGTGCTCTGCCCCGGTGACGCGCACCGGAAGCCGGCCGGCGGACAGGGCCTCCGCCAGAGTCCTGGCACGCTCCTCCTCCCCGGGAGCCGCCAGAACGATCACCTCCAGTTCACCGCCGGGCCGCAGAAACCGCTCCCGCAGGGGCTCCAACTCCTCCCTCAGCCCCCGGAGCGGCTCCCCCGGCGGCACACACACCCGCAGCCTCATTCTCAGCGACCACAGATCATTCAGGATATAGTTCAGCACTCTGGGGCTGTTCCGGTAACGGCGCAGAAAGTCCAGATCAAGCGCAACGGTGTCCAGCCCCAGCTCCTCCCGCAGCCGCCGCAGCTCCGGAAAGCAGGTGATATGGTCGTAGGCGGCACCCGCCAGGCTGACGCACCGGGGCCTCCGGAGGGGCTTCTCCTCATACCGTCCGCCCCAGTCCAGCAAGATTTCCTCCGACTTCCGGCAGAATTTTTGCAGCAGGAGCTCCAGCTCCTGCCCCTCCAGTGCCCTGCAGCTATATGCCTGCACCGCAATGGTGCGGCTCTGGTACCTGCGCCGGTACTGCTGTGGCGTGGTGCGAAAGCTCTTTTCAAAGCTGTCGCTGAAATATTTGTACTTGGAAAAGCCGCATTCGTAGGCGATGGTCTGGAGCCCCTTGCCCCCCTCCAGCAGCATGGCCGCCGACTTCTCCACACGGGCCATGTTCAGGAAGGTCCGGAAGCCCACGCCGCAGCCGTTCTTGAGAATGTTGGTCAGGTGGTTGGCGCTGATGTGCTCCATGGCCGCCACATCCTCAATGCGGATAGGCTTGTTGTAGTTGCGGTAGATGTAGTCCGTGATCCGGCGGATGCGCCGGAGCTGGAGCTCGTTTCCCTTGTAGGCGTTGTTGAACTCGGGAAAGCCGCTGCCCAGATAATAGCACTGGAACTCCTTGATGAGAGTGTTGAGAATCTTCTCCCCCACCTCCCTGTAGGCAGCCGTCTCCGTCCCCGTCCGGTCCAGCAGCCTGGGGAGCTGCTTTTTCAGATAGCTGCCCAGCATTTGGATTCCCGCGGTATTGTTCTCCAGGGCACTGTTGGCAAACTGGTAGGTCCGCAGGTCCGGAAACTCCGCCCGGTATGCCTCCACATTGATGTGCAGCAGCATCACCGTCCCCCGGGTGTGGGGATAGGCGCAGAGCCGGTGCAGCTCCCGCGGACAGCTCACGTAAATATCCCCGGCCTTCATGTCCAGCACGTTGTTGACCACTGTGAGCTCAAAGGATCCCTCCAGGGCAAACATGATCTCCAGAACGTCGTCGTGCATATGAAAGGGGTATTCCTCCACCTCCACGATACTGCACTGCAGCGGCGCATTGTCGGGAAACGCGATTGTCTCATACAGCATGTCCCTTCCGTCCTTTCCGTTGTGCTCCGGCTCCGCCGGTGTCACGGCCAGCCCTTTGGGGGATATTTTACCGTATTTTCAAACTGCTTTCCAGCGAAATCTGGATTTCACTCTGTTTCTCTCTCCGCATGCTTTTGACAGCAGGCCATTGTAAAATATATACAAGAAATTGCATCTACACCTTTCCTATATTGACGTTTTTTCCACCCCATGCTATCCTATTGTCATAGTACTGTTACAGGAAGGGGGATCGATTCCGGTGCAGCAACAGCAGTAAGATTTCTTCCATGGAGGAAGCTTGAGAACCACATTTCATGAAGGAGGCCTCGACCATGACCATGCGTATCCACCGCGCAGTCCGGACCCTCTCCCTTCTCCTGGCTCTGAGCATGCTGCTTTCCGTCAGCGCCATTTCCTCCGCGGCCGAAACGCCCGCCCCTTCCGTACTCACCGTTTCGGATTCTACGCTCGCTTTGGTTGACCGGGATCAAGACTTTACCGCCACCCTCACCGTAGACGCCTCGGTACTGGGGGACGCCTCTCCCGATGCCTGGGCCGCCGGCCTTACCTGGTACCTCACCCGGGAGGAGGGCTTCCAGGACGGGACGCTCTATCCCTATTACTACCCAGGCGACCGCCTGGACCGCTGGCAGGTCTGGAACAACGGCGAAGGAGGCGACGCACTGTTCACCCTGGGCGATGCAGCCGCGTCGTCCAGCGGCGGCAAGGTCACCGTGACCCTGCCCTTTACCGCCGGTTCCTTTACCGGCATCAACGGCGACTCCTCCAAAAACCGGAACGCCTGGCCCAGCTTCATCGGCACGTACACCCTGTCCGCCCGGAGCGGTGATACCGTAGTGGCGGAGACGGACATGACGGTGAATGCCTATGACAGCTATGTCCGCTACGACGACATTGACGAGTCCATCCAGGACATCATCGACGAGGCGCTCCCCGGCCGGTACATCACCGTCACCACCTTCGGCCAGAGCGAGGGCGGCCGGGATCAGTATTACGTCACCCTGTCCGACAGCAAGGCGTCAGTGGACGCCTTCCAGGCCATGAACGCCATCGCCGAGACCGACCCCGCCTCCCTCCAGGACAAGCTGGAGAAGGGCTCCATGGGCGACTACCGCGTGCCCTTCTTCCTTAACAACGTCCACCCCGACGAGGACCCCGGCGTGGACGCCCAGCTCAACGTCCTGCGCGCCCTGGCTACACAGGAGACCGTTACCTACAACACCCTCACCGGCTTCAAGGACAAGAGTGTGGACATCTCGGAGATGTTCGCCCCCGACGTGCTGGACCTGGGCATCACCGGCCTGGGCTCCCAGAAGTTCACCAGGGATGCGGAGGGCAACATTCAGGACAACACCGGCGTCAACGATGCCAGTGAGCTCTATACCATCAGCGGCGACATCACGCTGAAGGTGGACGACATTCTGGACGACATCATCTTTGTCATCTGCCCCAATGAGAACCCGGACGGGCGCACCTACAACACCCGCCGCAACGACAACGGCTTTGATCTGAACCGGGACGCCTCCAACCAAACCCAGAACGAGACTACCAATCTGGTCCAGGTGATCAACGACTGGAACCCGGTGGTATTCGCCGAGCTGCACGGCTACATGACCGAATTCCTGGTGGAGCCCTGCACCCCGCCCCACGAGCCCAACCTGGAATACGACCTGCTGGTGAAGAACTTTGCGCTGGGCTCCGAGGCCTTCGGCACGGCTGCCCTGGGCACCATGTCGGCCACCCGGGAGGAGCATCCCGACACCCTGTACTGGTCCTATTACATGCCTCTGCGGGATGACTACGACCCCTCCACCATGCACTGGTCCGCTTGGGACGACCTGTGTACCAACTACGGCCCCAGCTACGCCATGCTCAACTGCGGCTCCCTGGGCTACACCATTGAGACCCCCTATAACAACGAGGCATCCACCGACCTGTTCGAGTACGGCGTCTACGGCCTGATCGACTACGTCATGGAGCACAAGGACGACATCTACCACAACCAACTGGAGTTCTTCCGCCGGGGCATCGAGAACGAAGATCACCGGGACAGCATGGAAAAGTGGTATGTGGATGTGAACAACAAGCAGTTGCAGTCCGATACCTGGCGCGTCCCCTACGAGGAGAACGACAATTATTTCCCCGAGTACTATGTCATCCCCGTAGACGCCGCCTCCCAGCGCGATCCCGCCGACGCCTATGCGATGGGCCGGTTCCTGCTGCGCAATGGCGTAAGGGTATCCACGCTGGACACGGACACCGCCGTGGGCGGCGTCACCTACAGGGCCGGTTCCCTGGTGGTGGACATGCATCAGGCCAAGCGGAACTACGCCAACGCCGTCCTGTGGGAGGGCGCCGACGCCTCCGCCTCCGGCTTCCCCGATCTGTACTCCGAGTCGGTTACCAACTTCCCCGCCATGCGCGGCTTTGACTGCATCCCCATCGCCGCAGAGGGCGCCTTTGACGGCAAGCTCACCGAGGTGAGCACGGTGACCGGCAGATCCCAGCTCACCGGCACGGCGGGCGACGTGGTCATCCTCTCCAACAACGGCAGCGAGGCGGTCCGCGCGGTCAACGCCCTGCTGGATGCCGGCCGCACCGTAAGCCTCATCACCTCCGGCGACCACAAGGGCGACTTTGCTCTCTCCCTTGCCAGCTACGAGACGGTTGCGGACGACTTTGTGCTCTCCGCCACCCGGACGGCCGAGTCCCCCGCGGCCAGCGCCATCCGGAAGCCCACGCTCTTCCTCGCAGGCCGCTATGACGCATTCTCCGGTGCCAAGCTCACGGAGGGCTACTTCGCCCAGTGGTTCCGCGACGGCTACGGCTTCCGGAACTACCGCAACGTCTACAGCAACGGCACCTCCAACTACGACATAGAGACCTACATCGACCAGCTGGGCTTCACCGTCACCGACGATCCCGCCAAGGCGGACATCATCGTGGGCAACGTAGCCCTGGATCAGGGGGAGAAGGGCGCGGCCGCCGTGGCCGCTGTCAAGGCCGGCACCCCCTACATCGCCACCGGCTCCGACCCGCTGGAGTACATCTCCAAAAACCTGGTCACCGACCTGACCTACACCACCCTGGGCATGGAGGCCCTCCATACCGTCACCTACCCCACTGACAGCCTGATCACCGCCAGCTACGCCGCCGACGGCGACTATGTGCTGTATACCTATAGCTGCGGCGTGCTCACCTCCGTCCCCGCCGGGGCCACGGTGCTCATCCAGGCCGCGGAGCAGGACAGCTTTATCGCCGGTTGCTGCCTCAACGAGAACGGGACTCCCATTGACGGCTTTGTGGAGGCCATCGCCCTGGAGCGGGACGGCATGGATCTCACCATCTTTGCCAACTCCGTCAACAACCGCGCCCACCAGCAGGACGACTACCGCTATGTGACCAATGCCATCTACGCCAAAATGAGCGCCGACGGCGCCGGGTTCACCGATGTCCCCGCAAGCCATTGGGCGGCCGGCGGCATCGCCTATGCGGTGGAGAACGGCCTCATGACCGGCACCTCCCACACCACGTTTGCCCCCGCCGCCCCAACCACCCGGGGTATGATGATGACCATTCTGGCCCGCCAGGACGGCGTGAGCACCTCCGGCGGCGGCACCTGGTATGAAAAGGGCATGGCCTGGGCCAAGGAAAACGGCATCTCCGACGGAAGCGCCCCCAACGGCTCCATCACCCGCGAGCAGCTGGCCGTCATGCTCTACCGCGCGTCCGGCGCTGACGCCGGCTCTGCGGAGCTGAGCGCCTTTGCCGACAGCAAGGCGGTCTCCTCCTGGGCTGCGGAGGCCATGAGCTGGGCCGTGGAGCAGGGCGTCATCACCGGCAAGAAGGGGAACCTTCTGGACCCCGGCGGCACTGCCTCCCGGGCTGAGGTCGCCGTCATGCTCCAAAGATACCTCGGTTGAGCTTCCCTTCCAAAAATGACTGCGCGCGCCGCCTGAGAGACAG
>OGFE01002456.1_pt1 | contig 10038 bp, 7 predicted proteins | sample 1570811 | NCBI WGS metagenome assembly OGFE01 (sample SAMEA2581967, study PRJEB24529) | metagenome | biome: Human gut stool | place: China | collected 2011 | reverse complement strand
GACCATGGCATACTTTTATATCAGAAGGGCATCATCTTTCAGCGCCATAAAATAGGTCGGCTCCCCTGAAATATTCAAAAGCAACGGGAATGCCGCTTTGTATTTTAAGTTCTGCACCTGACCTTCTGCTGAAGACATGGCAGACTCTTCTGTCGCGCCTTCCACTTCATAGAACTTCGTCTCCATCGTACGCTGATTCATCAGAACAAATCCTACATTGGACTGGTCTCCTGTGATCGAAGTCACACCTGTATATACCCATACATCATCATCCAGCGCAAGATAGTTGTATCCTGTCGTCGTATGCAGACAATCCTTCTGTCCCAGCACACTGTTTAAAAATCCATGCTTCAACGTACCATAATAATCATACAGCTGTATCAGCATATCTGCGGAGTACGCCCGGTCGATCCACTCCGGTGCATCTTCGATCTTATAATCTTTCGTCTCACCTGTAATGGCATTACATAAAACCACTCTTCCAACTGTGGTACCTCCAAACAGACCGATATTGAATTTCTTCACTGGGCTGATCCAGTATGGAACTCCGTTGTCATCGATCTCAAAACTTAAGTCATTGAAGATATAAGTCGGATATTTGAACCGGAGATGACGGTAAATATTGCGATTGAAATGATCACTGGTCGTATACTTCATCCCTTCATCCAACTTCACCAGTTCGGTATTCTGTGTCGCCATATCGATCTTGATATATGCCGGAATTCCCTCACTCTGATTCGTGAACCATTTGATCAGGCTGGCATAACGCAGGGGAGATACTCTCACGGGCTGATCCTGGTAGTTGATCTGGCTGTACCAGTCATCTACCTCAAACTGAGAGACCATATCCACCATACTTCCCATCTTTCTGTTTCCCAGGATCGTCGCAGAATCTCTGTCAAGCAGCGGAATCTGATCAAATGAGAGTTCCTCGATATCTTTTGTAAATTCTCCATCCTCTACTTTCATCAGCTTCTGATATTTTTTCGCGTTGACGATCGGAGAAGACAACAGTGTACCTGCTGCATACACGATTACAACTGCGCCAAGAATCCCCAGGATCACTTTCATCCCCTTGGATTCTTTCAGCGCATATCTGTCGAACCGCTTTCTTTTCGCATAGAAAAATGCTGCTGCCACGATCACCACGATCAGAAATATCCAGAACTCCGTAGAATGAATATTGAGTGCCGGCAATGCAACATAATAGTAAATACCGGCAAGAATAACCAATGCCAACACTGCAAGACGTTTCATTTTACCTTTTTTCATGCTAATTCCCTTTCCTAAAAATAATTTCTACTTTTAAAGTAGTGGGACAATTATAACATCTTCAAAGATAATTCACAATTCTTCTTGCAATTTTTATATCTTTTTAATATTTACCTATGATTTTTCCAACATTTTGTCTTAAAATTTCCGTTTCCAGAGCTCCGGTGCAAGCAGGACAAGACAAGGGAAGATTTCCAGCCGTCCCAGCAGCATATCCGCACAGAATACCAGTTTTGACAGCCAGGAGAACTCAAAGAAATTCTCAACCGGTCCCACCTGTGAAATTCCGGGACCGACATTATTTAAGGTCGTCAGAACCGCACTGACAGAAGTCGCAAAATCATAATTATCGATGGACACGATCAAAACAGAAGATACCAGGATAAGCGCATAACAAATACTGTATACATATACTCCATGAAGGGTCTCTCTGCCTACCTTCTGACCGTTCACAGTCACCACCGTCACTGCTTTAGGATGCAGAATCCGCTTGATTTCCTGCTTTACGCTCTTGCAGAGGATCAGAATTCTCGACACCTTCATTCCTCCACCTGTCGATCCGGCACAAGCTCCGATGATCATGGTGACCAGCAAAATGGTTTTAGAAAATTCCGGCCATAAATTAAAGTCCGCAGTGTAGAATCCCGTTGTCGTGATCACCGCTGCCACCTGAAAACTTGAATACCGGAACGCACTTGCCACATTGCCGTATATATGATAAATGTTGACTGTGATCATCAATATTGCCGCAGCAATCACACCAAGATAGGTGCGTGCTTCTTCATTTTTTAATGCACTCTTCCAGTTTTTTATGTAAATTGCAAAATAAATATTAAAATTGATCCCAAACAAAATCATAAATACGGTGATAACCCCGTCAATATACGCACTGTCATAATAGCTCACACTTGCATTTCTGTTGGAAAATCCACCGGTTCCCGCAGTACTGAATGAATGAATTAGCGCGTCATAAAGGTTCATTCCGCCAAATAAAAGGAAAATCACCTCTGCCATTGTCAGAATCAGATACATCAGATACAGAATTCTCGCCGTACTGCGTGCCTTCGGAACAAGCTTGTCTGCTTCCGGTCCCGGTACTTCCGCGCGCATCAGATACATGGATCCATCATCATCCAGACTCAAAAGGACCATAACAAATACCAAAACTCCCATTCCGCCGATCCAGTGTGTCAGCGCTCTCCAAAACAGCATTCCTTGCGGAAGCGCCTCGATATCCGTCAGAATTGTAGAACCTGTTGTTGTAAATCCGGAGACTGTCTCAAAAAAGGCATCCAGATAATCTGGAATCGAACCGGAGATAAGTGACCACAAAATCCAGGCAATCCCGACCAGTGCAAGCCCTTCTTTTCCATAAATACTCGTATCTTTCGGTTTTTTTCTGCCCGCCAGAAGAAAAATAATGAGCAGAATGGCCGCTGTTAATAAAAATGCAATTCCGCTTTGCTCTCCATACAAAAAAGAAACAAACGCTGGCACCAGAAGCAGAAGTCCTTCCACTCCCAACATTCTGCCTATCATATAAACAATCATTCTATTATTCATCTCGTTACCTCTTCACCAAAATATCGTCCAGATCCCGGATCTGTTTTGTCATGGTGATAATAACTACACTGTCACCTACCTGAATACTGTCATCTCCGTTTGGAATAATGATCTTTCTTCCCCGCGCAATGCAGGCAATGATATTGTTCACTTTCAGATTCAGATCTTTAAGAGGCACTCCCGTATACGCATTCTCCGATTTGATAATAAATTCCAGAGCCTCCACTCTTCCATCCAGTAGCTGGTACATGGTCTCCACATTTGCACTGCACTGAGAATTTCTTCTCGCCCGCACATAACCAAGAATGGCATCTGCAGTCGCTGTTTTAGCAGATACAATGCTGTCGAGTCCAAGTTCATCGATCATCATGGCTCTGCGATCCTCATTGATCTTTACGATCACCTTGGATACACTCTGCTTGGAAGCAAACAAAGACATGATAATGTTCTCTTCATCCATTCCTGTCAGTGCAATAAAAGCATCTGTTTTTTCAATCCCCTCTTCTATCAGCAGATCATGCTCCGTCGCATCGCCATTGATGATGGTTGCTTGTGGAAGAAGTTCACAGAGCTCTTCACAGCGCTCTCTGTTTCTTTCGATGATCTTGACATTCATCCCCAGATTACACAACTGGCTTGCCAGATAGTAGGCCACTCTCCCCCCACCGCAGATCATTGCATTTTTAATCTTCTCTTTTCGCAGGGCAATCTTCTTGAAGAACTGCTCCATATTCTGATGAGAAGCCGCAATATGCAACTTGTCTCCTGCTTTTAAAATATAATCTCCATCCGGGATTAAAACCGTTTCTCCGGATTCGACTGCACATACCAGCACCTGAACCTGAAAACGTGCATATAATTCAGACAAAGACAATCCTTCCAGCTTTCCGCAGTGAATCGGAAATTCAACCAGTTCCACCCTTCCTTTTACGAAAGTCTCTACCTTACTTGCATCTGGAAACAACAGCAGACGGGTAATATCCCCCGCAACGATCAGTTCCGGATTTACTACCATACTCAAATGGAGATCCTTTTTCAGAAAATCAATCTGTTTATAGTAGATCGGATTTCTTACCCGGGCAATCGTATGCCGTGCACCCAGCCTTCTTGCGATCAGGCAGCTGAGCATATTGCACTCGTCCGTAGAAGTGCAGGCAATCACCAGATCCGCATGCGGTACATCCGCCCTCTGCTGAACCTCCACACTGCCGCCTTCTCCCGCAACACAAAAAACATCCATTCTTTCAATGGATTTTCGCAGTTTTTCTTCATTATTATCGATCAATATAATATCGTACTTTTCCGATGACAGCTGTTTTGCCAGTTTATAACCAACCTTGCCATCGCCTATGATTACAATTTTCATTGGTCCCCTAAGTCCTCTCTGTTTTCACATTCTTCTTTTCAAAACGTGTTCTATTATACCACCTTAATACCTTACACACAATTTTAATACTATTTTTATATTTTTTCCACGTTTTGCATAATTTTTTTCTGTTTTCTCCACCAAAAAAGACCTTTCCTACAACAAAATCATTGATTTTTGCAGAAAAGGTCTTTTTCTAATTCTCTATTCTATTTTTCTTCCGCTGCTCTTGCTGCGATTTCCTTCTCCTGTACATCCGAAGGTGCCTGCTCATATCTTGCAAACTGATACTCATAAGTACCTCTTCCTCCTGTCATGGAACGAAGCACTGTACAGTATCCAAACAGTCCTGTCATCGGAATGTCTGCTTCTATGATCTGTTTGCCGCCGCTTACAGGTGTCATGCCAAGGACACGTCCTCTTCTCTTATTCAGATCACCCATAACATCTCCTGTATAGTCATCCGGCACTGTCACTTTCAAGGATGCGATAGGCTCCAGAAGAACCGGTCCCGCTTCCATAAAACCTTTCTTAAATGCCTGGATCGTAGCTGTCTTGAATGCCATCTCCGAGGAATCTACCGGATGGTAAGATCCGTCGTAAAGAACTGCTTTGACTCCGACTACCGGATATCCTGCGAGGGGACCTTTTACCACAGAGTCCTGAAGTCCTTTTTCTACAGCCGGGAAGTAGTTCTTCGGAACAGCGCCGCCTACCACTTCTTCTTCAAATACATAAGGAGTCTCCAGATCACCGGATGGTTCAAACCGCATCTTTACATGTCCGTACTGACCATGTCCGCCGGACTGTTTTTTGTATTTTGTGTCCACATCCGATTTCTTACGGATTGTCTCACGGAACGCCACTTTCGGTGTCTCCAGTTTAATTTCTACTTTATATCTGGCTGCCAGTTTGCTGGCTGCGATTTCCAGATGCTGATCTCCCATACCGTAAAGAAGAGACTGTCTGTTCTCACTGTCATTGACTGCTCTGAGTGTCACATCCTCTGCCATCATCTTCTGCAGTGCCTGAGATACCTTGTCTTCATCCCCTTTTGTCAGAGTCTTGTATCTCATATAGGTATATGGAACCGAATAATCTGTTCTGGAATATGTAATCGGCGTATTCTTTGTCGAAAGAGTATCTCCTGTCTTTGTACTTCCAAGCTTTGCGATTGCTCCGATATCTCCTGCAAACAGTTCGGAAACTTCTGTCGGTTTGTTTCCGCACATCGTATAAAGCTTGCCCGGTTTTTCCTCGGCATCCGCATCTGCATTGTAAAGTACGTCATCCCCTTTGAGTACACCGGAGCATACCTTTACAAATGAATACTTTCCGATAAACGGATCTACCATTGTCTTGAATACATAGGCAGATTTGGCCTTTGAAAAATCATAATCAGCCTCGTAGATCTCACTCTTTGTCCTGTGGATACCCGCACAGCTTCTCTTATCCGGACTCGGGAAGAAACGCACGATATCAGAAAGCAGATTGGCAACACCCTGTGCCTGTACATTGGATCCCATGGCAACCGGAACGATGTCCCCATCCATCACTTCCGTACGCATGGCTGCACGGATCTCTTCAATTGAAAATTCGTCTCCCTCAAAGTAACGATCCATAAATTCTTCGCTCGTCTCCGCAACTGCCTCCATCAGAGAATCTCTCAAAATCTTCAGGTTCGGAAGACAATAATCCGGAATCTCGCACTCTTCTCTCTGTCCGATTCCTGTATAACGTCTGCCGGCATTTTTAATAATGTTGATATATCCGACCAGCTTTTCGTTCTCACGGATCGGCTGGAAATGCGGCGCGATTTTCTTACCATATCTGACAGTCAGATCTTCCACAACCTGGCGGAAACTTGCGTCGTCCATATCCATCTCTGTCACATAGACCATACGCGGCAGGTTGTACTTGTCACAAAGCTCCCACGCTTTTTCTGTACCAACCTGTACACCGGCTTTTCCGGAAACCACGATAACTGCCGCATCTGCTGCACTGACTGCCTCTTCCACTTCTCCTACAAAATCAAAATATCCCGGAGTATCTAACACATTGATCTTTGCCTTTTCCCACTCGATCGGGATCAGGCTCGTGCTGATCGAGAATCCGCGCTTCTGCTCTTCTTTATCAAAATCACTGGTCGTATTGGACTCGGAAATCTTTCCCATACGACTGACTGCTCCTGATACATAAAGCATCGCCTCTGCAAGACTTGTTTTGCCGCTGCCACCGTGGCCAAGCAATACTACGTTTCTAATCTCATCCGTTCTGTAAACCTTCATAGTGCTGCCTCCTTATGTTGTTATTCTCTTCATGTTCCGGCAGCTGTTCTGCCGACTCACGTGCTATGTGTATATTGTACTAAAATTTTATATAAATTACAACTATTTTATTTATTTTTAACAACTTGTTTCTAATTTACTTTTACGAGTTAAAATGCTAAAATATTCTATATGTGCTTCTTGGGATCGCAGCTTCCCATCAGCCAGTTTATTTAGAAAGGACATCAAACTATGCAGACAAAAACAAGCACTACCATCGGATTTATCGGGCTGGGACTAATCGGCGGTTCTATCGCCAAGGCAATCCGCCAGTATTATCCGGACTATCAGATCCTGGCTTTTGATAAAAGCAGAGAAACACTTGCACTGGCCATGCAGGACGGAACGATCGACATCTCCTGTACTGCCATTGACGAACAGTTCTCTCACTGTTCCTATCTTTTTCTCTGTGCGCCGATTTCTTACAATAATGCGTATTTATCTCAGTTAAAGGATTTGATCCATCCGGATTGCATCCTGACAGATGTCGGCAGTGTAAAGACTGCGATCCATGAGGAGATTACCCGGCTTGGTTTGGATGCAAATTTCATCGGAGGACATCCTATGGCAGGTTCCGAAAAAAGCGGATTTGCCAATTCCAAGGCTCATCTGATTGAAAATGCATACTACATCCTGACGCCGTCTGACAAAGTCTCTTCTGAGAAGCTGGAAGATTACCGCTGCTTTGTACAGTCTCTGAAGGCGCTACCGATCGTGCTTGACTACCGGCTGCATGATACGGTCACCGGAACTATCAGTCATCTGCCGCACATCATTGCCTCCTGCCTGGTCAACTTCGTAAAAAGTACGGATACGAAAGAGGAACTGATGAAGCTTCTGGCTGCGGGCGGTTTTAAAGATATTACAAGGATTGCATCTTCTTCTCCGATCATGTGGCAGCAGATCTGCCTGAAAAATAAAGATAATATCTCCCGGATCCTGGACGCTTATATCGAAGAACTGAACCGCGCAAAAATTTCCATTGATGCCGGCAATGAACGGGAATTATTTTCATTCTTCGAGTCATCCAGAGACTACCGGAATTCCATGCCGGATCACTCTGCAGGACCGATCAAAAAGATTTTTGCCCTGTACTGTGACATTATCGATGAAGCTGGAGGAATCGCGACCATTGCCACGATTCTGGCGAGCAATCACATCAGCATTAAAAATATTGGAATCATTCATAACCGGGAATTTGAAGAAGGGGTACTGCGCATCGAATTTTACGAAGAGGACGCCTCTGTAAAAGCCGCCGCACTTCTGCAGAAATACCGGTATATTGTATATGAAGTTTAAAGAAAGGAATATATGATTATGGAATTGACAAGCATTACAGGATTAAAAGGAGAAGTTTCCATTCCGGGAGACAAATCCATTTCTCACCGCAGTGTGATGTTCGCATCTCTCGCCAACGGAATGACAGAGATCCACAACTTCCTAAATGGTGCAGACTGTCTTGCCACCATTGACTGCTTCCGGAAAATGGGGATTAAAATAGAGGAACACCAAAACCGGATTCTGGTACACGGCAAGGGACTGCACGGACTGACTGCGCCTTCGGAAACATTACAGGTAAAAAACAGCGGAACAACTACCCGCCTGCTCTCCGGTGTTCTTGCAGGACAGCCATTTTCCACTTCCCTTTCCGGAGACGAGTCACTCAACTCACGTCCCATGAAACGGATCATCGAACCACTGACACAGATGGGCGCTCATATTTCCAGCCTGCACGGCAATGGATGCGCACCGCTGGTCATTGAACCGGGGAAATTGCACGGAATCCACTACACGTCACCGGTTGCTTCTGCGCAGGTAAAATCCTGTATTCTTCTTGCAGGACTTTACGCAGAGGGGGAAACTTCCGTGACAGAACCGATCCTGTCCCGCAATCACACAGAGTTGATGCTCAAAGAATTCGGTGCGGATATCCGGACCGTTCATCAGCTGGCTGGTTCTGAGGCAACGTCCGTGATCCAGCCATGTCAGGAATTACATGGACAGAAGATCACTGTTCCCGGAGATATTTCTTCCGCTGCCTACTTTATCGCAGCAGGACTTTTAGTTCCGGATTCCGAGATTCTGGTCAAAAATGTAGGAATCAACCCGACTCGTGCAGGTCTTTTGAAAGTATGCGAAGATATGGGCGGTAATATCACACTGTTAAATGAACGTACAGAAGCCGGGGAAAAAATGGCCGATATTCTGGTTCGCAGCAGCCAGCTTCATGGAATTTCGATTCATGGTGATATCATTCCCACACTGATCGATGAGATTCCGATCATTGCCGTTATGGCAGCCTGCGCTGAAGGTACGACCATCATCCGCGATGCGCAGGAACTTCGTGTCAAAGAGACGGACCGGATCGAGACGATCACTGACAATCTGATCGCCATGGGATGCAGCGTTCTCCCGACAGAAGATGGAATGGTGATCAAAGGAGGGGAGCCTTTAAAAGGCGCTACCATCCACACACTGCTCGATCACCGGATCGCCATGGCATTCAGTATCGCAGCTCTTGTAGCTGACGGACGCACGAAAATTCTGGACAGCCACTGTATTGACGTTTCCTATCCGGGATTTTATGATGCATTTGAACATCTTTTATAAGAAAGACGAGGGCACTTCATCCAACCAAGACGAAGTGCCCTTTCTCAATATTGTATATTCTTTTGACGGATCAGATTAAATTTGATGATTTCCGTGTTAAAATATTCATTCGCATAGACCAGTGGTTTATCTTTCTCACTGTAATTTAATGTCTTCAGGTAAAGATATGGACTTAAACCCAGTTCTTTCACAGATACATATTTTTTTAATCCTGCAATTTCTGCCGGATTCACTGTATCGATCTCAACTTTATCCCATTGCGCCTTTTCCCCGGACAATTCATAAATATATTTGTAAATCGAATCTTCATACTTTGAAAACATATCAAATGCCTCTTCCCCGCCGATCAGATTCATTCCGAAATAATCTCTGCAGAATGCCCAGATCTTATCATCTGCCAGAAACAGCTTTTCTGCCACTACCAGCTGTTCGTCCGGCTGCATCTGAAGAAGAGAACAGATTTCTTCCTCCCGTTTTACTTTTTGAATATTTAAAAGTCTGACGGAAGGAGCATACCCGCTCTTTTTGATCATCTGCGTCAATTCCATACAGGGACTGAACGTGACCTTGATATTGAGAGAATCCACATTGACAAATGTACCCCTTCCCTGTCTGCGGAAAATAATCCCCTCTGCCGCAAGATCATTCAATGCCTGACGGATTGTGATCCGGCTCACTCCAAGCATCTCGGCAAGTGCCTCTTCTCTTGGAAGCTTATTGTCTGTTTTTAGATCCATCTCTTCTATATATTGAAGAATGGCCTCCTTTGCCTGTCCGGACAAGGATTTTACACGTAATTTCTGCGTACTCAAAGCGATTCCTCTCTTTCTCTTAACCTATTTAGGAGGAAGTGCGTAATGCTTGTCGTTAATCTGCTGTAAGGCTTCTTCCGCTGTTCCG
>OGFE01002444.1_pt1 | contig 10084 bp, 9 predicted proteins | sample 1570811 | NCBI WGS metagenome assembly OGFE01 (sample SAMEA2581967, study PRJEB24529) | metagenome | biome: Human gut stool | place: China | collected 2011 | reverse complement strand
ACGGGGCGGCTCTCGGATTGTATAACTCCCGTATCGTGAAACTCATCAACAAGAAAGGGATGCTGAAGTCGTCGGTCATCATCGACGAGCTGCCCACGATTTATTTCAAGGGGTTGGACAACCTTATCGCCACCGCGCGAAGCAACAAGGTTGCCGTGTGTCTGGGCTTTCAGGATTTCAGCCAGTTGGTGCGCGACTACGGTGATAAAGAAGCGAAGGTCGTGATGAACACCGTCGGCAATATCTTTTCCGGTCAGGTGGTGGGTGAAACCGCCAAGACGCTTTCCGAACGCTTCGGTAAGGTGTTGCAGAAACGGCAGTCCATTTCCATCAACCGGCAGGATGTTTCCACCTCCATCAACACGCAGATGGATTCACTCATCCCGCCGAGCAAGATTTCCGGCTTGACGCAGGGTATGTTTGTCGGTTCGGTGTCCGACAACTTCAACGAGCGTATCGAGCAGAAGATTTTTCATTGTGAGATTGTCGTGGATGCCGAGAAGGTGAGGCGCGAGGAGAAAGCCTACAAGAAAATCCCCGTCATTACCGACTTTACGGACGGGGACGGCAACGACCGCATGAAGGAAACGGTTCAGGCGAATTACAGGCGCATCAAGGAGGAAGTGAAGCAGATTGTTCAAGAGGAACTGGAACGTATCGCAAATGATGAAAACTTGAAACACCTGTTGCAGCAGAAATAACAGATTCCTTTATATATGAAAAAGGGGATGTGTCAAAACACCCAAAATATGAAAATTACCCCTGTCACAGATATCTGTAGCAAGGGTAATTTTGTTAAAAAGAGAGTTTTGACGCCCTCTTTTTATTCTCAGATTTGAGATGCTTGTTGATGGTGGTAATGGCAAGCGTCAGCAAATAATTTTTCAGCTCTGTATCGTCTTTAAGCAGTATGCTGTATTCTTCGGCAAACATTCTCAACAGTCTGGTTCTGAGTTTCGACATTTCTTCACCGAAAGGTATCTGTCGGTTTTCTTGCCAATACTCAATCACTACGGAAGATACCAGCCACTTGAACTCGGATTTCATCTCTTTGCCGAGTTTCTTGAAGCGGATTTGTTCGCTAATTGGCGGCTCGTTGTATGGCATCATGTCTGCCGGGTCATAAACGGATATACTGCCGATACCATAATCCATGATTATCGGTAAATCAGTTTTTACATCATTCTTATGTTTCTTCTTTTTAGCCATACCCGTTATTGTTGCAGGAAACCTTTACCTTTATCAGTAAGATAGTATTTCTGTTGCGGACTCTTGGAGCCTACGGGATAAAGTGAAAGGACCAAACCGGAATTTATTGCCGGATGGATATAGTTCTTTAAGAAATTCCTTTTATCTTTCATTCCCGTTTTCTCCATGATTTCTTTAGCAGAGAGAGTGTTGTTCCCAATAGCAGACAACAGTTTTCCTAACTGTGGGGTTACTGTGGGGTTACTATAGGGTTGCTGTGGGGTTGCTGTGGGGTCTTGTCCTACTGTAGTTCTTGTATAATGAAACACAATCCATACAGCATTGCCGTCGGTATGAAACTCCGGATCCGGAATACCGACACGGCGACATTCGTTTACCATAAGGGCTATGCCACGTCCCCAACTCTCCAATACTGCACTTTTGTACAGCACATTGGCTACTATCAGATTTTGTGGTTCGGAATTGTGGCCACCCAACAGTTTCTCAATGGTAATATCAGGCGGAAATGTTCCGCTGTTTTCAATCTCCACGCGGTCATCATAGATAGCAATCCCGACTGAACTGCCGGGGCGATGGTAAACACGATGTGCAAAAGCATTTATGCAACATTCTCTCAATGCCTTATATGGCACATTCAGTTCCTCTTCTCTGTACAAACCTTCAATTTTACCGGAAAGGGACAAATGCTTGAAGAAAAATGCCATTGCAGCATCCAGCAAGTTGAATATATTGCCTGTCACACGCTGATTATCTAAAAATTCATCTTTTGTCGTTCCTTTGAACCGGGCTAAACGGAGCAGACATTGGGGATAATGGTAGAAGTTTCGTCCGAATAGGACAACGGAAGCATTGTTCAGCTTTCCATCATTCAACAAGTCAAATTTTTCAAGGATGGTTCGGACATCCTCCTGCATAGAACCTTCCGGCAAACGTCCGCCTCTGATTCCTCCACGTACTGCGCCCAAGATTGCCGTTTCGTCAAGGTCGGATATTTTCAAGCTGGGATTTTGCATGGAATCCCAAGCATAGGTTCCGCCTCGCTGCATAACCAACAGGTTGTATATACCCTGCGGCATGGCAGATGTAACGCTCTCTATCCGTTGATAAGCCCTCCCCTTATAGGTGAACGGGCGCATATATCGTTGTTCTTCCGCTGATAAAGCTATAACACTTTTGTTCGTTCACGGAATGTCTGTATAGGATATATCAATGGTCGCAAACGGCTCGATTCGTCTGATGGTTTCCGCAATATCGCGCTTCGTCTTGTCGCTCACTTCCTGACCGATAATCTTTCCCTTGTCGGTTACACCGAACAGCACCGTGCCGCCCGTACCGTTCAAGAAGGCACAAAGAGTTTCAATTCCACGCTCCAACTGCCCGGTAGTTTCTTTGAACTCAACTGTCCCGCCTTCGGCTCCGGCAATCAGTCCATTCAATATTTCGAGGTTATCTATTTTCATCCGTCATTGATTAATACTTGCAAAGTTAATGATTTTAATCGGCTTTCCGGCAGATAATAGAGTGATTGTAAATGAAGAAGGATAAGAAACCGTATAATCCGGCCGCTTATCCTTTGTTTGGCATTCGTTTATCTCCTCATCCGCTCCAATTCATCGTCATGTCGCATCTTCGCGTTCAGTTTGTCCTGCATCTTTTCAAGGAAGTAGGTGCGACTGTCGCTTTTCCTGCGTTTGATGTCCGTATAGAAGCGGTAGCAGTCTTTGGACTCCACACCGAAAAAGGAATAGAGGACAGGGGCAAGCTCTTTCAGCGAAGCCTTGCCGCCATTGATGCAGCCGGTGGCGTAGAGGGCATAGATTAGCTCTACCAACTCGACGGCATTACCGGTCCATTGCAGGGCTGGGACTGTGGCTTTGGTTTCGGATGTGGATGTTAGTGGTGGCACGGAGGTAATTGCAGAAGCGGATACTATCTTCTGCATCTTTCGGATGAAGGATAACGCCTTGCGGATATACACAGTGACGACATTCTCCTCCGATACCGACAAGTTCTGTGGATGGTGCTGTAATTCGATTTCGGCAAAAGCCAACGCCACAATAATATGCTTGGCATCATTGCCGCCGTAGCACAGGTTTATTACTTCCTGCACGAATCCGCCGTATGCCGTTTCCGTGCTACCGTTGTCTTTTCCGTTTATCATGGCGAAAAACTGTGTTTCCGCCAGTATGAGATGGTTCATTATCTTTTCTGTTTTGAGGGTTTACACTTGTTTATCAGTGTGCGCACACTGATATATGGTGCAAATCATAGCCCTAAACACGAGAAAAGATTGTGAGAAAATTGTACTACATTGTTTTTCAGAAAGATAAAATTCAAAAATAATTTTATCCTTGATTGCATCCCTTGTGAAATGTGTTCAGATTCTGAACATGTGTTCACTTTCTGAGCACGGAAATCCCGCCAAGATGTTCATAATCTGAACATTTTATGCCCGTGGCTCTTTATGATAGGTAAGCCGGATTACTCCGTCCCTATAAGTTTTGTTCTCCATAAGCCGCCAGTCATTCATAGGTAGTGCTGACTTGAAAAAATGCGCTCCGTTTCCGTCGATGGTTGGAACAACGTATAGTATGATTTCATCTATCACGTTCATCCGTAACAGTCCGTTGGCATATTCGGTATTCCCGGCAGTTACTTCCAACAAATGGCAAATGCTTCCACCTTCCTCCCTCCATTCTTGAAGCACGGATACCGAATAGTCGGATGTCAGCTTATACAGGGCATTGGCACGTATTTCATCCATACCGTAATCTTCGGTTTGAAGCAACCGCTTCCGGGGATGCAGTTTCATCGGACAGCCATCTATTGAGATAACGGCAAGTAATTGTATTTTCGCCATAACGTATTTTCTTTCCTTTTTGGCGAGGCAAAAAAGTAGCGTGCAATTCACACTACTTTCAAGCGATGGCTCTGGTAAAGCCTTTACGGAGAGTACGTGAATGCACGCTATGCGTAAGCATAGCATAAGCATCACGCAATCGTCTCCGTAGTTTCAATTTACCAGATTTTCGCTCGAAACGCCTTGCGGTCTTATGTCTATATCATCGGCGAAAAGTTACCCGATCGCCTGCTATTTTCTGAAATACAATTGCAAAGTTAATCAATTATTGCCATTTACAGCCATACTCCGGTCAGTTTTCTTCATTCAATCCATACTCTACCAATTTATTATACAGCGTTGTCCTGCCGATACCCAGTATCTTTGCAGCCATTTTCTTGTTACCGGCTGCTTGTTTCAAAGCACGCAGGATACGTCCTCTTTCTTCATCCCCGCTCTTCAATGTAAAACAAGCGGAAGTAGCGGACGGTTCATTGTCAAGTTCCAAATCGGCTTCGGTTATCATATCGCCTTCTGATTGCAGGACTGCCGTCTGTATCTTCTGTTTCAACTCGCGCACGTTGCCCGGCCACGCATGGGCGAGCAGGGCATTACGGGCAGATGCGGCAAACCCTTTTACTTCACGTTCCAACTCACGGTTTGCCATTTCACGGAAGAACTCGGCCAATGGCATGATGTCTTCCGGGCAGTCGCGCAAGGGCGGCATGGTTATCACATACTCCTGCAAGCGATAGAGCAAATCCTGCCGGAACCGCTTTTCCGTTACGGCTTTCTGCAAATCCTCGTTGGTTGCAGCCACTATCCTCACGTTGGCTGTTTTGTCCTCCTTTGCACCGACGGGACGGTAACGGCGTTCCTGTATGGCGCGGAGCAGCATCTGTTGCATCTCCATTGTTAGGTTGCCCACTTCGTCAAGGAACAGCGTGCCGCCATCCGCTTCCAGAAAATACCCCGTCTTGTTTGCTTCGGCACCAGTAAACGCACCCTTGACGTGTCCGAAGAAGGCGGATTGTATCAATGACGGGGACAAGGCTCCGCAGTCCACTGCCACAAAAGGTTTATCGGCAAGTTTGCTTTGTTGGTGTATATGTTGTGCGATATGTTCCTTGCCCGTACCGTTCTCGCCCAGTATCAGCACGCTCATCCGGGTGGTGGCTACAAGGCGCACACGTTTCTTGATTTTCTGATAGGCTTCGCCCTGCCGGACGAATATCGGAATGTTCCATTGTAGTCGCTTTTCATGTTCTTTTTGCAGGGTGCGGATAAGCGGTATCAGTTTATCCTCCAACAACTGTTTCTGTATGTAATCCTTTGAGCCGAGCTTCATACTTTCCACTGCCGTATGCACCTCCCCGTAATTGGTCATAACGATAAACACCTGCTGTTTGTCGTTGGCACGCATCCACCGTAACAACTCTATGCTTTCACCGTCGGGGAGGCGTAGGTCGGCAACGACAATATCATCCACCTCTGACTTTGCCAATAGTTTCTTGGCAGTGGCAAGATTATATGCCGACATAGTATCGAAGCTGTCTTTCTTCAGCAGGTTGCAGACATAATCGTTATAGACGGGGTTGTCCTCAATCACAAATACTTTCATCCGACAACCTCCTTTCCTTTTGCGCAAGTTCTATGATAACTGTTCCCATACGAAGCATGGCATCCACGCATTTCCGCAATTCCATTTCGGAACATTCAGATTCTTGATGCAGCAGTTCATACAGGTTCCACAAGGGTTTGTCAGCACGGATAACAGCCCATGAACTTCGCTGACGGTGCATCCATTCGTCCAACGCCTTGCGGTCATTCCTCTCCATGATTTCCCGGACAGCCTGCATATCCTTTTCTGTTTCGGTTATCAAACGGTCGAGCATCGCCCGTTTGTCACCATATGCAAGCAGAGAGGACAAGTCGGGAAGTTCATCCTTGTCCGTACTTGTCAAAAGGCATTTGTCTGATACAGCAACCAGTTCGGAAATGGAAAATGGCTTGAACAGGCAGGCGGTAAATCCATTTTCCAACAGCTCCTCTTCGCTGCAACTGCCGGAGGCGGTCGCCACGACAATGGGAATCTCTTTCGAGTTGCTGACACTTGACGAGCGTAACAACTCCAACACCTCATAGCCGTTAATCTCCGGCATCTTCATATCGGTTATCATGAGGTCGTATGTGTGCTGCCGCATGGCTTCCATTGCATCGCCAATAGTGGTGAACGTGTCGCAATGCACACCTATACCAGCATACATTTCCTTTGTCATGGATAATACCATCGGATTGTCGTCCAATACGATGACAGAATAAGGTCTTTCTATATGAGCCAGACTTTCTGCGGCTGTCTGTTCTTCAATACCAATATCGGCAGTGTTCATTGGCAACTCCACAGTAAAACGACTGCCTTCTCCTTTTTCGCTTTCCAAGCGTATAGTGCCGCCAAGCATCCCGACTATCTGTTTCACAATGCTTAACCCCAATCCGAAACCGTCTTGCGTGGCGGCGTTGGAAAGCCGCTCGAACGCTCCGAACACTCGCTGTTGTTCTTCCGCACTCATGCCGGTTCCGGTGTCCTCTACTACAAGGGTCAGCCTATTGCCGTCATAGCTTATGACAAGTGAAACGCTTCCGGCATTCGTGAACTTGACGGCATTGCCCAGCAGGTTGTCGCATATCTGTATGATGCGCTCCTTGTCGCCATTCAGGATAATACCCTCCGGGCACTCGATGGTAAGTTTAAGATCTTTTGCTTCTGCTTGTTGCGTAAACTCCGTTTGCAACAGCTCCGCGATGTTTTCCAAACGAAACGGACGGACATTCGCCTGTTCCTTGCCGCTGTCCAAGCGGAAGAAGTCAAGCAGGGAGTTGAGCATGTCGGTCATTCTCTTGGAGGCTTGCAGGATATTGTCCGCATAACCGCTTATCTTTTCTTCTTCGTTGTCCTGCATCAGTTCCGCATATCCATGTATGGCAGTCAGTGGTGTGCGTAGCTCGTGGGTGATGGTGTGCATCGCTTTCTTGCGTGAGGCTATCAACGATTCGTTTTGTTTTACGGACTTTTGCAGTTGCCCGATTAAATCTGTTGTCTTACGTTTGTACTGCTTGATGCGGGTGGCATAGCGGTGAATGATGATGTATGAAATAATGAGCAACAGCAGCATGACACCCGTTATGATACCTACCTGCAAGAACGACTTTTCACGCATAGCGGATATTTCCGCCTCACGTTCCTGCAAGTCAGCCTGCACCTTGTGGTCCATCTGCTGGATAAGGGTTTGCAGTTGGCGGTTCAGTTCCGCATTGCGGCTGGCAAGGCTGTCGGCATATTCCGACAGACGATGGCTTTGGGCACGTTGTTGCGCTATCATATCACGGTTCAGTGTGTAGAGCATCGTGGTGGTCGTCGTCGGAGGTGCTTCCTGTTTCTTGCCGAACAACCCGAGAAAACCTTTCCTCCTCTGTTTCTTCGGCTCTTCCTGCCTGCTCGTTTGCACTATCACCGGCACCTGCTTGGCTATCCGGCGGTTGATATCCGCCTGTTGTTCCAGAGCCTCCATGATGGCGCACAGCCGCTTTTCCTTGTCCTCCAGCAAGTGGCGCACGCTGTCTATGCGCACCGATTCGTAATGGCTCTTGAAGCGGCAAAGCATACTATCCACCGTCATCCGTTGCCGCCGGTATGCCGCCACATCCTTATCGTCCCATTCCAGCACCGACTCGCCCAAAAGAGACAACTCCACCACACCCACATACGCATCGTGTGTTTCCTTGCGGAAGCGGTTGATTTCACGGTTCTCCCGTTCCAGCAACTCCAAGTCGCGCCATTCTCCGAGCCACGTGCAGATGATGCCGCCCACCAGCAGGACTATCAACAGATAGCCTGCGGCAAGCAGCTTGCGGAAATGCTTGGTAGTGGTAACGAATTGTTCGCTCATTTGCTGTTTGTGTAAATACCGTTATTTAAAATACGCATATAGGTCGTGGAACTTCGCAGGTTCATGGATGAGAATGGCGGCCATGCTGCCTATGACCGCCACCAGAATTATATATCCGAATAGAATTCTACTCCTCAATGAAACAACCGTTCTTCCCTTATTTACAATTGTTATAATTATTAAGGCATCTGACCACCGGCGATAGGTGGAATTTCTGTTAGTATGGGATTTCTCGGGATTGAGTTAAAAATTCTTTGGCCACGTATGGCTTGACTTGGAGGAGCGTTTTCATTTACATCAAGCCGATAACATCTATCGTTAAATGTTATAATTCCCCAAATACCAATGGTTCCTGGGATTCTCGCCAATCCTTCAGTAGGTTTAAAAAGAACAACATTATCTATTATTCGATTTTTAACCGCCCGATTCCATGATGTTTTAATACTATTGTTAGGCGTTGGAATATGAGCAACATACCTAATGCCATTGTGCCTAAAACTGGCCATATAACACCCCGAAAAACCTGAACTTAAAGTATCTATGCCATTTGAAGCAACGACTGCTATTCTATCCGCAATATATATGACACAGGCGTAGTCTAATCTAAGAAAACGATAGTTACGGGTATATCCTTTTATTTGAAATGTCAAATTACTTTGCGTGAAAATCGGAGGGGTCAAACCTACATTATAAATATTTTGATAATGAAACCGTGCAATATTTGTCATTACTGCTTGACTGTTTGGCAATCTTAATGCTTGAATCAAATTCATATATTTACTTACTGTTACTTTCGTTTGTTATAGGCTCGATACATGATGCCATTATATCCATCAGTTTAGACAGACCTTCGGTCTGCGGCTGCTGACTGGCTGTCACATGTATCTGGTATTTTGCCGTTTGGTTGGTCATGCGGGTGTTCTCGCGGGCGGTCGTGACTTTGCCGCTGATTTCCGCATTTATAAACCAATGTTTTGCAGAAGCTTTTGCCTCTACTTCTGCGTTGGTAGTGCTTTTTACGTTTGATGTATCGGTAACCTCCATCTGGAAATCGACATCCACGCGATCTATGAGCAGGGAAGGAATAGGCACCAATCCTATAAACGGAGCCTTGACACTTTGTGACATTGTTGTCATTTTTCCATCCTGCTGTATCGGTCTTTCGACATCGAATTCCAATATACGCGCTTTATTGCCGCTTTTACCATCAAATGCAATTTGCTGGTAGAAATTCCATGCTGTCGCTGCCAATTCCTGTTGTGCTTCGGCTGCTGCAATAAGTGGAGCTGCAATAAGTTCCCGCATGGGAAGCCCCTTGAATTTGTCAGTCACGTTTGAATCTGCTTTAAGAACTGGAGAAGTTTCTCTGTTTTGAGTCTCTTCCAATGCAGCGGAGATAATTTCTTTCGCCTGTCCGCTTACATTTTCATTCAAGTTTTCCGCATTTTCTTGTTGCCCTTGGTTCTTTATTTCTTCTGCCATAACATTTGAATTTTAAAATTGTTAGATATTTTTTACAAAATCGTCAATGATTCGGGAAATACTCTCCGGAGTCTCCTGAACTTTAAAATTGACGCAAACCTCCATGATATCATCTGTATCTGGTTTTATGTTGCTCATCTGCATCTGGAGATTGGCTCTGTGCGGACTGGATAACAGCAAGTTGTTTTCCGGAATCTGTGATTCCACGCTTCCGACCTTCGCCTTGAACTTTATCTGCACATTATCCATTGCAAGATAATGATGGGATATCAAGGCTATAAGTGGAATATCAATAGTCTTGTCTCCAACCATGATTTTTTTTGATTGGAACGTATTTGCGTTATTTGCATTTGTTCCTTCAAAAAGTCTGGTCAGATTTTGTATCTGATGATTCTGTAATGTATCTTGTGCACAGTTTACGGCGTACTGCAAACCATTCATAATATCAGAGAATGAATTGGTTTGAACACTGTCCGGCTCATCGTCATTATTTTTCTTGCCTCTGTGAAAAAGTCCCATGTTTTTAATTTAATTACTTGATTTGTTGTCTTTAATGAGCACCAATCTTGACAATGTCCGGCTTACAGCTTCCATATTTACACTGGAG
>OGFE01002433.1_pt1 | contig 10137 bp, 10 predicted proteins | sample 1570811 | NCBI WGS metagenome assembly OGFE01 (sample SAMEA2581967, study PRJEB24529) | metagenome | biome: Human gut stool | place: China | collected 2011 | reverse complement strand
CCGTATTTTTGAAAAATTAACTCCAGATTTTTTTGCTTTTGCCGCATCTTTATGGTATGATACCATTATCTATGCGTGATTGGGCCCTCTGTGCTGGAGCGGTGGCAGAGGGATCCTGTTTGACCCTGATTGGGAAAGGAGTGGACGGCTTGAAAAAGTACTGGCTGAGCGGAGCGCTTCTCCTGCTGCTTCTGCTGACCCTGTCCGGCTGCTTCTTTCGGGAGCCGGAGGACCTGTATCAAAGCCCGGAGCAGTCGGCGGACTACCTCAGCTTGACCCAGACCATCCGGAACGTGAAGGACTCGCTGGCCCAGGAGTACGGGGTGGAGGTGGAGGACGTCTCGGTGATGAGCGGGGACAATACCGCCCTGATCCAGCTTCAGGACCTGGACCGGGACGGTGAGCGGGAGACCGCTGTGACCTTCTTCCGGGTGTCTGAGGCGGAGAAGCCCCTGAAGATCTACTTTTTTACCCGGACGGCGGAGGATACCTATACCGTCAGCGCGATGGTGGAGGGAAACGGGACCGCCATCTACCGGGTGGACTATGTGGATCTGAACGGCAGCGGATGTAAGGAAGTTGTGGTCAGCTGGCAGATGAGCACCGGCGTCTATCTGCTGGGGGCCTACTCCCTGGAGGAAGCGATGGTGCGCAGTCTTCAGTATGCGGCCAGCGCCCCGGCGGGGAGCGCCTCCGCCCAGGGGCTCCCGGACCGGGAGGCCCTGCGGGCCACTGAGTGGATGACCACTGTATACGACAACTATGCCCTGTACGATCTGGATCAGGATACCCGGACGGAACTGGCGGTGGTCCGGGTGGACAAGGCCGGGACCAACAGCGCGGTGGACCTGTATGGCTGGCGGGACGGCTCCTTCATGGTGCGGGCCTCCGCACCGCTGTCCATGGGGATCTCCAGCGTGGAAAAGAACGGCGTGGAGACCAACTTCCTCAAGGAGGACGGAGACGTGCCGGTCCGGGCTCTGTACATTTCAAGTGAGCTGGCTGACGGACACCATGTAGTGGACGTGGTGGCCTATCAGGACGGGAACTTGAAAAATCTGAGCCTGGATGAGACGGGGGTCAGCCGGGAGATGCTGGACCGCTATGTGGATCTGGAGCCTACCGACGTCAACGGGGACGGTGTGCTGGAGCTGCCTACCCCAGTCCCTCTGCCCAACGGAGGGGACACCTCCGCCTCTGACTTCTGGCTGATCGACTGGAGCCAGTACAGCAGTACAGGGAAAAAGATGAAGGTGTGCACCACCTATCATAATGTGGCCGACGGCTGGTACCTGATCGTGCCGGAGGAGTGGAAGGATCAGATCACTCTTCGGCGGCGGGACTCCATCGGACAGCGCTCCGTGATCTTTTATCACCTGGAGGGGGAGGGCGAGGAACCCACGCCCTTCCTGGTCATCTATAAGTTCACCAGCCAGTTCGACCGGGCGGACGCCTCCAACCGCTTTATCCTGCGGGAGGAGGAGGGGGCGGTGTATGCCGCCGCAGTCTATGACAGCGGCTGGGAGCTCGGTATGAGCGACGCGGACCTTCAGACTGCCTTCCACCTGATCCAGAGCAGCTGGTCCGATTGACAGCGGACAAGGAGACAGGTATGAGAAAAGTATTGGTATTGGAAGATGAGGAGAATATCCGCAGCTTCGTGGTCATCAACCTGAAGCGTGCGGGCTATGAGACCATCGAGGCCGGCACCGGTGAGGAGGCTCTGGCCGCGCTGAAAGCAAATCCCAGCATCAAGGTGGCACTGCTGGACATCATGCTGCCGGGGATCGACGGCTTTGAGGTCTGCCGCCGGATCCGGGCCATGGACAACAAGATCGGGATCATCATGCTCACCGCCCGGACCCAGGAGATGGACAAGGTCACCGGCCTGATGACCGGGGCAGACGACTATGTGACCAAGCCCTTCTCTCCCGCGGAGCTGACCGCCCGGGTGGACGCCCTGTTCCGCCGTACCGGCGGCGGGGAGGAGGAGGCCTCTCCGGATGAGATCGTGGAGGCTCCCTTCCGTCTGAATACCCGCAACCGCACCCTGGAGAAAAACGGCCAGCGGGTGAAGCTCACCCAGGTGGAGTATGGGATCGTCAAGCTGTTTATGGAGAACCCGGGGAAAGCCCTCTCCCGGGAGGAGATCCTGGACGCGGTGTGGGGTAAGGATTATTTTGGCGAGCTGAAGATCGTGGACGTGAACATCCGCCGCCTGCGCATCAAGATTGAGGACAACCCCACGAAGCCGACGTATGTGAATACGGTGTGGGGCTATGGGTATAAGTGGGGCAGCTGAGGCCGGAGGAGTCCGCGGCAGAATAAGTGCCCATGACCTGGGAGGGGAGGCGCTCAAATGGCGAAAAAGGTCGTTGTGACTGATAAAGTGAAAATCCGGGGCATCCGCCGGCGCTGGCTGATCAACAGCGTGGGTGTGGTGCTGCTGGTGCTGGCCCTGGCGCTGGGGACCTTTTCCACCGCCATGTGGAGCTACTACTACTCCAGCACGATGAACGACCTGAAACGGAGGGCGGCGGACGATGCGGGGGGCTTTGCCTCCTTTACCCGCAGTCAATACTGGACCAACGCCCAGAACGCGGTACAGAAGTTTGAGGACAAGACAAAGCTGGAACTCCAGTTTCTGGATGATACCGGGGCAGTGCAGTACTCCAGCAACGATCTGGCCGCCGGCACCACGCCGGGGACCCAGGACATTCAGAGCGCGCTGAACTATCAGGAGGCCGTGGCCTGGAAGGGGACCGACCCCCATACCGGCGAGCGGGTGGTGGCCGCCTCCGCTCCCATCGTCTACCACGGGCAGACGGTGGCAGTGGTGCGCTATGTGACCTCTCTGGTGGCCATCGACTGGCAGTTTTTCCTGGCTATGGGTCTGGCCTGCCTGCTGGGGGCGGCCATCCTGGCCCTGGTCTACTTCTCCAATCTCTACTTTGTCCGCTCCATCGTGGAGCCTCTGGCCAGTATTACAGAGACCGCCCGGCTCATCGCTGATGGAAGCTACGGGGTGCAGATCGAGAAAAAATTTGACGACGAGGTGGGAGAGCTTACCGACACCATCAACGATATGTCCCTAAAAATCAAGCAGTCGGAAAAGACACAGTCGGAGTTCATCTCCTCCGTCTCCCATGAGCTGCGTACCCCTCTGACCGCCATCACCGGATGGGCGGAGACCATTCAGGGCGGCGAGCTGAAGGACCCCCAGGACGTGCGGAAGGGAATGGACATCATCGTCTCCGAGGCGCGGCGGCTGACCAACATGGTGGAGGAGCTGCTGGAGTTCTCCCGCATTGAGGACGGCCGGTTCACCCTGTCGGTGGAGCCTCTGGATCTGAAGGCGGAGCTGGAGGACGCGGTGTACACCTATCGGGAGTTTTTCCGCCGGGAGGGCATCGAACTGACCTATCAGGACTGCCCGGAGGAGATGCTCCCCATCAGCGGAGACCCGGAGCGGCTGCGCCAGGTGTTCTGTAATCTGCTGGACAATGCGGCCAAGCACGGCGGCTCCGGCAAGCGGATCGATGTGTCTGTCGCCCGGGAGGGGGAGGAGGCGGTGATCCGCATCCGGGACTACGGCCCCGGCATCCCCGAGGAGGAGCTGCCCCATGTGAAGTACAAATTCTACAAGGGGAGCTCCAAGGCCCGGGGCTCTGGCATCGGCCTGGCGGTGTGCGAGGAGATCGTCACTCGGCACGAGGGGCGGCTGGACATCGGAAACGCCCAGGGAGGCGGCTGTCTGGTGACCATTGTCCTTCCCATTGAAACGTAAGTTCGACAGCTATTGCTTTTTTTCTGAAAACTTGGTAGAATACCCACGGCGCGGAAGCGCGCCTGCCGTTTGATCGCAAAGGAGAAACAGTTTCCCATGCAGAACAAAGAAAAAACCTGTGCCTGCCCCTCCGGCGGGTTCAAGACTATGTGCGGAGGCCAGGCGCTCATTGAAGGCATCATGATGCGCGGCCCCAAAAAACAGGCCGTGGTGGTGCGCAAGCCGGACGGCGCCCTCGCCATCCGGGAGAGCCAGCTGCGGTTCATCAAGGACCGCTTTCCTGTGCTGGGCCTGCCCCTGATCCGGGGGATGGTCACCTTCGTGGCCTCCATGGTGGAAGGCGTCCGGGCCCTGATGTACTCCGCGGAGTTCTTTCCGGAGGAGGAAGGGGAGACGGAGGAGCCCTCCCGCTTTGAGGCGTGGCTGGAGCGTACCCTGGGCAGCGACCGGGCGGCCTCATTTTTTGTGACAGTCTCGGTGATTTTGGGGATCGGGATGTCCATCGGACTGTTTTTCCTGCTGCCCACCCTGCTGGGCTCGGTGGTGACATTTTTTACGGACTCCATGGTGGTCCGCAATGTGGCGGAGAGCCTGATGAAGCTGGCTATTTTTGTGGGCTATCTGGCCCTCTGCTCCCGGATGAAGGACATCCACCGGGTATTCCAGTACCACGGCGCGGAGCATAAGACCATTTTCTGCTATGAGGCGGGGCTCCCCCTGACGGTGGAGAACGTGCGGAAGCAGCCCCGCCACCATCCCCGGTGCGGGACCAGCTTCCTGTTTATGGTCATCGCGATCTCCATTCTAGTCTCTACCGTTGTGTTTGGGATCTGGCCGGTCCACAACGCCCTGTGGCGGTTTGTGGCCCACCTGCTGATGCTGCCCATCATCGTGGGGGTCAGCTATGAGTTCAACCGCTGGGCGGGGCGGCACGACGGGCCGGTCACAAAGCTGCTCACCGCCCCCGGATTGTGGCTCCAAAATTTCACCACCTTTGAGCCGGACGATTCCATGATCGAGGTGGGCATCAAGGCGCTGGAGCTGGTTCTGCCCGAGGTAAAGGGCGAGGACGCGTGGTGAGCCTTCTTCGGCGGTACGCCGCATCATAAATTAAAAATTAAGAGTTCGGAATGAGAAGCTGGAGGCTTTCAGAGCCGGCTGCGCTGAACGGATCGGAATGGGCGCGGGGAGCGCACACCGCAATTCCTAATTCAAGCAAGAGGGGGAGCCTATGGCTACCACATATAACAATCTGTATCTGGATACCCGGACCCGGCTGAAAAAGGCGGGCATCGAAGGGGCCCAGTTGGAGGCCCGGGAACTGATCTGCTATGCGGCGGATAAGAGCCGGGAGCAGTTTTACCGGGATATGTCCCTCTACGCCTCCGGCGAGCTGGAGAAGCGGGTGGAGGCCCTGGTGCAGCGCCGTTTAGGGGGCGAGCCGGTGGCCTATATTGTGGGGGAGTGGGAGTTTTACGGCCTGCCCCTGAACGTGTCCAGCGAGGTGCTGATCCCCCGGATCGACACAGAGGTGCTGGCGGAGCGGGGGATCCTCAGGGCCCGTGCGGCCGGGGAGGGGGCCCGGGTGTTGGACCTGTGCGCCGGCAGCGGCTGTGTGGGCCTGGCCATCGCGGCCAACGCCCCCGGGTGCCGTGTGGTGCTGGGAGAGTTGGCCGAGGGCGCTCTGCGGGTGTGTAAGCAGAATGTCCGCCGCAACGAGCTCAACGCCCGGGTGACCTGCCTGTCAGTGGATGCCATGGAGCCGCCCTCCTCCGCTCTGTGGGATTTTGACGTGATCGTCTCCAATCCCCCCTACATCCCCACCGGAGACATTCCGGGTCTGGATCCCTCCGTGCGGGACTATGAGCCGCTCATCGCCCTGGACGGCGGAGCGGATGGCCTGGACTTCTACCGCTTCATCGCGTCCAGATGGAAAAACGCCCTGCGGCTGGGGGGGACCCTCCTCTTTGAGGTGGGTATCGGACAGGCCCCCGAGGTGGAGGAGATCCTGGCACAGAACGGCTTTGAGCAGATCCAGACCACCGCGGACACCCAGGGGATCTGGCGGGTGGTGGAGGGGATCATCAACGGATAAACAGAAAAACCAAAGCGCTTGCAGATCGGGCCGGAGGCCGGACGGAATTATGTCCGGTTTATGGGACTGATGACCTGTTAAGCTGTGAAGCAGACAGCCGGACCAGAGGGCTCTGGACCGGTGGGAAAGGATGGGATCAGATGGCAACAAAGAAACCAGCGGTGGAGAGCGCGGCTCCCGCCGCAGATAAGAAGAAGGCACTGGAGACCGCCATGGCGCAGATCGAGCGCAATTACGGCAAGGGCTCCATCATGCGGCTCGGAGAGAATCTGGGGGTGATGGTGGAGTCCATCCCCACCGGCTCCCTGTCCCTGGACCTGGCGCTGGGGATCGGCGGCCTGCCCAAGGGGCGGATCATTGAGGTCTACGGGCCGGAATCCTCCGGTAAGACCACCCTGGCCCTCCATGTGGTGGCCGAGGCGCAGAAGCGGGGGGGCGAGGTGGCCTTCATCGACGCCGAGCACGCCCTGGACCCCACCTACGCCCGGGCGCTGGGCGTGGACATCGACTCCATGCTCATCTCCCAGCCGGACACCGGCGAGCAGGGCCTGGAGATCTGTGAGGCCCTGGTCCGCTCCGGAGCCATTGACGTGGTGGTGGTGGACTCTGTGGCCGCGCTGACCCCCCGGGCGGAGATCGAGGGGGACATGGGCGACTCCCATGTGGGCCTGCTGGCCCGACTGATGAGCCAGGCCCTGCGGAAGCTGGCCGGCTCCATCGCAAAGACCAACTGCATCGTTATCTTCATCAACCAGCTGCGTGAGAAGGTGGGCGTGGTCTACGGCAATCCGGAGGTCACCACCGGCGGCCGGGCGCTGAAGTTCTACTCCTCGGTCCGTATCGACGTGCGGCGGGTGGAGGCGCTGAAGAGCGGCTCTGAGATCATTGGCAACCGCACCCGGGCCAAGATCGTCAAGAACAAGGTGGCGCCCCCCTTCCGGGAGGCGGAGTTCGACATCATGTACGGCGAGGGCATCTCCAAGGTGGGCGAGCTCATTGACCTGGGCGTCAAGCTGGATCTGGTGCAGAAGAGCGGCTCCTGGTTCGCCATGGGCGAGCTGCGCCTGGGCCAGGGCCGGGATGCGGCCAAGCAGTTTTTGCGGGACAACCCGGACATGGCGGACGATTTGGAGGCCAAGATCCGGCAGAATGCCTTTAAGCTGCTGTCCAAGCAGGGGCCGGCGGCGGCCCGCGCCGCCGGACGGGCGGTGGACGTGTCCGCCGACGATTTTGAGGACGGCGAGGCGTAAATGATCATTCAGGAGCTGAAGCCCTCCAAACGGGTCCGGGGCCGCTGGCTGGCGGTGCTGGAGGACGGCTCCATCCTCCGGGTGGGGGAGGGAGAGGTGCTCCAGTTTTCCCTCTGTGCCGGCCGGGAGCTGACGGAGGAGGCGGCGGAGCGCCTCCAGGCCGCTGTCCGCACCGGCGGGCTGAAGGAGAAGTCCCTGAACCTGCTGGCCGGCCGTCCCATGTCCCGCCAGGAGCTGGAGCGGAAGCTGGAGAGCTGGGAGGCTGCTCCGGAGGAGGCGGCCGCCATCTGTGACCGGCTGGAGGAACTGGGCTTTCTGAACGACGCCTCCTATGCGGAGCAGGTGGTGCGCCACTACTCCGCCAAGGGGTACGGCCTGCGGAAGCTGCGGGATGAGCTGTACCGCCGGGGCGTGCCCCGGGAGCTGTGGGACGAGGCCCTGGAACGGGCGGAGGACCCGTCGAAGGCTATTGACGCGTTTCTTGCTAAAAAGCTGGGAGACACGCCGCCGGAGGACCGGCGGGCATGGAAGCGGGCGTCGGACGCTCTGGCCCGGCGGGGCTACGCCTGGAGCGACATCAGCGAGGGCCTGCGCCGCTATGGCGCGGAGTGGGAGGAGTGACTGTTCTCTCCCGGCAGGGTGAGAGCCAGCTGGCCGCCCAACTGAGCGCAGTGCGGAAAGCTTCCGGTTCCAGACCTCGCAGGGCCCAGCAGAGATTCGATAGAAACTCTGCTGAAGGAAGCTGACCCTGTTGGCACATTTTTTCAGGTTTCCACAGACTATCTGCTGGGGATCACCGATGCCCCTGCATGGCGGGGAAAGTAAGAAGGCCGGACCCTCCGGTCAAACCAATATATTGGAGCGATGATGATGCCATATAAAATCGCATTTGTTTCCCTCGGCTGCGCCAAAAATTTGGTGAACACCGAGCAGATGATGGCCCTGTGCCGCCGGGCGGGGCACACTGTCACCGGCGACCCGGACGGGGCCGACGTGGCGGTGCTGAACACCTGCGGCTTCATTGAGTCCGCCAAGAGCGAGGCCATCGAAAACATTTTGGAGCTGGCGGAGCTAAAAAAGGCCGGGCGGCTGAAGAAGCTGCTGGTGACTGGCTGTCTCTCTCAGCGGTACCCCGACGACATTCGCGCCGAGCTGCCCGAGGTGGACGGGATGCTGGGCACCGGCAGCTACACCGACGTGGTGGCGGCGGTAGAGGAACTGATGGCGGGGGAGAATGCGGAGCACTTCGGCAATATCCACCGCACCTTTGAGGACGGGGAGCGCCTGGTGACCACTCCGCCCTACACCGCCTATCTGAAGATCGCCGAGGGGTGCAGCAACGGCTGTGCCTTCTGTATCATTCCCAAGCTGCGGGGCCGCTACCGCAGCCGCTCTATGGAGGCCCTGCTGGCCGAGGCCAGACATCACCCGGTACGGCATGGACCTGGAGGAGCCCTCCTCCCTGGCCCAGCTGTTGAAGGGACTGTGCAAGCTGGATTTCCACTGGATCCGCCTGCACTACCTGTATCCTGAGGTCATCACCGACGAGCTCATCGACACCATTGCCCAGGAAAAGAAGATCGTCCACTATCTGGACATCCCCATCCAGCACTGTAACGACGGGATCCTGAAGGCCATGCGCCGGCGGAACACCCGGGCGGAACTGGAGGACCTCTTTGCCCGGCTGCGGCGGGCTATCCCGGATCTGGTGGTCCGCACCTCGCTGATCTGCGGTCTGCCCGGAGAGGGGGAGGCGGAATTTGAGGAGCTGTGCCAGTTCCTGCGGGAGCAGAAGCTCCAGCGGGTGGGCGTGTTCCAGTTTTCCCCGGAGGAGGGGACCCTGGCTGCCGCCATGGAGGACCAGGTGGATCCGGAGACTGCCGCCCGCCGGGTGGAGCTGGTGGTGAATCTCCAGTCCCGGATCATGGACGAGTATAACGAGGCCCGGCTGGGGACCGTGATGGAGGTGCTGTGCGAGGGCTTTGACGCCCAGGCGGGCTGCTTCGCTGGACGGACCTACGCCGACTCGGTGGAGATCGATGGCCGCGTCCTGTTTACCGCCGCCGGAGCCGTCCCTGCGGGCAGCTTCGTCAACGTCCGGATCACCGGCGTCTCCGACGGAGAGCTGACCGGTGAGATCGAGGAATAAATTTTTTGTCGAAAAAGAGGAGCTGACCATTTTCCATGAACACTGCCAATAAGCTGACCATTCTCCGGGTCTTTCTGATCCCGGTATTCCTGCTGGTGCTGTACTTACAGGTTCCCGGAGCCAACTACTGGGCGCTGGCCATCTTCATCGCCGCCAGCCTGACCGACACCCTGGACGGATATATCGCCCGCCACTACAACCAGGTCACCGACTTCGGGAAATTTATGGACCCCCTGGCGGATAAGTGCCTGGTGGTGGCCGCCATGCTGTGGTTCGTCGAGATCGGGCAGATGCCCGGCTGGGCCCTGCTGGTGGTCATCATCCGGGAGTTCAGTGTGTCTGGCCTGAGAATGGTAGCGGCGGACAAGGGGCGCGTGATCGCCGCCGGCTGGTCCGGCAAGGTCAAGACGGCCTCCACCATGGTGTGCATCGTGCTCATGTTCCTGCCCATCGCGGTGTGGATCAACCACATCTGTGTGGCGGTCATCGTGCTGACCACCATCTACTCCGGCGTGGAGTATTTTATGAAGAACCTGGACATCCTCTCCGAGGTGAAATGAGCAAAACAGGGACCATCCGTCAGCGGATGGTCCCTGTTTTGTCTCGGAATGAAAAGCGGCTGTCCCGCTAAAATATGAGTTGTTCCAGCGGCATTCGACCCAGGGAGAAAAGAGAAAGCGCCCGCACCGGAGGCTCTCCGGCGCGGGCGCGGGTTGATTAGGAAGGGTCAGAACAGGCCGGTGATCTTGCCGTTTTCGTCCACGTCGATCTTTTCAGCGGCGGGGACCTTGGGCAGACCCGGCATAGTCAAACAGCTCACCGAGCTGGGCTGCGGCGATCTGCCCATCTGCATGGC
>OGFE01002414.1_pt1 | contig 10233 bp, 5 predicted proteins | sample 1570811 | NCBI WGS metagenome assembly OGFE01 (sample SAMEA2581967, study PRJEB24529) | metagenome | biome: Human gut stool | place: China | collected 2011 | reverse complement strand
TGTATAATAGCTTCCATCTACAAATAAATCAATAAGTTTATAAATACTTGAATTTTTTATTCTACATAAAAATAAGAAGCGTAAATCTTCTTCATTTAAATGTCTTACTCTTAAATATTCTTGATACTCTTTTTCTAATTCTTTTTCTTTTAATTCAATCTCATTCAAGGCAAACTTCGCAAATAATGGTTTTGCCTTTATGCAGCTATAAACTTTTCCCTCTCGTCTGTGAAGCATTGCAAAGTCCTTAGGATGATAATTTTTATAAACTATCATAGCCAATAACTTTGTCAAATTTAACTTTTGCCCTTTTTCTGTAAGCTTCTCCTTATACTGAGAAAATTCATTCACGATATTAGTCAATATACGCATATCTTGAATGAAAAATGCCATATCTGCTAAATCTCCATCTTTTATGACTCCATTCTCTACTCCAACTTTTTCAAGTGCTTCTTTAAGTTTACTTTTAGAGTTTGATGGGTTAATAACAGGTATAACCGTAGTTATGTAATCAAAAAATTTTGTACGCTCTTCATTTATGAACATATCATCTTTTACAGCATATACAAACACTACATTTCTGCCTACTATCTTAGATTCATTAATAAGCTGGTTCAACTCTCTAAGCTTAAGAAATATATCAGATGTTCCAAACCTGTCCAGATCTTCAATAATAACCACATTATATTTTGTAACCTGAAAAAAGTAAAGTATTTCATCAAGATGTTTATTAAAGATTGAATTTTCCTCCTCAATCTCAATATACATATCTTTTAAATTCAACTTATTCAGCTTTGAGTTACAATATGATTTCACAAAACTCTTGACACTCAAATAAATAATATACAGAATAAATGCGAAGCCAGATAGTTTCAGAAAGGGAAGAAATCTACCAAGTCCGTATGAAATTAATAATGACCGGACATCTCCAAAATTAGGAAAGAATACCACAATTATAGCCAATATTAATCCAATGGCAAACCAAGCATAAGTTCTCAACCGATTTTCCTCAATATGGACAATTCTTCTAAACCGTGAGTTCTGGACAGTGGATGTTCGTTCGCGATAAATCAATTGCTGTAGGATACTGTATTCTATCCTTCTGTTTAATTTTTCAACTTGCTTCTCAGATTTATGGCAACTATACCCATTTGAAGATTTACTTTCATTACCTTTTGGCTGCCCAGAGTTTTCTTGAATACCCTCCTGAACCTCTTCCTCCCCATCACTTTCCTCCTCCTCCGAACGTAAAGTTGCCAAAGAAATAGGAAGGTATTCAAACTCCTTATATCTCTTACGCAATGTCTGAAGAACAGAACTCTTACCTGCCCCAAAAGGTCCCGTAAGAGCAATGTTTTTTATTTCTCCCTTGTCGAGAGCTTTATCAATAACTTCATGCAACTCTTCTACAGTTTTAAAAGCTGCATCTTTTTCAGTTAAATCCTTGGGTAATAATGGCTCCAGCATATAAATCCTCTTTAAAAAAATTGAAGCAGACGAAATCCGGGAAGGAATTATGCCACTCCACCATATCGTTGGCTCACGTAGTTAAACACCGCATCACGATAATAAGTAATACTTTCATCCGGATAACTTTCAGGTAACTCCTGCCAGAGCAAATCCCGTATGGTTATCACGATGGTAGCTTTCGTTTCCTGCTTATCAAATGGATGATCCATTGTTTCGAGCATAGACTTAATCTTATTTAATAAGTCTTTGGCCACTTTCTTCAACTTCTGAATATCCTCCTTCGACAAATCTTTCTTCTCTAATATATCATACAATGAAAGCTGCTCATCATTTTCAAAACCTTCCCTGAGATATCGTTTCTCTTCTTCTGACAACTTTTCAGTCAGACGCATCAAGTCTTCAATACTGGCCCGGTTTTGCTCTTTGTTATAATTACTGATAATTTCCTGATATTTCTCATAGAAATTTATTCTCGAAGGATTGGCCGACAACATTTGGGCGATACGTTCCTGTAACACCTCCTGAATATCTTTCATCACCAAATTCTTGTCTCTTCTTCTGCCAAACTCTCTTCTCAACAAATCAAAATCAATCTTACTAATATCGAAACGACGATTGGAATCAATTTCCTCCAATTCATTTATAGTTTCCACTTCCAAATGCTCATCTACAATTCCATTGATAACCACACTAAGGTCTGTTATATCCGCATGCTTACGCTTCTTCTGCAATGCTTTATAAATAGCCTCTAACGCATCTTTTTGTTGCTTCATCTCCGACGTAATATCATCGCGGTCTAAGAATTTCCACAATTTGAGCAAAGTAGTGAGATAAGTGTTATAACTCTTTCTTATTTCAACCGTTTCGCACATGGCATTTGCCGCATCTCTCAGCAACGACAATTTTACAAAAGAATCCGCCTGAATCAAGTCCTTCAATTCAAAGCCATGTTCTTTAAGAAATGCTACAGCACTGGAAATAGTCTCTATCACACGGTTGATAAGCTCTTTTTTGTCTATCGTAGGGTCTTTGTCCTCTTCTCCCTCTTCCGGGCTTGCCGTATAATCTGCCAAAGCCTGCCTGAGTGCTTTTACAATGCCCATATAATCAATAATAAGGCCGTTTTCCTTTCCCTCGGCCACTCGGTTTGCCCGGGCTATCGTCTGCATCAATGTATGGGCCTTCATTGGCTTATCTATATACAGGCATGACAAGGATTTCACATCAAACCCTGTCAACCACATCGCACACACAAATACCACTCGCAGCGGATTATCTGTATCTTTAAAATCCTCATCAAGTTTACAGTCCTCCATCTTCTTACGATGCGTCAATATATCAAGTCCCCATTTCTGGAATGTCTGTATTTCATTCTGTTCTTGTGAAACGACCACAGCCATTTCCGTTTTTTGCATCCATTCCAGTTTTCGTTTCTGTTCCTGAACTTCCTGCTGATAAGGACTGGCAGCAATCTGCTTTTTCAATGCTTCAATCTCTTTCTGCCAATATTCCTGTACGTAATCATACATGCGCACACAAGTTATCTTGTTGTAACACACAACCATGGCCTTTCCAGATGCCCACAGGTCACTATAATGACGCACAAAATCCTGCGCTACAATTCTCAGGCGTTTCGGAGCCGTCAGTAAATGCACTTCTTTGGAAAATTCACGTTCCAACTTAGCCAATTGCGAGGCATCCATTTCTCCAGCCTGCTCCAATGCCGCAGCAATCTCCGCGTTTATTTCCGGATTCTTTAAATCCTTCAATTTTTCTCCCCGGTTCTCATAATACAACGGAACAGTCGCCTTATCATCCACAGCCCGCTTGAAATCATATATACTTACATATCCTCCAAACGTACGGGCTGTAATATTGTCATCCCGCAAAAGAGGTGTACCCGTAAATCCTATTCGGCTGGCAGTAGGGAGTAAGTGCACCAGATTATCAGCAAACAATCCATTTTGTGTGCGATGCGCCTCGTCACTCATTACAATAATATCATAATCCGGATAAATCGGTGTCGCTTTAGGATCATTGAATTTCTGAATCAAAGAGAAAATAAAAGAAGGATTACCCCCTAATCTTTTTATCAAATCTTTGCCACTTTTCGCAATAAATTCTTCTGTTTTCGTTTTACCCAGCACCCCACAGTTTTCAAATGTATCACTAATCTGTTTGTTCAACTCCTCACGGTCTGTCAAAACAACAATAGTGGGAGAACCTTCAAATTTCCGCCTGATTTTACGGGCCATAAACAGCATCGAATAGCTCTTTCCACTGCCTTGCGTATGCCAGAATACTCCTAACTTTCCATTCACATATTCCCGACGACGATACATATCTACGGCCAAGTTCACTCCCAAATACTGGTGGTTACGCGCCATAATCTTCACCGTTCTCCCGTCTGAATGGTCATAAAGAATAAAGTTTTCCAGTAAATCAATAAAATTCTCTTTCTCGCAGATACCACGTAACATAGTGGGCAATTCGATATTTCCCTTGTCCATTTCCGTCAAGCGTTTCCACTCGTGGAAGAACTCCCATTTGGAATCTATCGTACCTACACGTGCCTCCAGCCCATTACTGAAAATAATAAAAGCATTGTGATAGAAGAGTTGTGGAATCGTATCCAGATAATCCCGGTAATTTTGACTGAACGCATCTTCCACTTCCACATTGTGATTTTTCAGTTCCATGAACAGCAAAGGAATACCGTTCACGAATCCTACAATATCAGCTCTACGACGATACAGTGAACCATACACTTTCAGTTCTCTGACACAAAGAAAATCATTATCGGCACCCTTCTCAAAATTTATAATTCTTACCTTTACTTCTTTCGTTTCTCCGTTAGGCAATACTCGGGTCACAGGCACCCCGTCACGGATATACTGATACTTCTGCTCATTAATCTGCATAAGTGTCTGGCTGCTCATGTGTTCTGTCATCCGTTCTACCGCCTCAGCCATCTGCTTGTCATTAATCCACGGATTCAATTTTTTCAAGGCCTTGCGGAAGCGTTGCACCAAAAATACTTCATGATAACTTTTCCGTCCCAAAATGCCATTGTCTCCCAATACTTCTTTATCATAAGCATACACAGGAGTCCAGCCAAGTTCTTTTTCCAAAAATTCAGCTGTACTTTTCTGTATGAGTTTATCTTCGCCGTAGTCTGTTGACATAATTACATTATTTCGTTATATAACAGTAGGTAAAGGTATCTCTATCTTATAAAAATGAGATAATCCCTTTACCCTCTTATTGCAAATATCTATTAATCTATTTCCCTTGAAAGGATTAAAAATACCATTACCTTCAGTTGGATAAACAATTATACAGGGTACTGATGGAATGAAAGAATCTTCTCCTATATTTTTATATCCTAATTTTCTTAATACAAACAAATCCCTACTATAACCACTTAACTGCCGAACGACATTTGTGTCCAATGTTTCATCTTCATACTTCGGTATATATTTGGTATCAAGTATAGCTTTAAAATTTTCTGAAATATACAAAAAATCAGGATATCCTGTTATACCCTTATACTGATATGCTATTTTATTTCCATATGCCTCATAAAGCAAACCATATACATAGTGTTCATATAGTAAAGACATATCAATCACAAATGGGGGAACCGTTCCTTCCGTATTGTCTGCTTTAGCTATGCTATAGTCAAAATGGCGCAATATGATTTTTGCCAGTCGTATAGCTTCTTGATAATCATTAAAAAGCTTATGCCCCTTTATTTGATTAACTTCCCGAATCTCCACATCACAGGAAACATTTTCAAATAATGCTAGATTTCTATTTAACACTTGACATATCGCATCATATAAATTACAAGAGTACAGCAAATGTTTTGAAAACAATAAAGCTTTTTTAATCAAACGATTTTCTGGTATATCAATAGAATACTCATCATAATCACAATATATTCTGTCATAACGTTTCCCTAAAATATTTTTTCTCTCATTCTTTAGAAGCGAAATATGACCTTTTACCTTTTTCAAGTTCTCACTATAATGCACATAACCCCTCTTCAAACTTTTTATTCTATCTACCACACTAAGAAAGTGAACCACAATCAGCAGACTAACTATGCTTCTAAATGCAGGAACTTTAATTACTGGTTTGTCATAATCAATGGAATATATCTTAGAAAAGGATTTCAATTCAAGATTTGACGAAAAACAAGTCATAAACATCTTAAGGAAGTCTATACTTTCCATTTTTCGCTTTGTAGTCACAACAATAGACTCCTTTTCATCTAGCCATTCTGCTCCAATTTTGTAGGACGCATAATATCCCCACATACTACTTTCTGTAGGCTTACACCATTGAATCAATTGAAGATCATTATATCTTTCATCATATTCAAATGGAAACTGCTCATGTTCTTGCTTTTGAATCATGATTCTGCTGTTGTTTCTTTTTCAATAATCGTCAAGTTCTCCCATACCTGGAAAGCTTTTTTCTTCTCATCTGCTTTTACATTTAATATCCCGTCATTTATATATTCATTCACGAGAGGTGTTACTTCATACTTCATTTTATATAAAAGCTCTTGCTCTGTTGCTGCCATAAAAAAGCTATGTCCTACCATCAAATCATCAATATCGAGCTCGCTACTTAAATGCTGAGGATTTTCAATAAACGCTTTTATATCATTGAACAATGCTACAGCAATAGACTTTAATTTTAGATTTTGAATACCATCATAATATTTCTCTATAACCTCTACATTCGATTTCAGTGTAACAAATGCAAATCTTCTCCGTAATGCATAATCAAGACTTCCAGTACTTCGGTCTGTCGTATTCATCGTTCCAATGATATACAAATTCGATGGTACACCAAAAAGGGTCTTTGAATATGGTAATGTAACTTTTATGGGATGGTTACCATTATCCCGCTTATCATACTCTAACAATGTTATTAATTCACCAAAAATTTTAGATATATTTCCCCGATTTATCTCGTCAAGAATAAGTACTACCGGTTTATTTACTTTAGCTTTATATTCTTTCTTTACAGCTTCAATAAACGCCTGAGCATATTGTTGCCAGTTATTTTCACTTCCTTTCCCCGTAGCCTGAAGTTTTACTTTCTCTATATTCAATGGAGAAGGTGTATAATCTTCTTTTTTCTTACTAGTAGATTTTACACTTCGAACACTGATTGTAGTATTCCCTTCATTCCACCAAACATAAAGCGAAGAGTTACCCGTAATGGTAGGAATCTCTTTTCTATTATCAAAACCTTTTATTGTTTGCAGATAATCATCTATACACTCTATTATATCTTTTGTCTCATCTGTTTGTACAGCCATACACGCACGTTTAAATATTCCATCTTCTGGCTCATAAGTAACTCCTATACTTTGTCCTGTACTATCTGTTTGTACATGAGGCTTCAGTCCTTCAACAAAATCTTCATAATCAAGAGACTGATGAAAGGTTGTGAAAAATATCTGATCATCTTGCAATGATTCATATCGTTTCATCACTTGTGTATGGTCTGTTAAATCTATATCTGTAATTCCTAATATAGATAAAGCAATAGCAGCTGTATTATAAGTTTTTCCTGTACCAGGGGCACCTTGCAATATTATATTATGCTTATATTTTAATAACTCCACTACTTCATTTATCGATTCCATATCTTTCTTTTTTAATTCCTGCTGATAAAGCATATTATTTTTTAGTCTAAATACATCTTGATAAATATCGAATAAACTTCCCTTGAAATCAGACAACATCTGATTATAAAAATCATCATTCAATGTATTGTTTTCAAGACTTGTACTTTTACCAAAAAGTGTATATGAACCATTTTCCGGACTCCTCAACATCTCTTCATCTCCTTCAATCCACCCAAATCCTAGCGACTCCCATTGGGGTTTATTATTTTCAAGCAAAGTCAAAAATGCATCACCATAAGGTTTCATCCATTCTATCGGCGTTTTATCATTCGCAAAAGGAACATATTGAGTATTAAAACCCAATCCATATCCTAGCTCTCCATTTCTTAAATAAATATGATATTGAATTTCAACTCCTCCTCCTTCGTTTATAGCCCAATCTCTATCTTCAATTTCATATTTAAATAAAATGTATCTATTAGGTGCTTTTCCTAAATTCGCCAACTTTTTTCTTGTGTAAGCAAATTCTTCACAAAAATCACCTAAGTCATTATTTATCTTATTAATGAGATCCTTAAATGATGAAATTATAATTGCCATTTCTTTATCAAGTTTTACTGAATAAAAAATTATAAAAATTCTCCGTTCATCAATTTAGGAAGCATGCGGTCACGAGCTTCAGTAAGTAATTTAATTTTACAAATTAATTTTTTTTGTTGATTAAATATGTCTGCAACAAAAGAGGTATATTTATCTATCATATTTTTATCAGGAACAACAATTTCTGTATCCTTTACTACTACTGCGCTGATATTCTGCTGACCAGCCCCACGAGCAATCGAATTAAACTTATCTCGAAGTTCATATAGCTTATAAAATAGCCACTGCCAAGAAACAAGTTTATTTGGAATAAATCCCAAAGCTGCTTGATTACAACATGCTTCATGACCTAAAATACCTAATCGCCCCAAAGTTGGACTTGCATAAATAGCCATTAAAATTGTATTAGATGGGAAAAGCTTTGCTGAAGAATTATTTAAGCCTGCTTCTGTTATATATTCTTCTGTATCAATAATCCATGTATCATTTAATTCTTTTGTTTTTACCCACTTAATATTGCCATTATTCCAAAAATCCTTATTATTCCTTGAAGGAGTTCCTCCCGAAGTTATTAAGTTACAAATATCTTTTATTTGCTTCTTCTTCCATCCTTCCGGCAGCCCATCCACAATCTTCGTATTTTCATATCCTGGGAAACGTAAATCCACAAACCATTCTTTATAAAGACGCTGTGCAGCTTCTTCCAATAACTTAATCTGTTTTTGGTAGTTTTCTATCAAGGAATCGTAACAAGAAATAATTTCAGCAATGCGACATTGAACCATTAAAGGAGGACATGGTATCTCAAAATTCTCAATCATTGATTTTGTAATAGCATTTCTTGAAGCTCCTTTTCCCACAGCTAAATTTAGCATATAAACTTGCATCGCAGGGCTAGCAAGATAATAATTCAAAAATCTTTGATTTAAAAGTTCACTTTTATCCCTAATAATCGCAACGTGCTGATTAACCCTTGCCGGTAATATTGCTTTGGGGACAATACAAGTTCTAGCCACTGAATCACCAGTTATATTTAAAAGTATGTCATTTTCTAAAACAGATACACCTTTTAATTTGTCAGCAGCTTCCTCACTAATATAAGTAAGACCATTATAGTCAAAATATAAATTATAAACATTTTGACTACGAATAAAAGACGTTCCATTATTAGTATAAACAGTAGCCCCACCCTTAGGAGTTGCTCCGCTTCCAATCTTTGTACAAGACGCTCCTAATTTCACTTTCTTCCATACACTCATACCTTTCCCTCCTTTCTACTCTCTGAAGTTACCACTTCCCAATGTCCTGTTTTATTACTACCCACACGCACAATCATCCCTGCTTTTCTCAACTCACCTAAACGGCGTTTGACTGTTGCTTCAGATACACCCAATAATGCTCCATACCCAGCATAATTCAGGTTATTATTCTCTTGAATAGCCTGATACAAACGTGCCGTTATCGGGTCAGCCGAATTTTCTTTTATCGGGTCAGAAATCATATTTATCGAGTCAATTGTAGGCCTTATCAGGTCAGCATTCTGCGATTTTTTGTAGGCTTCTATCTCTTTACGTATATTCCGGATATGTTCGTCGAACATAAACTCATAGAAAGGAAGCAGCGTTTCCTGCTCACGTGAATCAATGAGCGACTGAATATATTCCGCCTTATCTTCTTTCACTACTTTTGAAGGAACCAAGCCAAATTCATATTGCAAATGATTCATGACCAATCTTGACATACGTCCGTTACCATCTACCCACGGGTGAATGGTGACAAGCTGAAAATGCGCATCAAAACTGGCTTTATACTTTGCAATGACATCATCCGTATTCAAAAGTTCTGCTCTTTGCTGGTTAAGGTACTGACACAGCTCTTTTAACTTGTCAGGCACTTTGCGAAAGTTCATATAAGAACTCCCCCCTACGCCCGCTGTGACACCGAGTAAACGAAGGTCTCCTTTAGATGAGTCAAAGCTGCCACTTGCTGTGTGATATTCGCCACCCGTGTTTTTCATGACCAAAGCCGAAAGCCCTTTCAGCATCTCAACAGAAAATTCCGTATGCGCCTTAGCTTGTTTCATGGATTGTTCGTATGCCGCTTTCAAGTCCAGGTTCATCATCTGTTCCTGACTGCTACGGCCTTTTGCCGTAATGCCTTCATCAAAAAGCAGCTGATTCTCTATCTCCGTAACCGTGCTACCTTCAATAGCTGTAGAATGGGTAATAAGAGAATAGAGATAGAATTTGTTATAATCTATCTGCTCGGCAATCCCTAATGTTTTATATTCATCCAGCAGGGAAAGCAAGGTTTTTGTCTTGTCATCCAGGGTCATTTCAGTGTCTCCCAATCCTTTAGAATTGCATCCATTAATGCATTAGCTTCCTTGTTCAATTTTGCCAATTCTGCATGAATCTCATTCATACGCTCGTGAAAATCCACTCCATCGTCTTCCATCTCTGCCACACCTACGTATGCACCGGGAGTAAGCGAATAGTTCTTCTCTGCTATTT
>OGFE01002382.1_pt1 | contig 10381 bp, 7 predicted proteins | sample 1570811 | NCBI WGS metagenome assembly OGFE01 (sample SAMEA2581967, study PRJEB24529) | metagenome | biome: Human gut stool | place: China | collected 2011 | reverse complement strand
TTATTTATTATTCCAACTGCTTTAGGATTCAATATTTCGTCTAAATTATTATATGATTCAATTCCATCGTCCAAAAAATATATTTTAACCCTTTTTCTAGAGGTAAAAGCTAATTCCTTCCAAATCCCCACTCCCCAAGAAGCCGTAAAAATACTTTTATAACATGTATTACAATGCATATTATTAATTTCATAAATGCATTTTCTGGATATCATACTTTGAAAAAGTTTTGATTTTTCGTTATATAAACCATATTTAAGCTCACATAAATGTGAAAAGAAAAGCGCCAAAAAATGTTTTTCATTAAAGTGTGTTTTTTTCTTAAAGAAAAAAACATTTTCAAAAATATTTAACCTTTCTAATTCGCAAGACAACATCTCTGCATTTTTAAACTCATCAAAAATAAAAATATCACTTTTTTGCATGTGTTCATTAAATTATTATACACAAAGTTTACCGCATTCAAAATATGATATGGTCTGTCACAAAAAAAAGCATGTTCTCCAGCATCATTCTCCTCCGAAGGTCCACACTTCCCCCCCATATATTCTAAACCGGGATTTCTTAACACACCGTTTTTATTAAACAACATTACTACCCCTTCTCAGAAATGTTATATCCGTTTTCCAAACTTAAATAAGTTATCCCTAACAATCCCCAAAATAATTTATTTCCATATTTAAATAAAAAACCTGCATCAACAAATCCATGTATATTAAAGGCCAAAAGTGCCCATAGCATGGCACAAATCAGAATATTTTCTTTATTCTTTAAGAATTGTTTTAATAAAAATAAAAACAGTCCCAAATTCATACCCCAAAAGCCTATGCCACCAATAATCCCCGTTTCTGATAATATTTGCAAAGGTGCGTTATGTGCAATATTTAAATCACGTTCTCTTGCTTCTGAGGAAATATATTTTTCTTTATAAAAGCGCTCCCAATTTCCAAGACCAACTCCTAATATCTTATGATCAACCCACATACTATAAGTTGATTTTGCAAGTAACATTCGTTCATTATCATATTTTTCTTTTACTAATAGCCTAGAATTTATTCCCGCAAAAAATATTATCAAAAATAAACTTATCACACCCGCAACAATCCCTTTACTGATAGGTTCTTTTCTAAAAAACTTCACACCTAAAATTAATAACAAAAAAAATGCAATACTCACACCACCAATAGCACCGCGTGATTGTGTAAAATACAAGCTGTAACCAATCAACAGAAAAATCAAGACATATAAACACTTCCACAGTTTTTCTTGCATTCTAAAAAACATCATTACTGAAAAAGGTAATATTAATTCCAGCATAATAGCATACGCATTAGCACTACCAAAAAAACCTTTTATTCTGACTGTTGGATTTTGAAAATGCTCTAAAAGCCCCCATCCACATAACCAAAAGCAAGAAATCGCCAAACCCCAATAAACACCCTTCCAAACGCTACGTTCTCTTCCAACATAAACAATCATCCAGAAAGGTAATGTCCAGTATAGATAATTCAATGAAATTTTTATTCCTTGTAGGTGTCCCGACAATAGACTTGCCATAATAATACACATATAAAACCATAAGATAATTTTCTTTAAATTATTATTTATCTTGATACGATCAAAACAATATCCAATACCATATTTTTTCATATCATAAATAATTACCCCTATTGTTAAAAACATTGCTATAGTAAAGGTAGGTTTATACACTATATTAAATAGGGAAAATATTATTATTGCTATAATCGCATTCATTTTTAATCACCTTGTTCTAAATAATCCACTCATTACCCCATAAGTTTTAATAAGTTTTAATAATCTTTCGCAAATATATTTTTTATTAAAAGAAAATATGCTCAATATAAACATTATAGAATGCGTGAAAACTTTATGCACATATTTTACAATAGCCATATTTCCTTCTCTATAATATTCCGTAACACCTTCATAAAATGCCCATCTTATAAACCAAGAAAGTTTTAACTTGCTTTCTGGAATATAATGTTTTATATAGGCCCTATAATCATAACCATATAATCCATCCGGCTCAGTTAATTTCGAAAAAAAATCTAACTCTTCACCTCCAAGTAATGTTGCACCCTTTCTTCCTAGCCTGGTATCAAAGGTCAAGTTTTTACGCAAAACCCTTTGGAAATCAATCATAGCATTTCCTGAAACAATTATGCTTTCCTTTACGTAAGCATTACACCTTAAATCAAATTCATGATGATTATGAATTCCATCCGGTATCCATGCTGGAGCATTTTTTTCAAAATAGACGGGAATACATCGGCCGCCTACAACATATACATTTTTAGGTGCATTAACGAATATATCCAACAATCGATCCAGCCAATCCGGTTCCACACTTTCATCATCATCTAAGAATGCCAAATATTTTAAATCATCATCACAATTCTGAAGTACTGCATTCCTAGCAAACGCAATACCTTGTTGTTTTTCAAATATATATTTTATATTTTTATATTTTTTTACAATTTCAGCAGTATTATCTGTAGAATTATTATCAACAACTATAACATCAAATTTTTTATATGTAAGTTTTGTTATTGAATCTAATAACCTTTTTAAACTTTGAGCTCTATTATATGTGCAAATTCCAATAGTTATTTTAGGCCCCATTATTTTCCCCCACTATTTTATCATTAGATCGACCTTTTCCATGACCATTTCTACAGAAATGTCATTCAAACATTTTAGGGCACAAGTTTCTCTCAATTTTTTATTACAAGTTTTGATACATTCACAAGCTCCGCCAACAGTTAGTCCAGCTTCGTGTAAAGGCTGGAACTGCGTCGGATCAGAATTACTGAATAAAGTTATTGTAGGGCAACCAGCTGCCGCAGCAAAATGTCCCATTCCGTTATCAAAATGGACCAAAAAATCCACATAATAAAAAAAGGCCGATAATTGTTCTAAATTCGTCTTACCACAAAAATTTATTACAAAATTTTTATTTCTAACTAAATTTATCACCTGCTGAGCTACATTTTGATCTTCTTCCATACCTGTTATGATGATACATGCATTATAAGATTCCACAATTTGATCAATCAATTCTGCAAATTTTTCAACAGGCCAATTACGTATAGGATCTTTTGTATTTACACACATTGCTACTTTTTTCGAACTAACAGGAATATCACTCAGCTCTTTTTTTACATAATCAATATTTTTCTCCAACGGCATATTAAATTTGGGTTTTATAAAAAGAACATTAGAATTCCCAGTGAACAATTTAACTAAATACTGAAAATTCTCTGCCGCAGAATGTTTTTTTATATCATAGTCTTTTAATCTAAAATAATCAGAAAAAAAGAACCTTTCAGGACCTGCTTTCCAACCAAAAAGACTTTCCGAACCTACCCTTGTCGGTATTCCAGCCAACCACATCATTGCAGACAACCTTAATCTTGGATCCAATGATATAGACAAATCAAAATCATATTTTTTTATTTCTTTCGCCATTTTAAAAACAGAAAAATAATCGCCCTTGCTCTTATACTGATATGGAATTACATACTTAACATTATCAACATTATTAAATAGCTGTACCAACTCTGGCTTAACTAAATAAGATATTTCAGCATTTGGATATGCCTGTTTCAGCAACGGAATAAGAGTAATTGCATGTATTAAATCTCCTAAATGCATTACAGCGTCAATCAAAATGTTCTTATACTGGGGTTTCATCACTAGACACTCCTCTTATTTAGTAAAAATTTTTAACCATACATCTGCAATCTTTAGCCTTACAAGCTGTCTGCAAATAGATTTCCCCTGCATATTTTTACTTGGTTGCGGCATTTTTGCAGCTGCAAACGCAGTTCCCTGCAAATATTTATAGTAATAATCATTAAATCCCTGATAATTTTTAAATTCCCAAGGCTTGTATCTTCCAGCATAATGAATAATTGCCGGCCTTTTTTTTGCAAGTATAGCTTCATTTCGAAATTTAGAATGAACTAATATCTTACTAAACAAATAAAATACAGGCGGAATAACATTCCACCTCAACGGTATTTCATACCAATTATTCATAAAAATTTTGTTAAGAGCATCCTGATCATGATGTGGTAATTTTTCTGTTTTTGCAAAAGTCAAAATTTTATTACCATAATCATTCAAACGCCATTCTTCAACATTAATAATTAAAACGCCTGAATTAAAATATCTGTAACTATCGGTTAGCGCTATCACAACTTTTTTCTCTTTACGCATTCTCGAGGATGTGATTATCCCGTAGTCAAGCACTGCTCCCACTGGTAATCTACCAATATCGATGTTCCACAAGTTGATAATGTCCTCGCAAAGCAATAAATCTACGTCAAGATAAATAATCTTTTTCACATCTTCTGGAACCAAATCGGCAATCATCAATCTGAAGTAAGCCGCTCTACTCACATGTCCGCTTAAATAAATATTTTTAAGTTTATCGTTACCTATATCAATAAATTCTATTTTTGCTTCAAATTTTTCTACTGTTTTTTTTATAAGCGATATTTTCTTTTCACTGATATTATCGTTCAAAATAAAAAAACGTAATTTAGATGCAACCATTGTATTGTCTAAAATTGATGTTGCTACTACTGCCACATGCTGTGCATAATTATCATCAGAAGCTAATACGACATTTATATTTTTATCCATAATAATATCCTTGTCCAATTCATCAAACTTCCCCTGTATATATAAATTTATTATACCATATATACTAGTATAATACAGCTATCATTTGCTTTACATCACCCTCTATTAACCTTATAATAAAATTATCATTAATATTTTACGGAGGTTAATATGTTTAAATATCTGTTATTGACAGCATTATTATATTTCATTTCATATTTATATTATGTAAAAGTATCTCATGGCTTAGGCCATAAAGCAGAATTTCTCCAGCTAAGACGTTTCCTGCCCTGTGCAATTTTGGCTATCATACCTGCTGCACTATCACAAATCCAATTAACTAATAACTTATTACTTACGAGTATGGCAGTTGGTATATCCTGGATAATTACCTACCCTTTATTATATTGGGCCACCTATCACAAAAATTCCACTGATTTCGGCTTCCATTTTGATACTGTTTTTGGTTTGTACATCATAGGCTATCTTACAGCATTAAAACTTCTTATAATCTATTTTAATATCTTTCCTATTGCTTTTCTGACTTTAATAACAACAGTAGAATTTCTAATTTTACTTATCCCGGTTTCACAATGGATTTTTTATTTTCTATATAAATCATGTATCGATGAAAACAGCATGATGATGCTGCAGGAAACACACTACAATGAAATAATAGAATTTTTCAAATCTTTTTCCATAGCTTTTAACTTATTAATTTTCGTTATTCCAACTTCACTTTACGGTATTTTAGTTTATTTAAATATAACCGCCCTGGCAAATACAACTATTTCTCTAAATGTTTATCAACTTATAACTTTACTGGCAGTTATAACTTTCCTTACGATTTATTTATGGAAAAAAGGCAAAGGAGTATTTGTCCGCACAGGTATTATTGAATTATATTTAGACGTTAAGGAATATTTTGAAACAACTAAATTATATACGCAAAACATGAACGCCAGATTAAAAGATTTGCAGGTAGTCCCTGAAAAACCAATATTTGATAAACCGTCTACTATTTTACTGATTATTGGCGAATCCGAATCACGTGATTACATGAGCGCTTTTGTTGATTGCGAATATAATACAACACCCTGGTTAAAAGCAAAAAAAGAAGATCCACATTTTTTGCTTTTTCCAAACAGCTACTCCTGCATCGCTCATACAGTTTCCTGTCTAGAACGCGCATTAACAGAATTTAATCAATATAATGACAAACAGTTTTATACATCTTGTTCTATTATTGATATTGCGCATAAGGCAGGTTATACAACACACTGGTATAGTAACCAGGGTCATTTAGGCTGTGCCGATACTCCTGTAACATTAGTTGCCAACACTTCTCAGACTGCAAAATGGACCAAACAAAATCTTAATCAGATACAATATGACGAAGTGCTGCTGGAGTATCTCGAAGAAGTAGACCCACAAAAAAATAATTTTGTTGTTCTCCATTTGAAAGGTAATCATTTTAATTTTATCAATCGTTATCCATCTGAATTCACCAAATGGGGTACTCCTGGTAAATATGACCTGATTTTAAATTATCTGAATTCCATAGCCTATACTGACTCTATTTTAGAAAAAATTTATGACTACGCTTCTGCGAAGCTCAATCTACAAGCTATACTTTATTTCTCTGACCACGGAACCTTGCCTGATAAAAGACGTTCACCTAATTTTGACGGATTTGGTACTGTACGTATACCAATGTTTGCTTATTTTTCAGATGAATATATACAAAAAAACCAAGAAATTTTTCAAACTTTATCAGAAAATCAGCAAAAATATTTCACCAATGACCTAGCCTACGAATTAATGTGCAGTATTTTCAACATAAAATCCAACCATTTTGATGAAACAAACAGCCTGGCTTCACCGAAGTATAAATTTACACGTGAAATGCTGACTACCGATCTTGGGAAAATGTATATTAAAGACGATACTACAAAATAAATAATGGCGGACTAAATAGTCCGCCATTATTTATTTTTTTGCTGTAATTCATATAACTTCCAATATTTTAGTAAAGTGTAAAAAAAGTGCTGTAAACTTGAATAAAGTCCTGCCCAGCCATCTAAAAAGCCTAACTGAAAAAAATATGTTCTTATAAAACCATATATACCGTGAGTAAAAGCCGCACTTTTACCAACACGTTTCCCCTTGTTAAAATTATCTTCGGCCCAAATAGAAGTATATTGACCCGCTTTATCCAACCACTGCTGCCACGAATCATAGGTATAATGCATAAGAATCCCAGAAAGCTTTTGTTTCGGCAACTGGCACACCGGCCTTTCGTGCACTTTGTTCTCCCATCGTACCTCTGTTCTGGGAAAAAGTCTTACTACTTCATCAGGTGCAAAAATACCATGCTGATATCCAAAGCCAAAGGCTTCAATCTGCCGCATAAAACTATATTGCTTAGCTTCACCTTTAACAACAATACTTTTTACAGATTCAATCAATTCAGCAGATAACCTCTCGTCGGCATCTATGTATAAAACATAATCCGCATCAGTTTTATCCAAAACGAAATTACGCTGTGCTGAAAAATCATTATCCCATCTGCGATAAAAAACCTTTGCCCCATATTGATTTGCTAAATCAACAGTTTCATCATTACTCCCGGAATCAATAATAATTATTTCACGGGTAATTTCACGGACATTTTCTATAATTGAAACTATATTTTTTTCTTCATTTTTTGTTAAAATGACCACAGCAATTTTTTTCATAATAAGCTCCATATATAATCAATATGATACAATTTTAATATTGTATCTCAATAACAGGTAATTTAAATTAAAACATACAATAAATACTCCTTAAATCACCAGAAACGCTTTATTTATTGCATACTATTTCCTCTCAGTACTCTCCATGCAGTTAACTGACGATCTGATTTTATTTGAACCAAATCAGACTTAGAAACGACATTATTAATTTTCTTTATTTTACCATCTTCTGCCCAAAGTCGATGATTATGCACCGGACCATTATATTCAAATAAGCTTGGCATAATACTACTATACTTATCACCTGTTTTTCCAATCATTTGTGCTAATGTCGGCGCAATCTGCATATGACAACCAACCTGATTTTTTCGCAACCAGTCTTTTTGTATACCTGTTCCATAAAATATACAAGGCACTGCTGATAAAGTTTTTAAATCCACTTCCTTAGCAAAATTAAAACGCTCAGCATGGTCACCTGTTATCACAAATAATGTATCCGGTTTCTTAATTTCAATATTTTTAACAAAATCACCCATAGCTTGATCAGCATACCAAATATGTCCTAATTCATTTAAAGTTTCAGCATCATTGCTTATGCTCGTCGGCAGCTTACTTTTTACAATATGTTTATCGAATCCCTCTTGCTCTACATCAATATTATAGGGTGGATGATTACTACTGGTCAAAATAAAATGAAAAACTTTTTCATCTTTATTTTTTTCGTTAATTATATATCGTTCAACATAGCTAAACAAGTCTTTATCTGGACAGCCCCATGCATTACCACCTTCATAAGCAAAGTCTCCCGCACAATAGAATTCATCAAAATTTTGAGCCAATACAAAATTTTTAATATTTTGCCACGCTTCAAAACCACCATACCAAAAAACTGTTTTATAACTTAAATTTTTCATCACACTACCAATACCAGTTGTATAATGACTTTTAAAACTTTCTGGGCGATAATTCTCGTATAAATCAGCAGATGCAAGACCAGTAACAAAACCATTAACCGTCGGCATTGTTCCAGTACCATGTGCTAACATTATTTCTGTATTCATACTCTTATCAGAATTTTGTAATTTCAGCCCATTTTCTACTAACCCTAAATCTTTATATTCTGGTAAAAATGGCCATAAAGCGTAACTTTCACCTACAATCAACACAATATTATGGGGTTGATACTGAAGCTTAGGTTCACTGACTTTTTTCTCAAACGCCTTATCAATTGTACTGGCAGAGCTGTCTCCACCTAACAACTTTATTTTTTCACGTAATTCCTGTTCTGAAATATTTAAAATCATATTGTTCTGTAATCGTTTATAAAAAGACCTTACACGATATAGCGCCTGCCCATCATCCAAAATAGCTTCATTTAATAAATTAGATTTTAATCTTTCCGCACTTTCCCAATTTATAGAAGATTTATAAGAAAACGCCCCCCCGTATCTTACAAATATACAAAAGACAAGCAACGCAAAACAAACTAATATTATTACCAATTTAGGTCGTTTCAATTCACTTAATTCAACAACAGGTGTTTTTAATAAATATAGCAAGATATAAGCAAAAATAACCCCACAGATAACGGCTGCAGGTAAGCGCCATAATAATTGATATTCATTGACGGCAGTCATCAAAATAGCAAATTTATCATCATGCATGCCATTAATAAGCATCAAATCAAAAGCTGAATTAAAAATTTTGTAATACGGAATCCTGGCAAAAAAACAAATCGTAAAAAAAACAACCGAGATACTGTGAAAAACGCTTCGGCATTTATTGGCCGGCCAGCGTAAGTAAATAAGCTGTAGCAGAGTAGAAAAAACAGCACCAACTAAAACTATCATTCCTGCCGTTTTTAAACTTAATCTTGCCCCATACCACATTGCTAATATAATTTCATTGATTCCTGCATCATTTAACTGATAGCTGTAAACAGCTATAAATACCGCTCGAAAAACACTAAACAAGGCATTATAAAAAATAAAAACTTTTAAGTCCTGTTGTAAATTATAAAAAAACTTATTAATTCGTTCCACAAAATAACCCTTTCTTCGTGTCACAGAAAATCTGCCTAGAACCATTTTTTTGCTATTTTTCCAACATTTTCTCCGCTGCTGTCACAACCTGTTCTACCGTCATCCTGGACATGCACTGCAGATCGTCGCAGCTGTGTTTCATGCCGTCTGCACAGCCCTGACACGGCGGCTGAGCCGTAACTATCAGCGCTTCTTTGGTATAGGGCCCGTACAATTTGGGATTAGACGGTCCGTACATTGCTACAATAGGCACTTTCTGACTGATCGCCACATGCATCGGTCCGCTGTCGTTAGTTATGATCAGCCTGCAGCGGCGCATAGCTGCAGCTAAACCTCCAATAGCAAAACGCCCGGTCGCAATGATTGGCCGCGTTTGCATATAACCTGTTGCTTCCGCTACCATCTCTTCGTCCATCGGTCCACCAAAAAAAACTGCTTTATATCCTTTAGCTGCAAAAATATCTGCTACTTCGGCAAAGCGCTCTGGCGGCCAGCGTTTAGTCGGCACAGCACTGCCGATATTAAACCCAATCAGCTGATCCTGTCCGGTTATATTCTGTTCCTGCCAGAAAAGCTCTGCCTCAATAAAATGTTCCTCTCCCGGGAAAATTTCCAGACCGTTATTACTTAAATCCTGTACACCCAGTTGTTTAAGCACGTCCAGATACATATCGGCAGCATGCATAGACCGATCCAGCGGTGTAAAAACATCCCAGAACCATTTAAACAGTTTATGTGTCGTGCCTGTCCGTGATTTGACTTTCGTCATGGCATCAATAAAAGAACAGCGTTCGTTAGGATGCAAATTGATCAACACGTCAAAGTTGAGCTTACTCAGATGCCTGGCACAGGCCCACAACGCCAAAATGCTGTTGTCACGACCTTTTTTATCTATCGTGACAACTTCATCAAGGTACGGATTAAAAAGCACCACATCTTTTAGTTTTTCAT
>OGFE01002371.1_pt1 | contig 10438 bp, 8 predicted proteins | sample 1570811 | NCBI WGS metagenome assembly OGFE01 (sample SAMEA2581967, study PRJEB24529) | metagenome | biome: Human gut stool | place: China | collected 2011 | reverse complement strand
GATTTTACAAGGGAAAACCTGGATGATCTTTTAGGGGCAGAGGTGTCATCTGGGGATGTGCTGCTGCTTTTAGATACCCATAAACGGACGGTGTACTGCTCTGGACAGGACAAGAGCCAGGTTCAGACAGGTGACATGATCGAAAAGATACTGGAAAACAGGAAAATGTCCGATGCAGTCCATGACAGGGAACAGTATCTGGTAAGCCATGGAGGAAAAACTGGCTTTTATTTTCTCTTATGCCGCCAGGCGCCTATGAGCCAGCCGGCTGTGCAGACTATGTGGACCGTCAGCCTATGCCTGTCAGCGTTGGGATTATTCCTCTGCCTGGCTGTATCAGGCGTACTTACAGGCAGTATTGCCCGCCCGGTACAGACATTAGATGAAGCTATGGAAAAAGTGAAAAAGGGTGATCTTTCTATCCGTATCCATACCCAGTCCAATGATGAAATGGGACGTCTTACCCGCAGCTTTAACCAGATGACAGAAGATCTGGGCCGGTATCTGGAAGATAAGGTGCAGAGGCAAAAGGACCTGAATGAAACAACATTAAAATTATACCAGACCCAGTTAAATCCCCATTTTCTCTATAACACGCTGGACACCATCAAATGGGAAGCAAGGATCCGCCAGGTGCCACGGATCGCAGTGCTGGCGGAAAATCTGGCGATCATACTGCGAAAAAGCATTTCCAGTAAGCCGTTTATCCCGTTAAGAGAGGAACTGGAGACCATTGACAGCTATGTAGAAGTGCAGAAGATCCGCTTTACAGGCCGGTTCTTGTGTGAAAAGGAGATACCGGACCAGTTAGAGGAGTGCCTGGTGCCGAAAATGATCTTACAGCCGTTGGTTGAAAATGCTATTATTCATGGGCTGGAAGGCTGTGAAAATGGATATATCTGTATTTATGCAGGCCGTGAAGGAGATGTTTTAAATATTTCCATTACCGATGACGGCCGTGGCATGAGCCCAGAGATATTGGCCTGGATCAACAGCCCGGAACCGGAGAAGCGGGACGGACATCTGGGGCTTTATAATATTATGAAGATACTAAAATTATATTATGGAAATGAATATGGCCTGAAGGCAGAAGTGACAGAAGACGGAACAACTGTCACTTTGAGACTGCCGGATGTTCGCTCGGGATCTTTTGGTGCCGAAAGACCCTGAGAGGACATCTTAGGAAGGAGGGGGACGATGTATAAAGTAGTAGTGGTAGAAGATGAAGAGATTGCCAGAAAAGGCATTATATTTACCATTAACTGGGATGCATTAAACTGTATGATCGCCGGGGAAGCTGCCAATGGGGAAGAAGGGGCAGAGGTGATCCGCCGCCTTTCACCGGATATTATCGTTACAGACCTGAAAATGCCCCGTATGGACGGCGTGGAAATGATCGCAAAGCTGCGGGAACAGGGAAACAGGGCGAAATTTATTATCCTGACGGCTTATGGGGATTTTAAATATGCCCAGAGTGCGGTGAAGCTGGGAGTCAGCGATTATCTGTTAAAGCCATTAAAGGACGGTGATCTGGAGCAGGCAGTGACCCGGATCATCGACCAGTTAGAAGAAGGAGACCGGCTCCGGCAGAAAGAAGAGGAAGAAACGCCTATTTTCCGGTTTAATGCAGACAGAAAAGCAAAAAATAAGTATGTAGAGCAGGCGATCAAACAGATCCGTGAACATTATAAAGAAGATATCAATATCAGTACAGTGGCAGAGCAGCTGCAGATCAGCGAAGGCTATTTAAGCCGTGTGTTCAAAAAAGAGACAGATTATACATTTACCACCTATCTTTCTTATTACCGCATGAAAGTGGCAATGGAACTGTTAAAAGAGGGAAATTTAAAGGTATATGAAGTAGCAGATGCTGCGGGCTATTCAGATACAGCCTATTTCAGCGCCCAGTTTAAGAAAATAGTGGGGATCGCGCCTTCTGAGTATCAGGATCGGGTAAGAGGGCACTAGGCGGCTGGTCATGGAGCCTGTGAATGGTAATTGCACTGGAGATTTTTGCACCTGGAAAAAGTGTGTACAGGAAAAAGTAATTATGTTCCCATCTTTGACAGTCAAATTTATCAAAACACCGCTGAAAGCCTTATTCTACCTGGGTTTTTCAGCGGTGCCTTTTCGTTTTACTATATAGTCTTTTTTCTGAATCAGATATGGATGATAGACTTTTATGATTTTTCTCGAGATTGTTTACTAAGTTTTTGGATTTCTTTCATTTTCCTTTTGGTAAGAAATTCATAATCCGTTTCGAATCCGGCTACTTCATGTAATGCATCCGTCAGTTTAGTAGATTCATAAATCGGTATGAATCCCTGCCCCTGCACATCTGCAAATTCATAGTCTCTTAATGTCGACATTAACTCTTCACAGGTATATTTCCGCTTGAGCTTTTTTTCGAGCAGACGATAAATGAACAGCGCTAGAAAACAGACCAGGAAATGTGCTCGGATCCGGTCGTTTCGCTGGACAAAAACCGGACGGGCAGAAAAATCCGTTTTCATGATCCGAAAGCATGCTTCAATCTGCCAACGGCTTTCACTGACTTTTAAAATATCTTCCGGCTCATCGTCAAAAAGATCCGTACATACAGCATAGAGGCCATCGTACTGTGCTTCCTGTGCAATCTTTTTTTCATCCAGAAAATATAGGATATCGGCCATTTCTCCATCTTTTGTAACAGCTGTTTTATCAATAAATCTTGCTGGGTCATTCGGATTTTTCCGGTTTTTCTTATGCCTGCCATTTGAAAGCATTGCTTTTGCTCGTTCAATCTGTTTCTCTCGAATCTCTTTTTGATAAGCAGCGTATTTTGGTGAGTAAGTAATCAACAGACGCTGTTCCATCTTTTTGGAACTGTAAGGTTCTTCTTTATAAAAAAGTTCCTCTTTATCATCGTCTGTCAGGCTGTTCAGATCGACCGCTTTATGGTCTGAGAGGCACCGGAATCCTTTTTTGTTTAGTGCAAGTGTCCGGTATTCTTCTGGAAGTTTTTTGATAGACTGGGTTACGATATAAGAGCGCTTCTTGCTGTGATTTAAGAGCCGGTTATTTTCAGAACCAAGGCCTGCATCAGAACAGAAGATAAACTCTTCACACCCAAACTCCTCAATCACTTTTTTCTCGAGTGGTTTCAAAGATGTCTGTTCATTTTGATTTCCTGGAAATATGCTGAAAGCCAGTGGGATTCCATCTCCGTCGGTAAAGAGTCCCATCTGCACGATAGGGTTTGGACGGTGTTCTTTACTTTTTCCGTATTTTTTATCTCCATCTTCTTGTTCAATCTCAAAGTAGTAGTTGGTACAGTCGTAGTAAAGGACCCCATCGTTACGTTTTAAAACAGACTTTGAATTGCGATATAGCTCTGACTGAATCAGATCGCATTCTTCTGAAAGAACATTCAATGCCCGGTAAATATCATGAAGCTGATAAGTGGGTGCTTCTAGGAAGTTTTTAGCCGTTTCAAAAGAAGAACGTTTGCTGCCTGGTTCTAAAATGCGTGTATAGATGAGATCGGATAAGATCGCGTTCAAATCATAATCATAGTGATGTTTATCTCGAATCTTTCGACATACCTTGTTTAAACCAAGTTCATAATAAAGAGACTGCAGGAAAAGGTAACCTCCCTGAAATTTTCGCTTTTCTCCATGGGCGATCTTTCGGTTTGGATGGAAAGTAATAGGAATACAATGATTCGCTTTTTCCTGTTCAAACTTTTCGGTCTCAATGCGAGCCTGTTCTTTTGCCCAGGCCATAACATCGTCTCTGGTGGGACCATGTTCAACTAACAATTCTTTTAATGTTCCAAGTTTGCGGATTGTCCGAGAGGTAGATTTTCCGTTACTGTCGATGTAGGATTGCTTTATATAAAAAGACTCAGCGTTTTTTGATTTTGATGTATTGACCTTCAATTTTTTCACCTCAATACCATTATAGCACAAAAAGCCGAAAAAGCCTATACATAAAAACAACAAATTTGACAAAAAAATATAAGCATTCATGCGGCTTATACGCTGTTTTTCATTCGGAAAGGTGTCAAACTCCCGAGCAGGTCTGATGAATTGTTTTGTTCCATTCTGAAAATCCTCCGGGAGAACAGTATTAATGTATTTTCAGTATAGTTTTACACTTAAAATTTTACAAGCAAAACAATATGTTAATTTATTAACAATAAGACTCTGAATTGGCTCATTTCATTGACTTAGTGTAAGGATAATGTTATCTTTATCGTAAATTGTTGTTAAATTCATAAATGGGTGTACATTTTCCTGATTTAGAAGGAACAACATGAAAAAATCTGGTGGCAGATATACAAGGTACAAAGTGTCATACAGTTGGGAAGGAGATTGTGAAATGGGAGAAAATAAAATGCCGCATATCCAGCTTCCGGAGAATCTGGGAATCCGGTATGCAGTGCTGCCGGGAGATCCGGCCCGGGCAGAGCGGGCAGCAGGTTATTTAAAAGATGCAAAGCTCTTAACCTTCAACCGGGAGTATAAAAGCTACAGCGGTTTCTGGAATGGTGTGCCGGTTCTGGTCATGTCCACCGGAATGGGTGGTCCGTCTATGGCAATTGCTGTGGAAGAACTGCAAAAGATCGGTGTAGAAGCGGCTGTGCGGATCGGAAGCTGCGGTGCGCTGCAGCCGGAGGTCAGAGTCGGAGATCTGGTTATGGTAGAAGCCGCTGTACGTGATGAAGGAACTTCACTTGGATACGCGCCACTTAGTTATCCGGCTGTTGCAGACCACAGGCTGCTTACCGCCTGTGAGGAGAGCGCAAAGGAGGCCGGCTGCCGGTTCCATACCGGCATTGCCAGAAGTCATGACTGCTTGTACCGGGATGACAATCCGGTTATTTATGAGGAATGGGCAAAGAAAGGCGTGCTGGCGTCTGACATGGAAACTGCGGCACTTTTTGTGGTTGGCAGGATACGTGGTATGAGGACAGCATCTATTTTAAATGTAGTGGCAGCCTGCAAGGGCAATGTAGCTGAAAACATCGGACGATACGTGGATGGTGAGACATTGACTGCCCAGGGCGAGGAATATGAGATCTTGACAGCGTTTGCAGCGTTAACAAGACAGTAATGCAGCAAAAAATACAGCTTCTGAAACTGGAGCGATCAAATGGGAAAGGATGTATGTTATGAAGAATTTATTCAAAACTAAATTTGATGTGGCAGTAATCGTATTGATTCCGGCCTGCATCGGTATTAACTATCTTGGAAAGCTGTTTGCCAGCGTGTTAAAGCTTCCGTTGTGGCTGGATTCCATTGGAACCTGTATCGGTGGATGCCTGGGTGGTCCCATTATCGGAGCAATCTGCGGAGCAGCTAATAACCTGATCTACGGATTTTCCGCAGGTGATAATATTACGTTGATTTATGCACTGACCAGTCTTGGTATTGGCGCGGCGGCAGGAATCATGGCACGTCTGGGCTTTATGAAGTCCTTCCCGAAGGCTATCATCACCGCCTGTGTGGCAGGTTTTGTGGCTGTAGCTATTTCAACTCCGTTGAATGTTCTGTTCTGGGGCGGCACTACTGGTAACGTGTGGGGTGATGCTGTATTTGCAGCAACCCAGGCAGCTAATATGCCGGTATTCTTGGGTTCTTTATTAGATGAGGTCGTAGTGGATGTACCGGACAAGCTGATCACGCTGATCATGGTATTCTTTATCTTAAAGGAGATCGGAAGAGCGTCGTGTAGGGAAAGAGTGTAGATCTCGGTATGAGGTAAATTCTGAGATTGAGACTCTGGAATGATCAAGAAAAGGAAATATAACAGAACATGAAAAGTATTAGCCTTTTTGTAGATAACGGGACTTACCTGACCAAGGTGCATCCCTTCACCAAATTGATGTACATAGCCGCCGCCATCAGTATTCCGCTGATTTCCGGGCGGCTGTGGATGTTTGGCGTGTTTATTGCGGTCAGCCTTCTTGTGCTGGCCAGTGGCAAAATTTTAAAAAAGACCCTTCCGCTGATTGCTTTTTCCTTTACGATCTTGCTGACCATTTTTCTGATCCATGGATTGTTCAACCAGAAAAACGTCAATGTGCTGTTTCAGGTCGTCGGATTGAAATTTTACCGGGAAGGCATATTTTATGCTCTTCATATTGGTCTGAATATCCTAAATATGCTGTTGTCTTTTGCAGTATTTGTGCTTTCCACAAAGCCCTCTGAATTTGTTGATGAGCTGGAAAAACGGGGATTTTCCCCACGGTTCGGCTACATTGTGACCTCAGTATTCCAGATCATCCCGCAGATGATGGGAACGATGAATACTATCATGGATGCCCAGCGCAGCCGCGGACTGGAGACAGAAGGAAATTTGAGAACCCGCGGGAAGGCATTTCTGCCCCTGATCTCCCCTGTGGTCATGAGTTCCCTGATCAATACCAGAGAGCGTGCCATTGCCCTGGAGGTGCGTGGTTTTGGCGCAGGAAAGAAAAAAACCTGGCTGACAGAGCGGACACGCCATAAAGGAGACCGTGAGATCACTATCTTTTTAGGTGTCTGCATTTTGGCGGCTGTGGTATGGAGGATTGTAGGATGTCTGTGATAACCGTTGAAAATTTGCGATACCGTTATCCCCACACGAAGGAACTGGCGTTGGATGGACTGGACTTTTCGGTGGAAAAGGGAGAGTTTATTGGCATCATCGGGGAAAACGGAGCTGGAAAGAGTACGTTAAGTCAGGCCATTATGGGGCTGGTGCCGCAGTTTTATAAAGGAGCTTACGGCGGAATGGTCACGGTAGATGGCATTGAGGCAGGCAAGACTCCGGTGGCACAGCTGTGCGGCCATGTGGGGCTGGGATTCCAGAACCCCTTTAACCAGCTTTCCGGCGCAAAGGATAACGTATACGAGGAAGTGGCATTTGGCATGCAGAATCTGGGTGTGCCGGCAGAAGAAATGAAAAAACGGGTAGAGGAAGCCTTAAAGCTTCTGGATATCTGGCAGTACCGGGATCGCAATCCATTTGATCTGTCAGGCGGCCAGATGCAGCGCGTGGCTATTGCCAGTGTGCTGGTTATGCGGCCAGATGTGATGATCCTGGATGAGCCTACTTCTCAGCTGGATCCAGAGGGAAGTGACGAGGTATTTAGGGCAGTGGAAACCCTGACCGGCTCTGGTATCACCATTCTGATGATCGAGCAGAAGATTGAGAAGCTGGCGGCCTACTGTGACCGCATTCTGCTTCTGCACAAAGGAAAGCAGATTGCATTCGATACGCCGCAGAAGGTATTTTCTATGCCGGATTTAAACGATTATGGGATCCAGGCGCCGGCATTTACCCGCATTTGTAAAGCAGAACAGGTGACTCTGGCAGATGGAACGTATCCGGTGACAGTGAAAGAGGCGGCTGAAGTGCTGAGAGAGAAGCGGCTAGGTGTATATGAGCATGCGAATGCGGAAGCAGGTGTGCAAAAAGCAGTGGGAGCGAGTGCGGCAGGCACCGGACAGGTACAGGCAAAGAACGCTGAAACAGGCGCAAGGTCCGGGCAGTCTGGGACTTGCAGGAAGGCTGAAAACGTTGCTTCTGTGGATGAGCAGTTCCGGATTGAAAAACTGGATTTCTCTTATCTGGCAGATATTCCGGTTTTAGAGGATCTGAACATGAAGCTGGATCAGCGTCCTACCGCCATCATCGGCCAGAATGGAGCAGGAAAGACCACGCTGGTCAAACTTTTAAAGGGTTTGTTAAAACCGGTTTCAGGTTCCATTTATTTCCACGGTGAGGACATTTCAGGCAAGACAGTGGCTATGCTGGCAGGAAGTGTAGGTTATGTATTCCAGAATCCGGATGACCAGATCTTCAAGTACAATGTTATGGATGAGGTCCTGTTCGGCCCGTTAAATATCGGCATGGATCCGGAACAGGCGAAGAAAGAGGCAGCCTGGGCGTTGGAACTGACAGGACTGTCTGGCAAGGAGAAAGAAAATCCCTACGATCTGGAACTTTATGAGCGGAAGATGACAGCCATTGCCTCAGTACTTGCTATGGACACCGATGTACTGATCCTGGATGAGCCGACAATTGCCCAGGACTGGAAAGGGCGGCAGATCATTGGCAGCATTATCCGCAGCCTTTCTGGGCGGGGCAAGCTGGTCATAGCTATTCTTCACGATATGGACTTTGTGGCAGAGAATTTTGAACGGGTTATCATCATGGCCCATGGTCAGGTGCTGGCAGATGGAACTGCAAAAGAAGTATTTGCCCAGGAAGAAGTGCTGAAGAAGGCACGCCTGCAGAAGCCATATGTGATGCAGCTTAGCGAGGCACTTGGATATGAGAAGAGCTATCTGACGGTGGAGGAACTTCTGAAAGATCGGATGTCTTTGTGTGCTGCAATTAAGCTTTGAAAAAATTCCATTACAAAAACTCCTGCCTAAAGCAGGGGTTTTTGTATTTGGACATAGAAAAACAGCGAATAAATAAAATGTTACCCACTGCAAAAGGAATTCTTAATTAAAAAGACAGGCTCGCAGGGGGCCTGTCTTTTTCTGACCGTAAGTTTGCAGTCCGCTGATCGGCGGTCCTGCCTAAATGTGTAAATAGATTTTACTGATACTCAAATACATTGATCCAGCTCTCTAACAGATCTTTCTCTTCCGGACGCTTATAAGCCAGCTGTGCGGCTGCTACGATTGGAAGCCAGCCCTGTACATAGCGTTTTTCTGTACCTGTCTTTTCACAGAACAGATCCATGTACAGTTCTGCTTTCTTTTTATCCTTTAAGCTGAGCAGAAGATAGGTTCTGGCCACGTCGGCACTTGCATTACCCTGGGAAGCATGTACCCAGTCAATGACATAGAGCTTTCCGTCATCACCAACAATGATGTTGGATGGATTGAAATCGCCGTGGCAGAGTTTGGTGTGTTTTGGCATTCCGTCCAGTCTGGTCAAAAGCTCATAGCGTGTGCTTTCATCCAGCTGTTCCACGGATTTTAAGGAACGGATGGTCTTTTCTTTCAGTTTGTTGAGCAGCGGGCAAGCCTGGCTGTGGATCAACAGCTGCAGATCTACCATCTGGGACATGTACTCGTCCAGCTTGTCCGGATTTTCATCCATCAGCTGTTCTAAGGTCTTACCTGGTACATATTCCTTGATAATAGACCATTTTCCATCAGTTACCGTTACCCCCAAAATCTTTGGAACATTGAGCGCTTCAATGGTCTCCACTCTTGCATTACATAATGCTTCGTTTAAAACCTCAGCTTTCGGAAATCCTTCGCAGAATTCCTTAATGGCAGTATCTCCGTCACGGTAGACGGTCTTTTTTGCACTACTGAAAATCATTTCTTTTGCCATAATCATACTCTCCTTCCACACATTATATACGGTACTGCTGCGGTGTGAACTGCCGCATCGATTATTATTTTACTACAGGTGTGGTTAAAAGTACAGCAGAAATTGATAAAAAATTAACGAAATTTACCATAAAAGTGTTACCGGCACTTAAAACCGGAAGATCGCAGTTCCATATCCGCCTAACGGATAAGAAATAGAATATGGCTGTCCGTCTCATTCACTCTTTACGGATGTATAAGTAGGGCACTGGCTGGGCTTATAAGCACCGTGAACATTATCCAGAAGGAGTGACAGCTTGCACCGTTTCGGTACACCTACACGGTAATCCGGGCGATCCACTGGTGTGAAGTTTACTACAAACAGCAGGTTTTTCTTTCCTGTCTCATCCTTGCGGATAAAGCTGAAAATGCTGCGGTCCCCGTCATTTGCATTGATCCACTGGAAGCCGTTCCAGTCGTTGTCAAGCTGGTACAGACAAGGATATTTCTTATAAATATGAAGAAGATCACGGACATATTCCTGAAGCTTTTTATGGCTTTCTTCTTCAGCTAAATACCAGTCAAGGCTGACTTTTTCATCCCATTCATGCCACTGGCCGAAGTCCTGTCCCATAAATAAAAGCTTCTTTCCGGGATGACCTAACATAAAGGTATAACCGGCCTTTAAGTTGGAGAACTTGTCCTCTCCAAGCCCAGGCATCTTATTGATCATGGAACACTTCAGATGTACTACTTCATCATGGGAGAGTACTAAAATATAATTTTCACTGGTAAAATAGGTCAGGCTGAAGGTCATGCGGTTGTGGTTGTATTTGCGGAAATACGGGTCCAATTTCATGTATTCCAGGAAATCATGCATCCAGCCCATGTTCCATTTAAAGGTAAAGCCAAGTCCGTCATTTTCCGGGTGGTCGGTGACTTTCGGCCATGCAGTAGACTCTTCTGCGATCATGGCAACACCGTGGTTGCGGCCCTGGACAACGGTATTTAAGTGTTTGAAGAATTCAATGGCTTCCAAGTTCTGGTTTCCGCCGTTTTTATTTGGCACCCACTGGCCCGGTTCCCGGCCGTAGTCCAGATACAGCATGGAAGCCACAGCGTCTACACGAAGG
>OGFE01002362.1_pt1 | contig 10465 bp, 11 predicted proteins | sample 1570811 | NCBI WGS metagenome assembly OGFE01 (sample SAMEA2581967, study PRJEB24529) | metagenome | biome: Human gut stool | place: China | collected 2011 | reverse complement strand
GGTTCAGGTCCATCGGGTTGATGTAGTTGGTGGAGGTGGGCGAAATCTTGATGACCTGCCCGTGCAGGCGCTCCACCAGCGGCGCGTACTCGGCCTCCGGGTCGCAGATGATGACATCATCCGAAGTCAGCAGGAAGCAGTTGGCGATCTCGCGCTTGGCGCTGAAGGATTTGCCGCTGCCCGGCGTACCCAGAATCAGGCCGTTGGGGTTTTTCAGCAGTTTGCGGTCCACCATGATGAGGTTGTTGGACAGGGCGTTGATGCCGTAGTACAGCGCCTCCTTGCCGTTCTGAAAAAGCTCCTGGGTCGTGAACGGCACGAAGATGGCGGTGGAGCTGGTAGTCAGCCCCCGCTGAATTTCCACCTGGTTCAGCCCCAGCGGCAGAGAGGACATCAAGCCTTCCTCCTGCTGGAAGTCCAGCCGGGTCAGCTGGCAGTTGTACTTTTGCGCGATGGAGCTGGCCTGGAAGATGTTGTTGCCCAGCTGGCGGGGATTGTCGGCGGTGTTCAGCACCAGGAACGTCACCAGGAACATCCGCTCGTTGCGGCTTTGCAGGTCCTGCAACAGCTTCTTGGCCTCGGCCCCGTAGGTGGCAAGGTCGGAGGGGATGATGTCCATGTCATACCCGGCGCGGACGGCCTTTTTCTGTTCCTCGATCTTGCTGCGGTCCAGGTCGGTGATCTTGCGCTTCACCGTCTTGATGGCCTTCACCTGATCCACCGACTGGATGTGCAGATTCACAATGAGGGAACTTTCCATATCGAGAAAATCCGCCAGCATACGGTCATTCAGTTCCGGGGCCAGAATCTGCACGAAGCTGACGGCCCCGTACTTCTTTCCCATGCGGAACTGCTTGCCGGTGCGGAACTCGAAGCCGGACGGAGCGATAAAGTCTTTGGTGGAAAGTCCGCTGGGAGCCAGCCAGTCCCACTCGAACTGGAACGGTGCCTGCTCGTCCATGTGGAAGATGGCGTGAAGCTGGGCCAGCCGGGCTTTGCCGTCCAGGACCTCGGCGGCCACGCCCAGCCGCTTGAAGTTGTTCAGCACATCGGTCTCGATACGCTCCAGCCGGGGCTTGGCGGAACGGATGCTGTCGGCCTCGATGGAAAAGGTCAGGTACTTGGTCTTGATGAGGCCGTTGTTGCCCCGCGCCAGCTGGTTTTGCAGCATCTGCGTGTACTCCACCCGGATGGGGTCAAAGTCATCCCCCTGGGCCGGGATGGTGATACTGTTGGCGAAGGTCTCCTGGGACGCCGCCAGGTTCAAAAAGGACAGCTGGAAACGGATGGAGCTGTCAAAATAGTTGAGGAAATCGCACCAGCCTTCAAAGATGGCGGTCTTGTCCTCGTTCTGGCTCAGCTGGTAGTTGATGTCCTGGAACTGGATGGTTTTCGTGTAGCGGCCATCCGCCACCTTGCAGATGCCGTCCGGCCACATCCGTTCATAGGGAATGCTGTCCTGGGCGGACTGTTCCTTTTTGCCCGTGCGGTTGGCGCGGGCAATCGCTGCCTCGATCTGTTTGCGTTCGGCGCGGGACAGCTTACGCCGGGGTCTGGTCTGCGGCTCTGCCGGTTCGGCCTGCCGCTTTGTCTTTGCCGCGAACAATGTCATACACCTCCTTGTCGAGATTTGCCTGCCGCTCCAACACGGCATAGAAGTTGTTGGTGCGGTAGGGGCGCTGCTTGGGCCGGATGACGGCCACCTTGAGAATGTTGCCGATGATCTTTTCCAGGGGCTGGCCGTGTTTTTCATACATCGCCAGCATGAAGAAGGGCAGCATGACGAGCATCATGCACATGGCCGCCACGCTGTTGCCAGCAGGACCCCGGAGCAAAAAGAAAAGCGGCACGCCGATGAGCGCCCCGCAGCCGAAGCAGACAAGCTGCCTCTTGGTTAAGTTGAACGCGACCTTGGTTTTGACTTTCGTCAGGTCTTTGGGTACGGGTACATAAGCCATTGGTAAATTCCCTCCTTCCGGGTCAATGTGCGTTGAATACGGCTTTGGACAGGCTGCCGGTCTTGAACAGCGTAAAACACAGCAGCACGGTATAGCCCACACAGCTCCAGATCGCCATGATGATGTCCTCCTCGGTGGCGATGTTCTGCACCAGTACGGCGTAGATCGCTACACAGACGATAATCAAAAATGCCTGGAAGCCCAGAGCCAGCAGGCTGCGCAGGTAGTTCTGGCCCATGCCGCCCCATTCCTTGCCCATCATGGTCGCCATCGGGATGGGGGCCACCGACGTGACAAGGTAAATTTCGATCATACGGCCATAAATGACGATGAAAATGCAGATATACAGCGCCCACATGGTAATGCCGATAAAGAGCGACTGAAACCACAGGCCGAACAACGGCCCCAGGTCCATATCCATCAGCCGGGACTCCATATCGGTCATGACGGCGGAGATGTCGATGGAAGCGTCCGAGCCGATGATGCCGGACGCCTGGGCCACCACGCTTTGGGCCATGTCGAACACGCCCATGACGAGGTTCCAGGTGTTGGTGACGAGCAAAATCGCGGCGGCGGATTTGAACACCCACTTGAAAATCATCCAGGTGTCCACATCATGCAGGTTGTTGCGGTCGGTTATCATCTGGATCAGCTCCAGCGTCATCACGATAGCCAGAATCACGCCTGCAATCGGCACCATGATGGAGTTGGAGAGGTTCTGGATCATGCTGAAAATGTCGCCGTTCCAGCCCTGCGGGGTCTGGCCCACCTGTACGGATATATCCGCGACCTGCTGGTTCACGCTGTCGAACATCCCCGTTAAGTTTCCCATGATGCCGCCCACCAGCATTTCTTTCAGCCAGTTGGTCAGGGCATCCAATAAGAAATCCATACGGTGTCAAACCTCCTTTCCGCCCCTCCCGCTGTGCGCGGGAGGGGCGAGGATTTCAGCGGGTAACGGGTCCGATCAGACGGTGAACAGGCCGGACAGCAGGGGCACCAGCACCATGCCGACGATAGCGACACCCGCGCCGGCCATGAGCTGTTTCATGCCCTGGCTTTTGGCACCGGGGTTGTCGTTGCCTTAACCTTCCAGCAGGTTGATGACACCCCACACGCCGAGACCGGCACCGAGGGCGATAACGAGGGTCTGGAGAACGGTGATTGCCTGATTGAAAAATTCCATAAATAAAGTTGGCCGGAATCAGTTTGAAAAGTTTGATTAGTCATGGTTCATAGGCATACAAAAGCCGGACAATCTGCCGCCCGGTTTCCGGGCTGGCTGACTCCGGCCTTCCTCCTTTTTTCATTATTTTTGATAGAGATCGTCCGCTTTGTACGCCGATGGCCCCTTCGGGGCGGTTGTGGCGGATAGATACGATCACTCCCTTCTAAAGCGGAACATCAATCGCCAGCTGCGGCGTCGATCTCATACACGTCGCAGACCTGGTTGGGTTTGAGCTTCAGCCGGGCCTTGAGGTAGCCTTCGATGTCAAAGGCGTTCTTCGGGTCGGCGTCAGCGGTGTACTTGTAGTTGGGGTGCTGGGTGATGTCGTACTTGTCCGACAAAAACGGCCGCACCCCGCGCAGCTGGAGGATGCACTTGCCGCCGTCCATGACGGCCAGCTCATCCTGGCTCATCAGCGCCTTCCCCAATTTTTGATAGTTGAGCGAGTGGGAAGTCTCCCGCCCCCGGCTCTCGCCGGTGTTGTAGGTGTCGATGGTCTCCTTGCCCAGCACGGCCTCCAGCTCCTTGAGCGTGGTTGGCTCCTTGCCGCCTAGGAAAATGGAGGAATCCATATTTCCGATGATGGTGTCGGCGTTGTCCTTGTAGATGGCCTTGAGCTGGCTCTGTGCCTGCAAGACCAGGCAGGCGGAAATCTCCCGGCTTCGGATGGTGGCGACCAGCTTTTCCAGCTTGGGGATCTGGCCGATGTTGGCGCACTCGTCGATGAGGCACCGCACATGGACCGGCAGCCGCCCGCCGTACACATCGTCGGCCTTTTCACAGAGCAGGTTGAATAGCTGGGTGTAACACATGGAGATTAAAAAATTAAAGGAATCGTCCGTGTCACTCATAATCAAAAACAGCGCCGTCCGCCGGTCGCCCAGGGTGTCCAGCTCCAGCTCGTCGTAGGACGTGACCTCCCGCAGCTCGGCAATATCGAACACCGCCAGCCGGGCACCGCAGCTCACCAAAATCGACTTGGCAGTTTTGCCTGCGGCCAATTTATATTTGGCATATTGCCGCACCGCAAAGTGGTTGGGTTCCCGCTCTTTCAGCTCATCGAACATCAGGTCCACGGCGTTTTTGAACTCCTCATCGTCCTCCCGGACCTCCATGCTGTTGATCATCTCAATGAGGGTGGAGAAGTTCTGTTCCTCCACCGGGGCTTCGTAGTGGATGTAGCCGATCAGCGCGCAGTACAGCAGCGTTTCCGCCTTGACCCAGAAATCGTCCCCGGCCTTGCCCTCACCCTTGGTGTTGGCGATCAGCGTTGTCACCAGCTTCAAGATGTCCTTCTCCGAGTGGATGTAGCTGAAGGGGTTATAGTGCATGGACTTTTTGAAGTTGATGGTGTTCAGCACCTTGATCTGGTACGGCTCGTACACGATTTTGCCGTTTTTGTCCTTCACCGACTTGCCGTCCTTGCCCGGCTTGGGCGCACCCCGCTGAAGCATTTTGCCGCACTCCACCAGGATGGTGCCCTTGGGATCGGTGACCACATAGGAGCTGTGCATCTGCATCAAATTCGGCTTCAACCAGAAGCGGGTCTTGCCGCTGCCGGAACCTCCGATGACCAGCACGTTCTTGTTGCGGGCATACTTGGGGTTCTTGGGGCGGCTGGACATGGTAAGCCGTTCGGTCTGGGTCAGAATGACGTTGTTCTGGAACACCGGGTCGATGTAGGGGGCAATATCCTCATGGGTGCCCCAGCGGGCCGAACCGTACTCCACGTTATGGCGTTACTTCTTGGCGTTTTTGCCTTTCAGGTACACCGCCAGCCGCAGGCCAGCGCCGCAGCAAAGCCCCACCAGCAAATCCAGTGGGTGCAGGCTGGGCCACCAGCTTGCCAGTGCCACCGGCAGGGTGGAGAAGAACGAGAGCATCTTAGCCGAGGCATCCGCGCCGGTCGCCAGCCGCCACGCTTCGCCCAAGTTGGTGGCAAACAGGCCCAGCAGGAAGTAGGGCAGGTTCAGCAGCACCAGCTTTTTCACATTCACCTGCTTCATCGTTCCAGCTCCTTCCGGCGGCTGCGGTCCACCACGGTATTTTTGAGCAACTCCTTGAACTGGGCCAGCTTCGCCAGCACGGACGGGCGCTCGGTTTTCTCTGCCTTTTTGACCTTTTTGCCGGTGTACTCGGTAAAAGCAGCGGTCAGGGCGTCGGCGTCCCGGCCCTTGAAGAAGATCAGGTATTTGGGCGGCGAGGCGCTGCGGTCCTTTTTTACCGCATAGTCCACGCCGTACTTGCGGGCGATACGCTCAAAGTCCCTGATGGACGGGTCGTTGATCTCGATGTTGGAGACGCCCTGGTTCTGCCCGATGAGCTGCTTCACCGTCTGTTTGCCCTTGTGGGTGACGGGGGAATCCCGGCTGCGCTGCTTTTCCAGCTTTTTCTCCCTGCGGTGGGCCATGTACTTGGATATGGCGGCCTTGAACAGCCGTCCGGTGAACTTGGTGCCGCTGACAATCAGCGTCAAAGTCCTGTTTTCCACTTCCTCCTGCATTTTTCTCGCCTCCCTTCGTCGGTTATGCAGAAAGCGGTCTTTGGTACTAAGGCGGGACCACCAGCCGCCGTAACAGGTGGCGGCCCGTCATACCGTCACCAAAATCAACTGGCGCAGTTCCGCAAAGTGCAGCTTGCCCTTGGGCGTCACCAGCGTGTAGGAGCCGGTGTGGCCGTTGCGGCAGAAATCCTTCACGCAGAACAGCCCTTCATTGGCGCTCTTGGCATAGGGCAGCACACAGCCCGATGGGGTGCGGTAGACGTACCGGCGTTCCAGCAGAAAGCGGATAAAGCGCCGCTCCGGCACGTCCAGCTCCTTGGCGGTGATGCGCAGGTTGGTGCTGTGCCGCAGGTCGATAAACAGGTCATAGTAGACGGCCTTGCCTTGCAGCCGGGCGTTGTCCGCTTGCAGCGCCGCGTTCTTCTCGCGCTCGGCCAGCAGGTCGGAGCAGAGTTTCAACAGGGCCTCCGGCGAGGTGGCGACCTCCCACAGCTTCTCCCTGGTGAGATAGGCCCCGTGCTGGCGGATGCTGGGCAGGACTTCATCGAACACCCAGCGTTCAAACCGCTCCGCCGAGGGCAGCTTGCTGTGGACGATGAGGCGGTACACGTCGCCTTCGGGGATAAAAAGCATCTCTACCATCTGTACGGCGGGGGTCCCATCCACCTTTTTGCCGGTCTGGACCCCTATGCCCCGTTTCAGGGCATGGGGGCAATGCCGGTCAATGGCATTCTGCGGTTTGGTATATCCCAGCGCCTTGGCAACATCTACACCACAGAACAGGGACTTGTCATTCTCCTCAATGACGCGGACGCTGCCAAACTCAGGGTTTTTGAAAATTTCCATCTGGTTCATATCGTGCCTCCTTGGGCGGTGCAGCAGAAAAGCGGCCGTTACCAGCCGCCTGCGTGCATATCGTGGTTGACCTGGGCCGTGTAGTGGTTGCTGATGGTGGTGGGCGCGTTGAACAGCACGGTCAGCAGGTACTGCTTCATGTTGCGGACCTCGGTGGTGTTGTTGTGCAGGCACTCCATGACGAACTCGATATGGGAGCTGTCCAGCTTCAGGAACCGGGACCGCACCACCTCATGGGGAAAGTCCGCCCCAGCGATGCGGGTGGTCTTGCGTCTGGCGCAGACCGTCTCCACGATCAGCTCCACGATCTCGTCCAAATCCTCCCGGTAAGTGGCAAACTCCCGGCACAGGTGGTCGTACTCGATGTTCTCCAACACCAAATCCCGATAACTCTGCATTTCTTCCACCGACATCGCATCCCGTCCTTTCCGTTCCGGCGGCTTGTCCGCCGCAGTTCCCCGGAAGGGAATGGAATCGGTACTTGATCCCTGGGTATTTGATTTTTGGGTCCTTGATTTCTCTATATTTAATTCTGCGGGCTTTTCCGTATCCGGGTCAGCCAGATACGGGTTTTCCGTATCTGGTGAAGCCGTATCCGGCTGGGGCGTATCCGGCGCTTTGGGCTGGGGCTGCTCGTAGATAACGTACTCGGTGTCGCTGATCCGCCCCTGCCGGTCCCGCATCTGGTGGCGGACGATGTACCCGGCGCTCTCCAGCTCCCGCAGCGCCCCGCCGATGGCGTCCACGCCCTCCTTGCAGATCTTCGCCAGACCGCGTGTGGTGTAGTTCCAGTCCTCTGGCAGAGATAACATCATGGACAAAAGCCCCTTGGATTTCAGAGACAGCGCCTTATCACGCAGGTGGTGGTTGCTCATCACGGTATAATCACGGGTCCGTTCAATGCGAAAAACGGCCATTTCATCACTCCTCTCGGCATTCATGGCATGAAAAAAGCCGCTGTCAGTTATGACGCGGCTCAAACTTCATAGAAAACTCCGGGCATCCCGTCAAAGTGATGGTCGTTGATGTCCTCAAAGGCATCGGCAATCTCCTCTGGCGGATAGCCCTGCCAGTCCCGGCCCTTGACGATATGGTGGACCGTGCGGTAGCAGGTAGAAAACCGCTCGTATGCCGAACGGTATTTTGTGGTTACACCGGACACCTCCACAAACCGTCCATTCTCCAGGAGCCACAGTTCCCGGATACAGGCGGCATCCACCTGGGTGGAATGACTTTGGACCGTTTTTTGATAAATGCAGCATCCCCGCTGGGGAAACAGCTCCGGCCCGTAATAGTCCAGGGCGCGCTCATGGCTGCCGGAAGTCTGGTAGGCAAGGACGGTTTCCCCACGATAGCGCACACCCTGCGCCACAAGCTCCAGGTCCAGTCTGGAGAGCGCCCGTTTCCGTTCCTTTTTATCAGGGAACAGGTGCAGATACGCTGTGCGAATGGCATCACAGATTTCTTTTTCTCTGAACATCTCATTTCCTCCGTTTTTTCTTTACATACAGGACGTGGCCCTCAATCACATGGGCGCACTTTTTGATTTTGATCTCCCGGCGCTGCTGGCTGAGTAAGGCGGCCTGATACCCGTCCTCGGTGAGAAACAGGCGAACCTCATCGCCGAGGCTGCCGTAGGGGGTGCGAGGCTTACGGACGGTGACCTCGATCATCCAGCGGGTACTGTCCTGAAAACGCTCCACAGCCAAAATGTTATGTCCTTTCAGCTCGCGGGCTGAAATATCCCTCATAGACGGCTCCTTTCTCAGCGCTCGTGCTGTTGCTGGCGCTTGCGCTGCCATGCCTCCAGTAGCTTGATGATGGTTTCCTGCATCCGCTGGGGCGTGTAGCTCCGGGGAAAATATTTGCGCAGAGTGTCGCTGGTGAAGGTGATCTTGTCCAGGTCGCTTTTCTTTTCCTCGCCCATGATGACCCGCATCATGTCGAGGGTCAGGTGGCCCTCCTGGCTGTACTTTTTCAGCCGCTGGGCCTGGGAGAGCGACGGTGTGGCTTGTTCGCTGTCCATCGCGTCCAGCAAGACCACCTGTTCCTCTTTTTTGAGGAAGGACAGCTCATAGGCCGGGTTGAAGGCGATTTTCTTCTCGTCCACCATGTCAAGCAGTTCGGGGATCAGCTCGGTGAGGCGGATAAATCTTTTGATTTGAGATTTACTGTCAGGGCTGTTCTCTGCGATTTTCTCTGCGGCGGTCAACTTCGGCCCAAGTTGGGCCGAAGTTAAATCTGTTCTGGCTCCTTGGTGCTTGATGGCCTCCAGCTTCATCTTATAAGCAAAAGCCCGCTCACTGGGGAGCAGGCTTTCTCGCTGCAAGTTGCTGTCAACCATGATGATGGTGGCCTGGTCGTCGTCCAGATCGCGGACAATGACCGGCATGGTATCCTTGCCCGCCAGTTCGCTGGCCCGGTGCCGCCGGTGCCCGGCGACCAGCTCATAGCCGCCGTTGGGGTCCGGGCGGGCGATGGCCGGGACCAGCACGCCGTACTGCCGGATGCTGTCGGCGGTCTCCATCATGGCCTCATCGTCCTTGACCTTGAAAGGGTGGTCCTTGAACGGGTGCAGCTCCGACAAGGGAATTTCCAGAACCTTCTCCCGCTGGGCGTCGGCCCGGCTTTCCTCGGTGGAAAACAGATCATCGACCGAGGCCAGCTCTACTTTTTTCGCGCTGCTTTTCAAGTTTCAACACCTCCTTCGTCAGATTTCGGTAGCCCTCGGCCACCTTGCCGCCTGGATCGTGGGCGAAGATGCTCTTGCCCTCGGCGCTGGTCTCCTTGGCCCGGACCGAGTGGGGTATCTCGGTCCCGAACACCTTGATTTTACTGCCATAGGTCTCCCGCAGCAGGGCGGCAATCTCTTTGGCAAAGTTGGTGCGGTTGTCCACCATCGTCAGCAGAATGCCGTCGATCTGAAGCTTGGGGTTCAACTGCCGCTTGACCTTGCTGATGGTAGATAGCAGCTGTTCCAGGCCCTTGGCAGGCAGATACTCCGCCTGGACGGGGACTATGATCCTGTTGGCGGCGGCCAGGGCGTTGACCGTGAGCATCCCCAAAGACGGCTGGCAGTCGATGAGGATATGGGAATACTGCCCCTTCACGGTGTCCAGATACTGCCGCAGGATGGTCTCCCGGCTCATGGCGTTCACCAGCGAGACCTCCATGCCAGAGAGCTGGATGTCAGCGGGCATCAGGTCCACGCCCTCCGGGTGGTGCAGGATGCCCTCGCCAGGGCGCAGCGGCTCGTCCATCAGAATGCGCCCCATCGCGTCCGAGAGGGTGAAGGGCAGCTTGTCCGGCTGCGGATTGCCCAGGCTGATGGTCAGACTGGCTTGGGGGTCAGCGTCCACCAGCAGTACCTTCTTCCCGGCCTGCGCCAGTCCGATGCCTAAATTGGCGCAGGTGGTCGTCTTGCCGACGCCGCCCTTCTGGTTGGCGACGGCGATGATTTGTGGGTTCATCGTATTTCACCTCGTTTCTGTTTGTCGTGTTTGGTTCTGGAAATAGAAAAAGCCGCCACTACTTTCTTGAAAAAAGAGTGACGGCTTTTTCTGATCCCGGAACATTAGTCCCCGGAAATACAAAAAGCGCCCAGCAGGAACACTGAGCGCTTTCGCAATAAAATCATATTCATTTGTTCAGATTTGGTCAAACTCTGCCAAACCGATTTTGCATAAAAATTCGGAGGGGCAAAAATGCAAAAATGACCTCATGGGAGGGTGCAGGGGCAAAAAAGTTGTCCTATAATTTAACCCATTAGCCCTCATTTTAGGGGTGGTTGTCCTTTATTTAACCCATAAAAATTGGTTCAAAACAGGTCAGACTACTCCAAAATTCGTCAAACGAGACAGAACTTTTGAAATAGAAAAAGCTCGGAAAACCGCGGTTTTCCGAGCTTTTTTGATGCTTTTG
>OGFE01002358.1_pt1 | contig 10472 bp, 9 predicted proteins | sample 1570811 | NCBI WGS metagenome assembly OGFE01 (sample SAMEA2581967, study PRJEB24529) | metagenome | biome: Human gut stool | place: China | collected 2011 | reverse complement strand
CTTTCTTGTATGAGTCATAATATTCTACACCTACCATCACCTCAATCCGTTGGCTTGCAAAAACGACACGCATACGGATGGGTACATTTTGAGTGATAGGAATGCCATCTTTTTTACGGTTTTCCAGTGCGAAGATGATATTTCTCTTGATGTTCATAAACTGGGTGTATTTGAAAAGTTACACCCGAAAGTACACCCAATAATTGAGATATGCAATGATATTAAGAGATATTTAGATAGATGATAGCTAAATATAACTATTTAATAATCTGATGTTTGATAGATTATGATATTTTATAAAAAGGTTCGAGAGACTCCCTCCAGGTCCACGATGAATTTTTTAAACCGCTGAACATCAGCGGTTTTTTGTTTTTTTAAGCTTTTATATTTTCCCCGTTTTATCAGTCAGTTCCATCAGAAAAGCTATATAAAAATCTGAAGCTCTATTCGGATAGAGCTGTTCTATATTATTGCCCGATGCAATAGATATTGTACAGGAAATATCTTTACGATGATGTCGCAGCACGTTCGTGTTAAGACCTCGACACGTACATGTCGACCTCTCCGCACGTACGTGTCATGACCTCGTCACGTACGTGCGGAGAGGTAAATCTGGTTTTGTCTTCAAGAAATAACGAACGGATATTTCATGAAAAAGTTCAGGAATTCTTTACAAAAACAAAAGAGACCGGTATCTCAGCGGAGAGACCGGCCCTGAATTTGAGTAAGATTTTTTATCGGATTGGTTATAACTAGAATGCGACAGCAGCAAGTTTTTAATCGGTAATGGTGTCATCGAAGTTTTCTATTCGGGTGACTTTCTTGATGTGGTCTAATTTCTTAAGGTTCTCGCAGATAGTATTTACATCATCTACATCGTGTACAAACAATTGAATTCGGCCTTCAAAAATACCATCATTGGACTCGATATTCAATTTGTGAATATTTACGTTCAACTGTTGGGATATAATACCTGTTACTTGGTTAAGCACCCCAATTCCATCGATTCCTTTCATGTATACATTTACCGGGAAGTTAAGTGCTTTGCCAATTTCCCATTGTACGGCCAATAACCTGTTGCCAAAGCTGGTTTTCAGTTGCGTAGCTATCGGGCATTGGCGCTTATGGATAATAATTCGATTGTTGTCGTCAATATATCCTAAGACATCATCTCCGGGGATTGGTTTACAGCAGTCTGCAATGATGTAGTGCTTCTGAATTTCTTCAGGCGTAAGCTTGACAATTTTCTTCTTGTCAATGTTCAAAGCAGGTTTTTCTTTGGAAGATGCATTATCCTGAGACTTGGGTTTGCTTCCTCCTCCAAATGCAAATGCAATGTATTTTTTCCAATTTGTAGGGGTGGATTTTTCTTTTAACTCATTCTTATCCAAATCTCCTAAGGTGAAAACTTTTTGCCCGATCTGGTACATCAAGTCTTCAGGAGTTTTTAATTTATGAAGGGTACAGAGCTTCTGGATGTTCGTTTCGGTAGCTTCAATGCCTTCTTTCTTAAGGAATTCATGCAGCATGTCTTCTCCGGCCTGCTGGACTTCCTTTCGTTCTCTTTTGAGGATGGATAATATTTTAGCCTTGGCTTTTGCTGTCGTGGCAAAATTAATCCATGAAGGTTGTACTTTCTGTGATTTTGAAGTCAGAATTTCTACCTGATCTCCACTTTGCAGTTTATGGCTCAGTGGTACCAGTTTATGGTTTACTTTAGCTCCAATACAATGGCTTCCTAAGAATGTATGAATGGAGAAAGCAAAATCAAGTGCGGTTGCATTCTGAGGCATCGTTTTAATTTCACCCTTAGGAGTAAATACAAATATCTCAGATGCGAAAAGATTAAGCTTGATTGTATCCAGAAAATCAAGGGCATCGGGCTGCGGATCATCCAAAATTTCTTTGATGGTTTTCAGCCATTTGCTAAGCTCTCCTTCGTCTTCACTTCCTCCTCCTTCTTTGTATTTCCAGTGTGCGGCAAAACCTTGTTCTGCTACATCATTCATTCGCTCACTTCTGATCTGAACTTCAATCCACTGTCCTTTGTTGCTCATCAATGTCACATGAAGAGCCTGATATCCATTGGCTTTTGGATGGCTGACCCAATCGCGTAAACGGTCAGGATGAGGCTTATATATCCGGGAGATAGCTACATAAATGTTGAAGCAGTCATTCAGTTCTTCCTCTTCATTCTTAGGAGTGAAAATGATGCGTACGGCAAGTATGTCATAGATTTCTTCAAACGTGATATGTTTGTTTTGCATCTTGTTCCAAATGGAGTAGGGAGACTTGATACGTGCCAGAATACGATAAGGGAGTCCCATTTTATCCAATTGTTCGCGAATGGGAGCTGTGAATTCTTCAAATAAGTTGGTTCTTTCAGCTTGAGTAGCCTTTAGCTTTTCTTCGATTTGCTGGTAAGCTTCTAGGTGTTCGTATTTAAAACTTAAGTCTTCCAATTCAGTTTTGATACGATTCAGGCCCAGTCGGTTGGCGAGAGGAGCGTAGATATAGAGTGTTTCCCCGGCAATTTTATATTGTTTACTTGGGAGCATAGAGCCTAAGGTACGCATATTATGCAACCGATCGGCAATTTTTATAAGAATGACACGGATGTCATCATTCATTGTGAGAAGCAGCTTCTTAAAGTTCTCTGCTTGTGCAGAAGCTCTGTCTCCGAAGATTCCTCCTGAGATTTTGGTTAATCCATCTACAATTTGAGCAATCTTAGGTCCAAACAAGTTTTCGATATCCTCTACGGTGTAGTCAGTATCTTCTACTACGTCGTGGAGTAGAGCAGAACAAATAGAGGTAGACCCCAATCCGATTTCTACGCAGGCGATGCGTGCTACAGCGATAGGATGTAGAATATAAGGCTCGCCCGAACGTCGGCGCACTCCTTTGTGTGCCTGTCGGGCGAAATTAAATGCTTTTGTAATTATCTCGACTTTTTTCCGATGTTTACTTTTCAGGTATTGGTCCAATAGCTCCTGAAATGCTTCATCAATCAGTTTTTCATCTGTCTGTTCCTGCGTAAGTTTCTCCTCGGTCATAATTCTCTCCCTTTTCTTTGAATCAATAATGCAAAAATAGAGAAAAATACGAATCAAACAAGCAAATGAGGGGTTTTCTTACCGGATGCGTAGAGATTTGCCAGCCCGGATGCTACTTCCCTTGATTCCGTTCAGTCTCCGTAATTGGCTTACGCTAACTCCGTACTTAGCGGCAATACCTCCTAATGTCTCTCCGTTACGGATACGGTGGTATACAGCTTTCCCGCTATTTTTCCCTTTAGTAGTGGTATTGCTGACTGTTACAGTATTACGACGTGTCTGATAAATTTCCGGTTTGTAGTTGTAGATACTGTCTTCGTGATCAATAAAACAGCTCATCATCTGAGTTGGCAACCGTAAGGCATAAGGCTTCTCATTTCCTGGAATGATATCTTTTTTAAACTCCGGGTTGAGCGCTCGTAGTTGATCAATGTCAATCTTACAGACTTCAGCTATTTGATTCAAATTTAATGAGCGGTTGATATGGACAGTATCAGTACTTTCTGGCATGTTCATCTCCATAGGGCTAATGTAGTGCTCGCAATAATAAGTCATGATGTAGTTTGCTGCTACAAATGCAGGTACGTAGCCTCGGGTCTCTTTGGGTAAAAAGTTGTAGATTTTCCAGAAGTCTTTTTCACCTCCAGCACGGCGGATAGCCTTGTTGATAGTACCAGGTCCACAGTTATAGGCTGCTAGAACGAGATTCCAATCTTGATAAATATCATATAAGTCTTTCAAATATCGAGCTGCTGCGCGGGTAGATTTAATAGGGTCTCTGCGTTCGTCCACAAGTGAATTAACTTTCAAACCGTATACTTGTCCCGTGCGAAGCATGAATTGCCATAATCCTACAGCACCCTGTGAAGAAGTTGCAGTTGGATTTAATGCAGATTCAATAACAGGAAGATATTTTAATTCTAAAGGAAGGTCGTACAAATCTAATGCTTCTTCAAAAATAGGCATGTATAGATTGTTGGCGCTCAGCATAAATGAAACCTTTTGGCGGAGCCGGGTAGAATACATGTCTATAAATTTCCGTATGATGTCATTATAAGGCATCTCTATGATGGCAGGAATGCGCTGTAAACGATCCATGTAGATAGAATCGCTGACTTCTGGATTTTGGGTAGTCATTGTACAGTTCTCGGCTGGATTTATGTAATGTTTGGAAATCCAGTCCAAGTACAGACTATCCGTGGTAGAAATCATTCCTTCTGGTAAATCTATTACATCTTCTTGTCCATTAGCTTGTATGGTAATCGTCTTTTCTGTCTGTTGGGCAAAAAGAGATGAAGCGTTACAGATTGCAGCAGTAAGTAAACTAAAAATTATTCTTTTCATCTTTTAAAATTTAATACAGCATTGCAAACCAACTCCTTGCGGACGGTTGCGGAATGCATCGTTGAACACGGTAGGTTCCCATTTCATGCTGAGGTCTTTGCTGATATCAAAATCAGACAGCTCAGCATCTACATAGGCATCAATCACTGATAGCAGATATACACCAATGAATGCAAATATACTTAAGTCGCGTTGACGGCGATAAAGATCTTTTCGTTTTCGGAAGATTTCCTGCCAATACTCCAAACGGTCATTGACATTTGTTCCGGGGGGAAGGAAATCCAGATAGCTGTTGTTATTGGGGTTATCGCTCATAATGTCTTGGTAGGCTTGCGAATAATCCTTATACATCTGTCCGTTCCATGTCAAGGCGTATGCACATCCTACGAAACCTCCATAAATGATAGGTAGTTTCCAGTACTTCCGGTTGTAAATCTGTCCGGCTCCAGGGATAACGAGTCCTAACCATACTGTACGGTTAGAATTGGGTATCCAGCGTTTTTTCTCCTGAGTTGGAGGTAAGTTCTTTTGAATAGAATCATTCTGTTTTGCTAGAGCAGCTGTATCTATAGGCGCTTCCAGCGTTTCCAAAGCAAGTTGCCGGTGTAGGTTGGTCGTATCGGCCAAGGCTAGACTGTCAGCCCGATTCTGTGAGCGGATAGAATCGGCTGTAAGTATACCTTCCCTGCGTTTTTGGGCTCGCTGTGCATTCACTTCCATGTTTCCCCAAGGGATACAGAATAGCAGGATAAGCGACAGAATATATGTAAAAGTATGTGCTCTCAAATTATTTTTGTTTATTCCGTTTTTTTCAAAGAATCCAGAATCTCCATAATTCTTTCCAAATCTGCATCGCTGTTGAAAGGAATACTAATCTTTCCTTTTCCTTTATTGGTACAGGAAAGCTGTACTTTCGTTCCAAAGAAATTGCACAGATGATTTTGAAGCATAGAGTATTCTTCAGATAATTGTGTGCCTTTGGCAGAGATTGTTTTTCCTCCACTTTTTATACTTTCACCGTTAGCCAGTGCTTTTACAATTTCTTCCACTTTACGCACGGAGTACCCTTGAGCGACTGTCTCATTAAAGATACGTATCTGAGTTTTAGGGTCTTCCAAAGTTAGTAACGCACGTGCATGTCCCATATCTATTTCCTTATTCTTCAAGGCTACCTGGATGGGGGCTGGTAATTTTAGCAGACGTAAATAGTTTGCTATGGTTGTTCGTTTTTTGCCAATGCGTTCGCTCAGGCGTTCTTGTGTCAGTTCATATTGTTCAATTAAATGCTGGTAGGCCAGTGCGATTTCCAGGGAATTCAGGTCTTCGCGTTGAATGTTTTCAATTAAGGCCATTTCCATCACATTCTCGTCGTCTGCAGTACGAATGTATGCTGGAATTGTTTTTAGACCGGCAAGTATGGATGCCCTATATCGTCTTTCACCTGCAATAATTTGATAAGAATCTTCGTTGAGTTTACGTAAGGTGATAGGCTGGATGATACCTATTTCTGCAATGGAATCAGCCAGTTCTTGTAAGGCGATAGGGTCAAATTCACGACGAGGCTGGTTGGGGTTTACAGATATTTTGTCCAGTTCTATTTCGTTGATGGATGATGATCCGGAAGTTTTTACTTCTTCGTTGGATATCAGAGCATCAAGTCCTCGTCCTAATGCAAATTTTTTTTGTACTGCCATATACTTATTTGCTATTTCTTGTTATAATTTCATTGGCTAAAGCCAAATGGTTTTTAGCTCCGGTTGATTCTGCATCATAAAGAATAGCAGGAATACCGTGGCTGGGTGCTTCACTTAGTTTGACATTACGCTGAATAATGGTCTTGAAAACCAGTTCCTGGAAGTGTCTTTTCACTTCGTCGTATATCTGGTTGGCCAGACGCAGGCGCGAGTCGAACATTGTCAGCAGGAATCCTTCGATTTCCAATGAAGGATTTAGTTTTGTCTTGATAATCTTGATCGTGTTTAAAAGCTTGCTGATACCTTCCAGCGCAAAATACTCACATTGTACCGGAATAATTACAGAGTCGGCAGCTGTTAAGGCATTGATGGTAATTAAACCCAAAGATGGAGAACAATCTATCAAAATGTAATCGTATTCGCTTTTCATCGGCTCTAACGCGCGTCGCATGATTTTCTCACGGTTCTCCAAATTCAGCATTTCGATTTCAGCACCCACCAGGTCAATGTGAGAAGGTATGATGTCTAATCCGTCAATATCGGTTGTATAAATCGCTTCCCGTATGTCAGCCTGATTGATCAGACATTCATAGATTGAACAATCGATGTCTTTTAAATCTACACCAAGGCCGGATGAGGCATTTGCCTGAGGGTCAGCGTCAATCACTAGTACTTTCTTCTCGAGAGTAGCTAAAGATGCAGCCAAATTTATAGTGGTAGTAGTTTTGCCTACACCTCCTTTTTGGTTGGCTAAAGCAATAATTTTTCCCATATTAATCAGTTTATTCTGATTGCGAAGTAACTAATAAATGACGATAGTTTCAATTAAAATTCCATGACTTTTGGGAAAGTGTTGAAAACTCACCTCATCTGTTAATAACTTCACGCGGGCAAAGATATATATTTTTAGCTAATTGCATGATGTGGTTTGGTAAGATTAAGATTTGTTGTAACTTTACACTCATAAAAGTTTGGATAATAAAGATATGATGAAAGAGAAACCATTTCTGTTGTTGTCGAATGATGATGGATTTGCCGCAAAGGGCATTCAGGAACTGATAAAAGTATTAAGACCAATGGCTGATTTGATGGTAGTAGCACCTTCTGGACCACGTTCTGGAGCTTCCGGTTCTATTACTTCAGAGCATCCGCTTCGTTGTAAAAAGATAGAGTCGGCACCGGGATTTTCATTGTACAGTTGTACGGGTACTCCTGTGGACTGTGTGAAACTGGCCTTGCACGACTTGGTACCCCGTACGCCTGATATGGTGATAGGAGGAATTAATCACGGAGATAACTCTTCTGTCAATGTACACTATTCAGGTACAATGGGAGTTGTAATAGAAGGATGTCTGAAAAAAATACCTTCAGTCGGTTTTTCTCTTTGTAATCATGCGGAAGATGCTGATTTTACGCCTACTTTCCCTTATATACAACGTATCGTAGAAGAGGTGTTGCAGCATGGGTTGCCTGTAGGAACCTGTTTGAATGTAAATTTCCCTGATGTAAAGGAGCTCAAGGGAGTGCGTATTTGTCGTCAAACAGACGGAGTCTGGACAAATGAGTTCGTAAAGTCTGTTCATCCTAGAGGTGGAAACTATTATTGGCTTACAGGTTCTTACCGGAACGATGAACCTGAGGCACAAGATACCGACCATTGGGCATTGGATCATGGATACGTAGCTATTACTCCTACTCAGATAGATGTAACAGCTTATACTTTGATGGAGCAATTGAATCACTGGAATTGGCAGCTATGAAATATTATTTAATTGTAGGTGAAGCCTCGGGTGATTTGCATGCATCTAATTTAATGAAGGCACTGCAAGAGAAAGATTCCAAAGCCGAGTTTCGTTTTTTCGGAGGTGATTTAATGGCAGCAGCAGGAGGTTCACTGGTCAAGCATTATAAGGATATGGCGTACATGGGATTTATCCCGGTGTTGCTTCATTTGCGGACAATCTTTCGTAATATGGATTTTTGTAAGAAAGATATTGTTCAGTGGAATCCTGACGCATTAATTTTGGTGGATTATCCGGGGTTTAACCTGAAAATAGCTGAATATATAAAAGCGCATACGAATATTCCAATCTTCTATTATATTTCTCCTAAAATTTGGGCTTGGAAGGAATACCGCATCAAGAAGATAAAACGAGATGTGGACGAGTTGCTCTCTATATTACCTTTTGAGGTGGATTTTTTCAAGAAACATAATTATCCCATTCATTATGTCGGAAATCCGTGTGTAGATGCCGTACATTGTTTTAAACAAGGATATACCGAGAGCTTTGATGAATTTACCTTTCGTAACGGGTTGGATAAAAAGCCGATTATTGCTTTGTTGGCTGGTAGCCGTAAACAGGAGATTAAGGATAATCTACAGCGAATGATACAAGCATCCCGTAACTATATAGAATATCAGTTTGTTATTGCGGGAGCTCCTGGAATATCTCCCGAATTTTATCAGGCTTATATGGGGACTGATACTAAAATTATATTTGGGCAGACATATAGCTTACTAAGTCATACTACGGCTGCTTTGGTTACCAGTGGTACGGCTACGCTTGAAACAGCCTTGTTCCGGGTGCCTCAGGTGGTGTGTTATTATACTGCTGCAGGAAAACTGGTTTCATTCTTACGCCGACATATTTTAAAAGTTAAATATATTTCTTTGGTCAATTTGATTGCTGGTCGTGAAGTCGTGGCTGAACTGGTAGCGGATGGCATGACCGTAGAAAATGTGAAGCAACAATTAGAAGCAATCCTACCTGGGCAAATGACTCGTGAGAAAATGTTGCAGGATTATGATGCGTTGATTAAAATTCTAGGACAGGAAGGAGCTTCTGAACGGGCAGCCGGAAAAATCGTTGAATTTTTATCTCAAAAATATAACAGGTCCTTACAGTAAGACTGAAGGACCTGTTATCAATTTTCTGCTTATATTATTCAATAAAAGAAATGATATACAGATAAACAACCGCTGCTGGAACCGCCATCAGGGTACTGTCAAAGCGATCTAACATACCTCCATGGCCAGGTAATATATTGCCTGAGTCCTTTATTCCAATAGTGCGTTTAAGCAACGATTCTGTCAAATCTCCTAATGTTCCGAATATCACAACGGTCAAAGCCAAGCCTATCCAGATACTGATTGGCATAAACGGAAAGAAATGCGCCATTACAATAGCCCCTATGATACTGAAGACTCCTCCACCAATGGAGCCTTCCCATGATTTTTTAGGGGATATTCGTTCAAACAAGCGGTGCTTTCCGAATAGCATGCCGGTGCAGTAAGCTCCCGTATCATTAATCCATGTGAAAATAAATATTGACAACGGCAATATCGGGTTGTACTGTACCTGATAATTTGACAATTCTCCTTCATTTCCAATAGAATGATAGGCCAGTACGTTTAACATAGCAAACGAAAGTGCGATGTAGATTTGGCTCATCATGGCATACGCCCAGTTGTTCAGTGGATTCTTTTTCTTTAAATATAGCTCGCTGACAAGCAGGTATATGATAAGAAATAAGTAAGGAATCAGTATTTCTGTTTGTCCAGGCATGACACCTAAATAGGCAAATCCGAAAAACAGAAAAACACCGGCCAACATACATATAGGTTTGTTTATCTCTACATCCGGTTGTTTGCTCACGATGTTCCCGAACTCATGAATGGTCAGGGCTGTAATCAGAGCAAACAATAGGGTGAAAGAGATAGGACCTCCAAGAATACAACCAATAAGTACTCCTACGAAGATTATTCCCGTAATTGCTCGTTGAATAAAGTTATTTTTCACGTTAGTAGGTTTTTGTTCGGTTATGCTTCTTCTTTTTCCTGGTTTTCTTCCTGTGAAGGGGTGTTGTTTTCACTAGAAGAGTTATTTTCACCATCCGTATTTTCCTGCTTGTTTTCCAGTTGTTTGGTTTCCGGTAGCTGCTCATTGGCTGCCATAATTTCTTCCGAACGGGAAGTCCATGGACGTTTACCGAAAATCTTTTCAACATCTTCAGCAAAGATTACTTCTCGGTCAATTAACAGCTGTGCCAGTTGGTTGTGGCCTTTACTGTGTTCTTGCAGCAAGGCCTTTGCACGCATGTACTGTTCATTAATCATGTGCTGTACTTCCTGGTCTATAAGCTCAGCTGTATGCTCACTGTAAGGTTTCGTAAAGCTGTAATCTTCATTGCTGTTATAATAGCAGAGATTAGGAAGTTTATCACTCATTCCTGCGTATGCAATCATGCCGTAAGCCTGTTTGGTGACTCTTTCCAAGTCATTCATTGCTCCGGTGGAGATGTGTCCGATAAAAATTTCTTCAGCAGCACGTCCACCTAATGTGGCACACATTTCATCCAGCATTTGTTCCTTTGTAGT
>OGFE01002357.1_pt1 | contig 10479 bp, 7 predicted proteins | sample 1570811 | NCBI WGS metagenome assembly OGFE01 (sample SAMEA2581967, study PRJEB24529) | metagenome | biome: Human gut stool | place: China | collected 2011 | reverse complement strand
CCGTATTTATTCCCCTTTCCTGCAGGTAAGAGAGCAGGGCAGGAGAAGACAGCTGTACGATGTCAAGCTGCTGGAAACTCGGCTTGGTGGCAGATTGCCTGTGAAAAGAGAAAGACATAGGATGGACATGTGGTGTTTGGGTACGAAGAAAAGAATAACCCTTGTAAGTGATAACTTGCAAGGGTTTCTTGTTTTTACTAAAGATATTATAGCTTGTAAAAGATTCTCAACATATAAGTATAAGCCTTGAAGTGTGTGTATTCGCATTTTCAGGGCTTTTCTTGTTTTTACCTATATGTAGTAAAATTAATGAGTATCAAATCTCGTTGCAGATAAACAAAAATCCCTCTACCTTTGAGCCTGGTAATTTTAGTATTAAAGCCTATGAAAACAGAATATGAAAAAATGCGCAGTCAGGAGCTCTATTATTTTTCCGACCCTGAAATACATGCCAGTCTGGTACACGCCAAGAAAGTCTGTGCCTGTTTGCGTTCCATGACCATCTACGATGAAGACTACCGTCAGGTGATAGAAGAACTGATTCCCGGTATTCCGCAAAGCACTACCATCTGTCCGCCTTTCCATTGTGACCATGGTACAGGTATCATTTTAGGGGAAAATGTGTTTATGAACTATGACTGTATCATGCTCGATGGAGGCTATATCCGTATCGGAAAACACACCCTGATAGGTCCCCATTGTCAGTTCTATACACCTCAGCATCCCATGGATTATGTGGAGCGCCGTGAAGAAAAGGAAACCGCCTATCCCATTACGATAGGTGAGGACTGCTGGTTGGGCGGAAATGTGGTAGTATGTCCGGGAGTGACCATTGGCAATCGCTGTATCATTGCAGCAGGTAGTGTCGTAACCAAAGATATTCCCGATGATTCTCTGGCAGCCGGCATACCTGCAGTAGTAAAAAGAAGTCTGAAGAAATAATCTGAATCTCACCAGATATAGTTTTCAGATGCTTCTGTGAATACTCCATTTTGTCTTGTTATATTCTCTGTTTCACAGTGCGGGATTTGTATCCCACACTGTGAAATATATATCCCACACTGTGGTTTTTGTATCCCACAGTGTGAAACAGAGAATTTGTTACTGGCGAATAACTTTTTTCGTAGGGAGATTTCTGTTTTTGTTTAGATTCTTTTGCATTTTTGTGTTTGGTATAAATGAAAAAAATTAACTTTGCGCAAACCCAATCTTTGAACTATGGATGCAAAACTCTTTTTAATGGCTGGTTGTCTGGCTGGAATCGTTTCTGCGTGTATGCATGAAAAATCGGATAGCGCATCTGATATTCAGCAGGCTGTGCATACACTCGTACTCGAAGCTGACAGCTTGATGCAAAGTGATTCTTTATTTTGGAATCAGCCAATTGACAAGTCGCATCCGCAAGTATGCATCCATGATTCACTCATCCGTCAGAAACTGGACAGTGCATTGGCTTTACGTCCTGACAAGCAGACTTATTTGTTGAAATACCGTTATTTGTTGCAGAGCTGGCGTCTGTTGGAAGTATTGGACTTATTGCGTGAAATGGATGGATGTATGAGCGATTCCATGTCGTCCGAATTGTTGCACCTGAAAGCCGTACTCGAAGATTACAAGGGAGATACGCTTACCGCCCGAAGAGATTTCCTGCGAGCTGATTCTGCCTATACGATAAAAATTCAGCAGGTAGCACAGGATTCTCTGATGTATGGTTTTGCCCGAATCGAAAAAGCGCTGAACCTGTCACTGATGCAAAATGATTTCCGTCCGCTTCGGGAGGAAATTGCGTTTTATGAACGCGTGCATTCTTCCTCTATCAATGGGATTGAACAATGGAAACAAATATCAGATAAAGCCACTTATTATCGGAAAATGTTTGAATGATTTGAAATTACGCAGCAGTAACAGATGGAAATTACGGAACGGATTATCATAGAACAACTGAAGCGAGGAAATGAAGAGGCTTATAAATACCTCTACCGTCATCATTATGCCTTGTTGTGTCATATAGCGCGTGAATATGTGGGAGATGATTTTCTGGCCGAAACACTGGTCGGTGATGTGATTTTTCATCTGTGGGAGATACATGAGGCACTCGACATTCAAGTTTCCTTGCGCAGTTACTTAGTACGTGCCGTGCGGAATCACTGCATGGATTATCTGTCCTCCAAGAAAGAGCGTACGGAAGTGGCTTTTTCTTCTATTCCGGAAGAAGGAGAGATGCGTTATTTGCTCTCGGACGATTACCCTTTGGGAAGTCTGCTGGAACATGAACTGGAGGAAGAAATTCATCATGCCATCCGGAATTTGCCGGAAGTCTGCCGGAAAGTTTTTATCAAAAGTCGTTTCGAAGGGAAAAAATACGAAGAAATTGCTACAGAGCTGAATATTTCTGTGAATACAGTCAAGTATCACATAAAGAGCGCATTATCATCTCTTCATTCAGAACTCGGGAAGTATCTGATTATCCTGATTTTATTTTTTTCGACTTTCAAATAAAAAAATTACGTTTTTCGCCTACCCGCTCAGGCGAAAATTTCGTCTCACCTATAGAAACCCTGAAAATGGAAGAAAGAAATTCACATATCGACGAACTGATTGCCGCTTTTCTGAGTAAAGGTCTGAGCAAGGAAGCACGTGAGGAGCTGGATGCATGGATTGCCAGTTCTGAAGCAAACCGACGTTATTTCATGCAGCAGCAGGAAATCTGGTTTTCTGCCGTGCAGGAGGAAGAACGTACGCGCTACGATGCCGACCGCGCTTTTGAAACCTTCCGGAAACGGGTGGCTGCAAGTACAGCTCAGAAGCAATCTAAGAAAGTTATAGATTGGAAAACAATCTATAAATATGCAGCTGCTGTGTTGGTGGTAGGACTTATTTCCTTCTTCTCTTACCGTCAGGGAGAAAGCAACCTGCAAAATGCGTTGACCCAGGTAGAGGTAGAAGCTCCTCTCGGTGCACAGACACGCCTCCGTTTGCCCGATGGTACACTGGTAGTGCTGAATGCCGGTTCCCGTCTGGTCTATCCGCAGGATTTTGGAGTAGACAACCGTGAGGTGGAATTAAGTGGAGAAGGATATTTCGAAGTAGAGCGTAATGAGAAACTGCCGTTTCATGTACAGACTCCTTCCTTGTCGGTCAGGGTATTAGGTACCAAGTTTAATTTCCGCGACTATCCGAACGATGAAGAAGCCGTAGTTTCCTTGTTGGAAGGAAAAGTAGCATTAGACAATCGTCTGCGGGCAGAAGCAGAGATGATTCTGCTTCCGAACGAACAAGTGACGTTGGATAAAGCGGAAGGCCGTATGACAAAAGAAGCAAAAGAAGTGAAGAAAGTTTTGGAATGGACTTTTGGTAAGTTGTTCTTTGATGAACTGCCATTGCCGGAAGTGGTGAAGATTTTGGAAAGAAGCTACGATGTACATATCACTTTTGCTACAGATTCTCTTCGGGACTTCTGCTTTTATGGCTGCTTTGGCCGTGGTGAACAAGGCATTAAAGATATTTTGGAAGCATTAGAAAAAACCGGAAAAGTGCGCTATACGCAGAAAAACCGGGAAATAACCTTATATTAACCGATTGTTAAACACACTAAAATCTTCATGTTATGCAAAAGGTGGATACCTGATTTAGCTTTTTAGTGGAAGAACATAAAAAAAGCCGGAAGAAGGGGAGTTCCTCCGGCAATACCTTAGTTCTTTCTAACTTGTTAGTTTTTAAGATGTTTTCTAAGGAATACAGCAAAAGTAATAAAACATTCCTTGTAAAACGCCTTTTATCAGAAATTTTTAATCTTAAAATTTAAGCTTATGAATTACAGAAAAAAAGCCATGTTAATGGCCGGGGCTTTGCTATGCCTTAATCTAAGCATATACTCACAGAGTATATCATTGAAAATGAGCAATGTATCGGTGAAGAAGGCGATGACGGAAGTTCAAACCAAGAGTGGTTATTCTTTCGTATATATAGCTGGTGATGTGGATACAGACCGTACGGTTTCAGTTAATGCCAGTCAGCTGAAAGATGCGGTTGCTCAGATTTTGAAGGGACAGAATGTGTCGTATGAAATTCAAGGTAAAAATATTGTTATAAAGAAAGGGCGTAAACAGCAGACTGTATCAACAAAGAAAAGAACTGTTTCAGGTACTGTGAAGGATGTAAAAGGTGAACCTATTATAGGAGCTACAGTAGTTGAAAAAGGAACTACGAATGGTACTATAACTGATTTTGATGGAAATTACACATTGTCTGTTAATGAAGATGCTACTTTGTGTATCAGTTATGTGGGGTATATTTCTCAAGAGTGCGCCATGACTTCTAATGGTATAATGAAAGTTATTTTGCAAGAGGATTCCAAGACTCTGGATGAAGTTGTGGTTGTAGGATATGGAACCCAGCGTAAGTCTGACTTAACAGGCTCCGTAAATCGGGTAAATATGGAAGATATACGAAATGCGCCCAATGCTAGTTTGACTCAATTTTTGCAAGGGGTTACACCAGGCTTGAATATTGGCCAGGTTAATAAAGCTGGAGGGGCGGCAGACATACAAGTCAGAGGGCAATCAACTATAAATGGAAGCCAAGATGTATTAATTGTATTAGATGGAATTATCTATAATGGAACAATGGCTAGTATTAATCCATCGGATATTGCTTCTGTTGATGTACTTAAGGATGCAAGTTCTAAAGCTATCTATGGAGCTTCCGCTGCTAATGGAGTGTTATTAATCACAACAAAACGAGGCAAACGAGCTCAAAAGCCGGTTATTAATTTTTCTGCCTCATTTGCTTCACAATCTCCAACTGTTAAACTTCATCCTTTTAACCGTGATCAAAAAATAAAATCCATTTGTGATTATTATTGGGATCAAGGAGCCTATTTAGGTCCTGATTATGTGGAGATTAATCCTGATTTTGATATCAGAAGTAAAATAGATGCAACTCAGGTAGTAGGATATGATAATGGAACTGATTATAATTGGGCTGATAATGCTACTCAAGATAGTTATTATATGGATTATCAAGTTAGTGTGAGTAATGCTACAGATAAAACAAATTTCTATATTTCAGGAGGATATACTAAGCAGAATGGATATGTTGTAAATGATAATTTTGATAGAAAGAATGCTCGTATAAATGTTGAAACTCAGGTGTTTAATTGGTTAAAAATTGGGACACAAACATTTGGCTCATTTATGGATTATTCAGGTGCATCCCCCGATTTGCGTGTAGTTTATATGTATAGTCCTCTTAATGTCCCATATACTGATAATGGAGATCTCATTTATAGTCCTAATGCTAGTCTTACAAATCCTTTTTTAGCATTAGAGTCACAAGATACTGAACAATCAAACATGTTATCTGCTTTGGTATACGCTTCTATTGATTTGCCTTTTCTTAAAGGTTTTAATTATAGAGTGAATTGGGGGAATAATTATAAGTGGGAGAAGCATTTTTATGCAAATAGATGGGGCTCAAATCAAAATGGTTATGCTTATAAAAACAATAATTCTACTTATGATTATACTATAGATCATATCTTAAATTATAAAACCAAGATTGCTAATGATCATTCTTTAGATTTAACTGCAGTTTTTGGGTTAAGGTCACAAAGATATGAATATACTACTGCTAATGGAGAGCAATATAGTGATTTAGCTTTAGGGTATAATAGTCTAGAACAGGCCGTTATACAGAAAATAGGATCTGAAGCTTGGAAGGAACAATATCTTTATCAAATGGGTCGGATTAATTATAACTATCGATATAAATATTTCTTTACTGCTACATTGAGGCGTGATGGATTTTCAGGCTTCTCTCCTAACAATAAGTATGCGTTATTCCCTTCATGTGCTGTCGCTTGGACAATCTCGAATGAAGAGTTTTTTAAAGTTCCATTTATTAATAATTTGAAATTAAAAGTTTCTTATGGAGAAAATGGAAATTTAACGAGTCGATATTCCACTATGGCCAAAATGGATGGCAGTCGTTCTTATATTTTTGGAGATGGAGCAAGTACTGCTAATGCTCAGTTCGTTTCTAGTATGGCCTCAAATCTACAATGGGAAACGACAAAAGGTATGAATTACGCTTTGGATTTATCACTTTGGAACAGTCGTTTCAATATTTGCATAGAATACTATAATACAAAAACTAGCAATTTATTGTGGAATGTTAACATTCCAACAATTACTGGTTTTTCGACGATTCCATCTAATATAGGAGAGTTAAGTAATAAGGGAATTGAATTATCGTTAGATGCTGATGTTCTGAGAATTGGAGATTTTAATTGGAATTTAGGTTTTAACTTTTCTAAAAATAAAAATAGGATTACTAAACTTCTTGGAGATATAAACAATGATGGAAAAGAAGATGATTTAATAGCAAGTGGATTATTTATAGGAGAATCAATAAATGCTATATATGATTATAATATTCTTGGTCTGTGGGGACTTGAAGATGAAAAAATGGGTCGTATACCGGAAGGAACATATGTTGGATGTGAGAAAATTGAAGATTTGAATAATGATGGGAAAATAGATGCTGAAAATGATAGGAAGATTTTAGGTTCAAAGGATCCTGCATATCGATTTAGTCTTACAAATAGGTTTACATATAAGAATTGGTCATTGTATATGTTAATCAATTCAGTTCAAGGTGGTAAAAACGGATATTTGGGAGCTAATGATGCCGTTAGTGATTTGGGTAATAATTCTGGAGATAATATGATTCGAAATAATTTGTTTGCAGAAATTGATTATTGGACACCAGCAAATCCAAATGCTGAGTATAGAATTCCTGTTAAAGTACCTAGTGTGACGCCAAGTTATTGGAAAGATCGTAGTTTTATAAGATTGCAAGACATTTGTTTAAACTATACTTTTGACAAAAAGTTATTGTCTAAAATTGGTATTCAGGCATTATCATTATCTTTATCTGGAAAGAATTTGTTTACCATTACAAAATGGAAGGGGTGGGATCCAGAAACGGGAGATGGGTTAGTTTTTGCATACCCAGTCATGAAATCTTATGCTATTGGCTTAAATTTAACCTTTTAAAATAATTTGCAGATGAAAAATTTACTCTTAATATTAGCATTGGCATGTGTTACTTTGTCATCTTGTTCTGATTTCTTGGACGAAGAGGCTTTAGACTTTAAAAGTGCAGATAATTCATTTGTTACTAGTAGTGATTTTGATAAATCCGTAAATAATCTGTACTGGTTAGTACGTTCCGAGTTTTACTCGGGAAATGAGCAACAAACTTTTGATTATATTTTTGGTACTGATTTAGTTTATGATGGCCAAATACAGGGGGCTCAACGTTTTAATGACTTTGATAATACGTGTAATCCAAGCAATACATATTTAAATTCACATTGGACAAACTTATATAAGATTGTAGCAGAAACTAATACTATTATTTCAAGATTGCCTGCATCCTCGATGTCAGAAGATAAGAAACAAAAATTTGAAGCAAAAGCTAAGTTTTTTAGAGGATTTGCGTATCGGACTTTGGCCTATCTTTATGGTGGTGTTCCTATTGAATTGGAGGAGATTTTTGTTCCTAAAAAGAATTATGTGCGCAGTTCTAAGAAGGAAGTTTTGTCTCAAGTTATAGAGGACTTAAAGTTTGCAGCCGAAAATCTTTCTCCTATTACAGAAGTTGCTGATGGAGAAATTTCTCAACCAGCTGCATATCATTTACTATCAGAAGTGTATTTGGCGAATCAACAATATGAAGAAGCTTATGATGCAGCAACTCTTGTTATTGATAATCCGGATTTGGATTTAATGAAAAATCGGTTTGGGTCATTAAAATCTGAACCAGGTGATGTGTATTACGATTTGTTTCGTGCTGGTAATCAAAATAGAAATAGTGGTAATACAGAAGCTATTTGGGTTATACAATATGAGACTAATGTGATAGGAGGTGACAATGGAACATCAAATGTATATGGAAGTGGATATAAAGCAGAAAGAGTTTTTTGTCCATTAGTGCGTGATTTACGTGTAGATGGAGAAGGGGTTTCTCCATTTCTATGGCCGAACTCGACTTTTAGCTCTGGTGGTCGTGGTGTTGGTTTTGGTATTCCAACAATATATTTTTCGAATACTATTTGGGAAAACTCTGATTGGAATGATATGAGGAATTCCAATTATAATATAGTTAGAAAATTTATATGTGATAATCCTGAGTCTAAGTTTTATGGACAAGTTCTTGATACAGAGAACCCGCCTGAGGGTATAGAAGTTCCCTCTAGATCGTGGTTTGCCTATCAAAGTAAATGTACCACCCCTGGTCAGCATCCTGAAGAGTTGTTTGATAATTTTGAAACATTAGCATTAAGTAGTAATGCTGGATTTACGTATGCAGATCAATACCTTTTTCGTCTTGCGGAAACTTATTTATTGAGAGCTGAGGCAGCTTTAGGGATGAACCGAAAAGATTTGGCAAAAGCAGATATTAATGTTGTTCGCTCGCGAGCTAATGCTAAACTTTGTTCTGAGAATGATATAGATATTGATTATATTCTTGATGAACGAATGAGAGAGCTAGGGCTTGAAGAGAAGAGGCGTTTGACTTTAGGTCGACTTGGTTTAGTATATTATAGGACAGTTGAAGTTGCTCATAATCCATTGGTAAGGAATATGGCTGAGAAGCATAATTTGTGGCCTATTCCTTATGAAGAGATTGAGCGTAATACAGAGGCTGTATTAGAACAAAATCCAGGTTATTAATATATAAACCACTTATAATTGTAAGCATAGAATGAAAAAAATAGTTTATATTTTATGTCTGTTGATGACAAGTACACTTTGGAGCCAATCTCGTTATAATATTTTGTTGAATATGGTTCATCACAATCCAGGAGAACCACAATTCCTTTCCAGATATACGGACCCCAATTTTATATCAGGCTTGGGATATATGGGACAAGTACCCAAGATTGAGGTGCAATGTGGATTGACTTATGATAAGTGGAAGACAGATATAATACCTCAACGTTCCGAGGAGCGTTTTTGGATTGAACGTCATGCTGCTTCGGTGAGAATGTATTTAAAAAGAGTTAAAGATGCGGGACTTGAGGCGTTGCCATTCACGGATATGTTAGTTGTACCTAAATCTGTGATGGAAAAGTATGGTGATGAAATGAAAAATGAAAAAGGTCAGATTTCAATTCTTAGGCCTATGACACAGGAAATTCTTCGGGCGCAAATAGATGAACTATTTTGGAGATTTCCTAATTTAGACATGGAGAAACTTACTTGCATGATGCTCCTTTTCATAAAGGAGAATCTCCAGCTCGTTCTGTTGAGGAACATGTTTTATTTTTAAATATCTTACGCGAAGAAATTTGTGTAAAGCGCAATAAAAAATTATATTATCGCACTTGGGATTTTGAAAATTTGCATGTTAGACCAGATATGTATATAAGTGTCATGAATAGCGTTCAAGTTCATCCTAATTTGTATATATCTATCAAGCATGTCAATTATGATTTTAATCGAGGATATCCTTTTAATAAGACAATAGGGATTGGTGAGCATAATCAGATAGTTGAAGTCTCAATTAATCAGGCTGGATGTTATGGGAAGAATGCACATCCGTATTATATAGGAAAAGGAGTTATTGAAGGATGGAATGATTTGGATGAAAAAAAGGGAATTCGAGATTTGTATGATACTTCCATTGTCAAAGGTTTTTGGCTTTGGACATGGGGAGACGGTTGGTATGGGCCCTATTTTGACAATGAATTTTGGGTAAATTTAAACGAATATGTTATTAGGACATATATTAATTCTCCTCAGAGAAAGGAAGAAGAAATCTTCTATGATTATGCAATGAACGTTCTACATTTAGACAGGACGAGTGCCGAATATTTAAGACGTTTATGTCTATTAAGTGAAGACGCTGTTTTTTTAGGTCAAGATACAAAACTTTTAAAACGAAACGTGTGGTGGATTCGTGATCAATTTCTTACTGGTATAAATTTAAATGAGGTAGTAGAGAAGGGGATGGAGAATCTAATCTTAGAAGAGAAAAGGAATAATCTAAAAAGATGGTATGAAATGGAAAGTCTTGCAAAAAAGATACGTTTACCCAATTTAGAAGATAAAGAGTTTGTGGAAGTTTCTACTATCTATGGTAGAATTAAGTATGAATTGGCATTTCAAATATGGCGTATTCAAATTCTTTTAGCACAGTATGATGTAAGAGGAATAAAGATAGATTCCATGGAAGCGAAGGATGCAATACATGATTATGAACAGTTGTGGAATTCTTGGGAGGACCTTAAAAAAACGTATCCATGTTGTCCAACTTTATACGAAGATTGGAGAGCAGTGAATGTAGCACCGCCATTTCAAGAAAGTTTAAGTCGGTTAAAGTCTTTAATGACTAAAGACTAATTTTATTGTTTGTGACACTGTCCAAAATTTTGTGTAAATGGAAACGGGATTCAGTTATAAGTTTGTT
>OGFE01002342.1_pt1 | contig 10527 bp, 10 predicted proteins | sample 1570811 | NCBI WGS metagenome assembly OGFE01 (sample SAMEA2581967, study PRJEB24529) | metagenome | biome: Human gut stool | place: China | collected 2011 | reverse complement strand
AAATTGTGTCCCAGCACCGCACCCAGCCCAGCCCACAGGCCGGACAGGCCGCCCAGTGCGGGAAAGAGCAACCGGCACAGGCCAAAGGCCAGGGCGGTCTTGGCGATGTCTCCGGCCAGCACCACCGCACCCCAGCCTTTTCCCAGCTCGTGGGCCAGATTGGCCATGCCGGGGTTTCCGGTACCCAGGGCGGCGGCGCTTTTGCCGGTGCGGGCCCGGGCCACCAGCTCGGCGGTGAGGAAGCCGCCGCAGAGATAGCCGACCAGCAGGCAGAGCAGGCGGTGAAGCATGGAGACCTCCTAGTTCGCCCGCCCCTCCCGCAAAAATACGTAGGAGGCGGCGGTGGAGTGGGCGGGGGAGAAGCGGTAGCCCAGCCGGTCGAAGCCCTGGGCCTCCTCCGGCGTTTCGGCGTTCCGCTCCGCCAGGAAGCGGACCATCTCTCCCCGGGCCATCTTGACATAGACCCCCTTCTCCACCACCTTGTCTCCGTCCGCCTCGCCGAAGGTCACGTTGATCCACCGCACGGGAGGGGTTACCCAGGGGCGTACCGCTTTGGCGTACTCCGCCGAGGCCAGATTGAGCAGGGTGTCCTCCCCGCCGGCGGTCAGCGTCCGGTACAGGGAATCGCCCCAGAAGTCGTAGAGGCTTTTGCAGAAGGGGGTGCTGCATCTGGCCCCCATCTCCAGCCGGTAGGGGAGCACGCCGTCGAAGGGGCGCAGCACCCCGTAAAAGCCGGAGAGGATGCGCAGGTGCGTCTCTGCGTACTCGAACTGCGGCCGGGTGAACAGGTGGGGGGCCATGTACTGGTACTGGATGCCGTCGTAGGAGAGCAGGGCGGGGGCGCCGGGGCGGCGGAGATCCATCTCCTGAAAGCGGCGGAAGTTCAGCTCCGCGATACCGTCGTTACAGGCGAGCAGCTTTTTCAGGGCTGTGTAGTCCAGCCCCCGCAGCCACTCCGCCAGCACCGCCGCCCGCTCCAGCAGGGCGGGGGCCTGCCGGGGGGCGAGAAAGTCCCCGTCCTCCCGCATTTTCTTGGCGGGGGAGATGAGCAGCTTCATTCCCCGGCCGGTCCCTTCCGATGGGCGGCCTGGCCCTCCGCGATGGCCTGCCGCTCCCGGCACAGCTCAGCGTGGAGGGCCACGGAGTCCCACTCCCGGTTGGTGGGGGTGAGCACCGCCTTCAGCCGGACGGGGGCGAGCTTCTGGCGGCGGAATGCCTGGAGGAACAGATCCAGCAGAGAGCCGGGGCAGTTGACGATCAGGAGCATCTCATCGTCAAAGCCGTCCCCGTCGTAGGGGGCCTCCGGGACGGCCCCCTCCGCCAGCTCCCCCAGGGGCAGGCCGTAGGACTCCCTGGGCACCAGGGCGGTGCGCAGGCGCAGGGGCAGGCACATACGGCGGATTTTGGCCCCCCGGGGGTTGTCCAGATTGTAGAGCAGAATGGTGGGTGTGTTCATGGGCATCAGCCTTCCTTTCACCCGCCATTGTACCGGGTTTTCCCCGGCCCGTCAACCGGGGCTAGAGGACGTTCTTCAGGGTAAACTGTTCGGCCTCGTAGAGCAGGGAGATCTGGGTCATGAGCCGGGCGTTGGCGGCGGAGTACTCCCCGGCCTCCTGGCAGGTGAGGAACTCGAGCACCTCCTGAAAACCGGTATAGATCTGATCGGTGTCGGAATGGCGCAGGAGGATGTGCAGGTAGCTGTCCCGGGACTGCCACTGTGTGAGGGCCTGCTCTGTGAGGACGCGGGCTTCCTCCCAGTCCCCGGTCTCCGCCCGGGCCTCCGCCTGCTCCAGAAGGGTGTTGAGCGCCCCGGTAAAGCCCCGCAGATAGAGGTTGTTGCACAGCGTTGCGCCGAACAGGACAGCCAGCAGCAGGGCTGCGATCCACAGCCGCTTCATACCCGCCCCTCCTTCTCCGCCAGGTAGACCTGGTTCTGCTCATCCACAGTGAGGAGAAACACGTCCTGGCTGCGCTTTACGTGATGGGCCTTGAGCTGCCGGTCCAGCCAGATGTCGTCCAGCCCACGCTGGCGCAGGTTGTGCTCCAGCACCCGGCCGTCGTTGATGATCACCAGGGGCAGGCCGGGCTCCTTTGGGTGCAGCTCCATCTGGGCCGCAGTGACGGGCTGCTGGGCCGCGTAGGGGAGGACGGAGATCTGTCCGTTGGTCTCCAAAATGGCGTATTTAATGGAATTGAGGTCGGTGATCCCCTTCATACGCAGCTCCTCCATCAGCTCGTCCACTGTAAAGCGGTTTTTCTGCATCTCCCGCTGGTGGAGCTTGCCGTTTTCCACGATGATGCTGGGACGGCCGCAGAGCACCGCACGGAAGCGGACGCTTTTCATGGTGAGCACCGACAGGGCCATGGTGAGGCAGAGGAGGGTGAGGATGGGGATGATGCCGGTGAGCAGAGGGATGCCGAAGTCCTGCATGGGCACGGCGGCCAGATCGGCGATAAGCAGGGCGAGCACCAGCTCCGAGGGCTCCAGCTCGCCCACCTGGCGCTTGCCCATGAGGCGGATGCCCACAATGATAAAGAGGTAGAGAATGATGGTGCGCAGAAATGCGATGACCATGAGAAGACCTCCCGCGGTAATGTTCACCGTTCAGTATGGCCGCCGCCGGGCGGATTATGTACGCAGGGGCCTTGACGCTGGGAGGGTATGGATGCTATAATATCGAAAATCAATAAAAGAAAGCGGCGAACGCATGAAAAAGCGGACGAAAGGAGTGCTGGCCGCCGCTCTGGCGGCAGCCGGGGTGTTTTTGCTGGCGGGTCTGGACGCCCGCCTGCTGGTGCGCGCCTATACGGTGGAGAGCGGGAGACTCACCGGCCCGGTGCGGCTGGCGGTGCTCACCGATCTGCACGCCTGCGCCTATGGGGAGGGCCAGCGGGAGCTGCTGGATGCGGTGGCGGAGCAGTCACCCGACCTGGTACTGCTGTGCGGCGACATCGTGGACGACGAGCCCCGGATGCCAGAGGAGCGGGCGCTGGACACGGTGGAGGCCCTGGCGGCGGTATGGCCCACCTATTATGTCACCGGCAATCACGAGTTCTGGACGGGGCGGGTGGACGAGGTGAAGGCCCGGCTGGAGGAACGGGGCGCGGTGGTGCTGGCGGGGGACTGTGTGACGGTAACGGCGGCGGGACAGACGGTGCAGCTCTGCGGCATTGACGATCCCTCTGTGGGCGAGACCCGGTGGCGGGAGCAGCTGGAGGCGGTGACCGCCGCCCTGGATGGGGAGAACTGCTCCATTTTGATGACCCACCGGCCGGAGCGGACGGAGGACTACGCGGGCCGGGGCTTCGAGCTGGTGCTGGCGGGCCACGCCCACGGGGGCCAGTGGCGGCTGCCCGGCCTGCTCAACGGCCTGTTTGCCCCCGACCAGGGGCTGTTTCCCACCTACGCCGGCGGCCGGTATGCACTGGGGGACACCACCCTGCTCGTCAGCCGGGGGCTGGCCCGGGAGAGCACCCGGCTACCCCGGTTCTATAACCGTCCGGAGCTGGTGGTGGTGGAGCTGTGCCCCGGGCTGGAGGAATTTCCTGCAAAAAAAGAATGAGGTCAAAATCTTATTTTTAACTTTTGGGGCGTATTGCCGTGGAAAAATCGGCAATACGCCCTCTCTTTTTGTCCAAATCCACGGTTTTTGATTCCGGGCGCAAAAGAGTGTTGTCAGGCGGGAGGTTTTCGGTTACAATCGTACAGATAACTTGGGAACGAAAGGCGTGATGCAGAAGATGAAAGCGACCTTGATCCTGGAAAACGGCATGACCTTCGCGGGCCGCAGCATCGGCTCCGGCGAGGAGCGGATCTGCGAGATGGTGTTCAACACCTCCATGACCGGCTATCAGGAGATCCTGACCGACCCCTCCTACGCCGGACAGGGCATTGTGATGAGCTATCCCCTCATCGGCAACTACGGCGTCAATCACGAGGACAACGAATCCCCCCGCCCCTGGGCGGAGGCGTTCATCGTCCGCCACCTGGCCCGGCGCGGCAGCAACTTCCGCTGCGAGGACGGGCTGGATTCCTATTTGAAGCAATTTCATATCACCGGCATTGAGGGCGTCGACACCCGTGCCTTAACGAGAATACTCCGCAGTCAGGGGACCATGAACGGCATGATCACCTGTGCGGAGCATTTTTCTGTCCCGGAGTGCCTGGAGCGCATCCGGGCCTACCGGGTGGAGGGCACCGTGGAGCGGGTGACCCGCAGGGAGCCCCAGATGTACCCCGCCCTGGGGGAGCGGCGGCTCCGGGTGGCCCTGATGGACTACGGCGTGAAGGAGAACATGATCCGCTGCCTCCAGAACCGGGGCTGTGAGGTGACGGTGTTCCCCGCCCGCACCCCGGCGGAGGCGGTGCTCTCCGGCGGGTTCGACGGGGTGATGCTCTCCAACGGTCCCGGCGATCCGGCGGACAACGTGGAGATCATCACGGAGGTTCGGAAGCTCTATGAGAGTGAGCTGCCCCTCTTTGCCGTCTGCCTGGGACACCAGCTCCTGGCCCTGGCCACCGGGGCGGAGACCCGCAAGATGCGCTTCGGCCACCGGGGGGGCAATCACCCGGTGAAGGATCTGGAGCACGGCCGGGCCTATATCACCAGCCAGAACCATGGCTATGTGGTTACCGCCGAGAGCGTGGACCCGGCGGTGGCGGAGGTGTCCCACATCAACGTCAACGAGGGCAGCGTGGAGGGCCTGCGCTACCGGCGGCCCAACTGCTTCACCGTCCAGTTCCACCCGGAGGCCGCCCCCGGCCCCATGGACACCGAGTATCTGTTTGACCGCTTTGTGGACAGCATGAAGGGAGGACGCGCCCATGCCTAAGAATCCCAAGATCAAAAAGGTGCTGGTGCTGGGCTCCGGCCCCATTGTCATCGGCCAGGCCGCCGAGTTTGACTACGCCGGCACCCAGGCCTGCCGCGCCCTCAAGGAGGAGGGCGTGGAGGTGGTGCTGGTCAACTCCAACCCCGCCACCATCATGACCGACAAGGACATCGCCGACCACGTGTATATCGAGCCGCTGAACCTGGCCAGCGTGGAGCAGGTCATCGCCAAGGAGCGGCCCGACTCCATCCTGCCCACCCTGGGCGGCCAGACCGGGCTGAACCTGGCCATGAACCTCCACGAGCAGGGCATCCTGGAGAAGTACGGCGTGCGCCTGCTGGGCACCAGCCCGGAGTCCATCCGCAAGGCGGAGGACCGCCAGGGCTTCAAGGACGCCATGGAGGCCATTGGCCAGCCCTGCGTCACCAGCGACGTGGTGGAGAGCGTGGAGGCCGCGGTGGAGTTCGCCGGGCGCATCGGCTATCCGGTCATCGTCCGGCCCGCCTATACCCTGGGGGGCTCCGGCGGCGGCATCGCCTACGACGAGCCCTCCCTGCGGGAGATTGCCGACCGGGGCATCCACCTCTCCCGGGTGGGCCAGGTGCTCATCGAGCGGTGCATCTCCGGCTGGAAGGAGATCGAGTTCGAGGTCATGCGGGACTCCGCCGGCAACGTCATCACCATCTGCTCCATGGAGAACATCGACCCCGTGGGCGTCCACACCGGCGACTCCATCGTGGTGGCTCCCACCCAGACCCTGGCCAACCGGGAGTTCCAGATGCTCCGCTCCGCCGCCCTGGACATCATCTCCGCCCTGGAGATCGAAGGCGGCTGCAACGTGCAGTTTGCCCTGAATCCCGACAGCTATGAGTACGCGGTCATCGAGGTCAACCCCCGCGTGTCCCGCTCCTCCGCCCTGGCCTCCAAGGCTACCGGCTATCCCATCGCCAAGGTGGCCGCCAAGGTAGCCCTGGGCTATACCCTGGACGAGATCCCCAACGCGGTGACCGGTAAGACCACCGCCTGCTTCGAGCCCACCATCGACTACTGCGTGCTGAAGATCCCCCGCCTGCCCTTTGACAAGTTCACCACCGCCAGCCGCACCCTGGGCACCCAGATGAAGGCCACCGGCGAGGTCATGGCTATCGCCAACTCCTTCGAGGGCGCGCTGATGAAGGCCATCCGCTCCCTGGAGCTGAACGTCCGGGCGCTGAAGCTGGACAAGCTGGAGGGCCTGTACACCGACGAGATCGAGGACCTGCTGGTCCAGGTCACCGACGAGCGGCTCTTCGTGGTGGCCGAGGCCCTGCGCCGCGGCTTCTCCCCCCAGAAGATCAACCACATCACCAAGATGGACATCTGGTTCCTGGACGGCTTCCAGCGGATCATCGACATGGAGAACGAGCTGAAGTCCTGCAAGGGCGAGCCCGACATGGACACCCTGAAGCGCGCCAAGGAGATGTGCTTCGCCGACAGCTACATCGGCGCCCTGTGCGGCATGACCCAGGCCCAGGTGAAGGCCCTGCGGGAGCGGTATGGCATCATCCCCTCCTTCAAGATGGTGGACACCTGCGCCGCCGAGTTCGACGCCGAGACCCCCTATTACTACTCCACCTACGACGGAGAGAACGAGGCGGTGGACAACGGCTCCGGCAAGAAGAAGGTGCTGGTGCTGGGCTCCGGCCCCATCCGCATCGGCCAGGGCATCGAGTTTGACTACTGCTCCGTCCACTCCGTGTGGGCCTTCCGCCGCATGGGCTATGAGACCATCATCATCAACAACAACCCCGAGACCGTCTCCACCGACTTCGATGTGGCAGATAAACTGTACTTCGAGCCGCTGACCGCCGAGGACGTGCAGAACATCGTGGAGCTGGAGAAGCCCTGGGGCGCTGTGGTCCAGTTCGGTGGACAGACCGCCATCAAGCTGGCCAAGGCGCTGACCGAGATGGGCGTGCAGATCCTGGGCACCTCCGCCGACGGCGTGGACGCCGCCGAGGACCGCGAGCGCTTTGACGAGATTTTGGAGAAGTGCGCCATCCCCCGCGCCAAGGGCCGCACTGTCTATACCACCCAGGAGGCACTTCAGGCGGCCAACGAGCTGGGCTACCCCGTTCTGGTCCGTCCCTCCTACGTTCTGGGCGGCCAGGGCATGGAGATCGCCTACTCCGACCGGAACATTGAGGAGTTCATGCGGATCATCAACCTGACCGTTCAGGAGCACCCCATCCTCATCGACAAGTACCTCATGGGCCGTGAGCTGGAGGTGGACGGCGTGTTTGACGGGGAAGACATCCTCATCCCCGGCATCATGGAGCACGTGGAGCGGGCCGGCGTCCACTCCGGAGACTCCATCGCGGTCTATCCCCCCATCAACCTGGAGGAGAAGCACCGGGAGCTGATCCTGAAGCGCACCAAGAACATGGCCAAGCACCTGAACGTCATCGGCCTGATCAACGCCCAGTATATCCTCTACAACGACGACATCTATGTCATTGAGGTCAACCCCCGTTCCTCCCGCACCATCCCCTATATCTCCAAGGTGACCGGCGTGCCCATCATCGACCTGGCCACCAAGGTCATGCTGGGCGAGAAGCTGAAGGACCTGGGCTATGGCACCGGCCTGTACCGCGAGGCCAGCTATTTCGCCGTCAAGGCCCCCGTGTTCTCCTTTGAGAAGCTCACCGATGTGGACACCGGCCTGGGCCCCGAGATGAAGTCCACCGGCGAGGTGCTGGGTCTGGCTGAGACCTATCCCCAGGCCCTGCTGAAGGCCTTCAAGGGCGCCGGTCTGAAGGTGCCCAAGCGCGGCAGCCGGATCATTGTCACCGTGAAGGACGAGGACAAGGCCGAGATGGTGGGCATCGCCCGGGGCTTCGAGGAGATGGGCGTGGAGATCTATGCCACCTCCGGCACCTGCGACGCCCTCACGGAGGCCGGCATCCAGTGCAAGCGGGTCAACCGCGTCTCCCAGGCCCACCCCAACATTCTGGACATGATCCAGAGCGGCACCGTGGACCTGATCATCAACACCCCCACCAAGGGGCGCAAGCAGGACAGCGACGGCTTCAAGATCCGCCGCTCCGCCGTGGAGCACTCCGTGGCCTGCGTCACCGCCATCGATACCGCCCGGGCCGTTCTCACCGTCCGGGAGCAGAGCCGCAGCGAGGACCTGACCCCCATCGACATCACCAAGATCTGATCCTTTTCTCCCCGGGCCCCGGCGGGCCCGGGGAGAACTTTTATCCGCCTCTCCCCTCTCCTCCGGAACCTTTTTGCTGTTGGAGCGGCTTATCCCCCTGCTGTCATCCCATAAACACAAAAAACCACACCTTATGGTGTGGTCCTGAATTTCGGATCTATATCTCCTTACCGCTCGCTGGCAGAGACCTCCTTGCACTCGTAGATCAGGTCCTCCAGATCTTCGGCTGCATTCAATGCAAATCCCATCGCGCTCACCTCCTTCCGTTTCTGTCTGTGAGTATAGCCCCTTTCTTCGCTCCCAGCAAGCAGCTTACCGTAAAAGCTTTGTAAAATCTGGCGGAGAGAGCCATCCGCTGCTGGGATCACTCCCCCTCCCCTGCTCAAATTTTGTCAAACTATACTAGGAACCCTACTCTAAGATCTACGCATTTTATCCATGCTTGAAGGCACAATATCTTGCGAAACCACCCGAATTGTGGTACTATGAGTCATACAAAAAATAGGAGGCGCTGCAATGAAGCAGGACATGATTCTGATACTTGATCTGGGCAGTGAGGAAAATCCCCGTCTGGCCCGTGAGATCCGTGCACTGGGCGTTTACAGCGAGATCCATCCCCACGACATCACCGCCGAAGAGCTTGCCGCTCTGCCGAATGTGAAGGGCATCATCCTGAACGGGGGTCCCAACCGTGTGGTAGACGGTGTGGAGATCGACGCCGCCAAGGAGATCTACAACGCTCCTGTGCCCGTGCTGCTGGCCGATCACAAGGGCGATCAGCCCTGGCCTGAGGATGCCGCGGCCCGCAAAGAGGCACTGAGCAACTTTGTGTTCCAGGTCTGCGGCGCACAGGCCAACTGGAATATGGAGAACTTTATCGCCGACCAGGTGGAGCTGATCCGCCAGCAGGTGGGTGACAAGAAGGTCCTTCTGGCTCTGTCCGGCGGCGTAGACTCCTCTGTCGTGGCCGCTCTGCTCATCAAAGCCATTGGCAAGCAGCTGACCTGTGTCCATGTGAACCACGGCCTGCTGCGCAAGGGTGAGCCTGAGCAGGTCATCAAGGTGTTCCGGGACGAGATGGACGCCAACCTGATCTATGTGGACGCGGTGGACCGCTTCCTGGACAAGCTGGCCGGCGTGTCCGATCCGGAGCGGAAGCGCAAGATCATCGGCGCGGAGTTCATCCGTGTGTTCGAGGAGGAGGCCCGCAAGCTGGAGGGGATCAAGTTCCTGGGCCAGGGCACCATTTATCCCGACATCATCGAGTCCGGCACCAAGACTGTGAAGGCGGTCAAGAGCCACCACAACGTGGGCGGCCTGCCGGAGGACCTGGACTTCGAGCTGGTGGAGCCCCTGAAGATGCTGTTCAAGGACGAGGTGCGCGCCTGCGGTAAGGCTCTGGGCCTCCCCGATTCCATGGTGTACCGCCAGCCCTTCCCCGGCCCCGGCCTGGGCGTGCGCTGCCTGGGCGCCATCACCCGTGACCGCCTGGAGGCCGTCCGGGAGTCCGACGCCATCCTCCGTGAGGAGTTTGCCAAGAACGGCCTGGAGGGCAAGGTGTGGCAGTATTTTACTGCGATCCCTGACATCAAATCTGTCGGCGTCCGCGACAATAAGCGCGCGGACGAGTGGTGTGTGATCATCCGTGCGGTCAATACCGTGGACGCCATGACCGCCACCGTGGAGAACGTGCCCTTCGACCTGCTCCAGCATATCACCGCCCGTATCACCGCCGAGGTCAAGGGCGTCAACCGTGTCCTCTTTGACCTGACTCCCAAGCCCACTGGAACGATCGAGTGGGAATAAGCAAAAAGTGGATATGAGGGCCTGCAAACCCGCATAAACACTGGGTTTTTGATTTTCAAATCCCCCATTTGATAGCAGATTGATAGCACTCGTCAAATCCCGATTTATTGAGTTTGAAAAGAAAAATCGGGTGGCTTGCGAGTAGCCTGAAAATCCTCATCTTTTTATTCATAAGTAAAAGGTCTAACTGATTTTTGTTGATCAGTTAGACCTTTTTATTTTGCTCTCGTTTATCTGAATTTTCTGATTTTGTGCAACAAACGGCCTTTCCTGTGGCCTACAAGTGAGAGGGTTAGATCAGGCCCTCCGGCGGCATCTTGGCGCGGATTTGGCTGCTGTCGTACTCCGGGTAGTGGTAACGCCAGCGGTCGTACTCCTCCTGGGAGATCTCACAGGCCTCCAACTTGGCGGACTGTTCCCGCCAGGTACAGAGCATCTCGTGCAGTCGGGCGGCGTCCTTGCTCTTCCGAACATCGACCTTCAAGCAGACCTCTCCGTCCATCTCACTGATCTTGAGCCCATAGTTATCCTCAAGGGTGAACAGGGTGTGCATCAGCCCTACATAGGAGTCTATGTCCGGGACAGAAAGCGCATGGGGTGAGACATCTAGCATCTCAGCCAGGGCAGCGGTCAGGTCTGCCTTGCGCGTTCGTTGAACTGCCCCGTTTGATTTTACGAGAAGATCA
>OGFE01002321.1_pt1 | contig 10587 bp, 6 predicted proteins | sample 1570811 | NCBI WGS metagenome assembly OGFE01 (sample SAMEA2581967, study PRJEB24529) | metagenome | biome: Human gut stool | place: China | collected 2011 | reverse complement strand
ATATCTATAATGGTTAAAATTTGCTGCAGCAACAGTAGGTGTAAATGCTGTTGGCTAGCCATGTTTGATTGCATGTTGCTCTAGCAACAAAAAATTAAACTATTAGCGGCAATAATGTTCGCCATTTTAATATATTGTTAAACTAGACGCTGTAATTATAAATTCCTACAATAAAAGTGTAATCACAAAGGTGATCAAGTAACCAAGAAGGAGGATTATGTGTAAACTATTTTGGGAAATGAGGTGAGTTTATGGCTCCTGCAATCAAATGTTTAATCGTATTAGCGATAGTGGCTCTGTTATTTATTACTGAACTTATTCCTTTGGCTATTACAGCTATGAGTGGCGCTATCGCCTGCGGCCTTTTAGGATTTATCCCGGCCAAACAGGTTTTTTCAGGTCTTTCTGATTCAACAGTAGTACTTTTCGCAGGTATGTTCGTTGTTGGTGCTGCCATGTTCCATACTGGTCTGGCACAGAAAATCGGTATTTCTATCGTTAGATTCTCCGGTACCAGCGAAAACAGTTTGATGTTTGGTATCATGATCGTCGGCGCAGGTTTATCTTCCGTTCTGTCTAACACAGGTACGGCAGCCTGTCTGATGCCAGTTGTTCTTGGCATCTGCGCCGCAGCTAAGATCCCGGCTTCCCGTCAGTTGATGCCTTTGGCTTACGCCGCAGGCGTTGGTGGTATCATTACCTTAGTAGGTACACCGCCTAACATTATCGTTTCCGGTGCTCTGACTTCTTTTGGTTATGAGCCATTCTCCTTTTTCGAATTTGCCTGGATAGGTATTCCTCTGACAGTTGTAGCGATCGCTTACATGATGTTTATCGGCAAGTATTTGCTTCCGAAAGCTGAGCTGGATGCGGATCAGGAAATCGAGCAGGAAATCGAAGCTACTGTACATGACAGTAAAAAACAGATCATTTCTGGTTTGATTCTGGCAGTCGTAGTCATCGTTATGGCGCTTGACCTTAAGAGCATCAGTTTGGAAATGGCAGCTATCATCGGTGCGCTGGTTTGCGTACTGACCGGCTGTCTGACTGAAAAACAGGCTTATGCTTCTATCGACTGGGTAACCATCTTCCTGTTTGCAGGTATGATGCCTGTGTCCACTGCAATGGATAAGACCGGTGCCGGTAAATTGATCGCCGAGTGGGCAGTAAGCCTAATGGGTGGTTCTCCTACCCCGATCATTATGACTTCAGTACTGTTTATTATCTCCTGTACTTTGACGCAGTTCATGTCTAATACGGCAGCAGCAGCATTGCTGGCGCCGGTAGGCGTAGCGATTTCCCAGCAGCTCGGCGCGTCTCCGAAAGCAGTACTGATGGCGATCGGCGTAGCAGCATCCTGTGCATTCGCAACTCCGGTAGGCACTCCTCCCTGTACGTTGGTGTTGGGACCTGGCGGTTACAAGTTTATGGACTATGTAAAAGTCGGCGTGCCTTTAGTTATCCTCTGTTTCATCGTTTCCATCATCGTTATTCCGATGGTATGGCCTTTCTTTCCCGGTTAATTGGGACTAGCTGCGGAAGAATGTACATAGAGTTCTCCTTTTAAAAGTAGAAATGCTTTTTGGGTGGTATTTCTGCTAGTTGACCTGGGATTTAAGAGGGAAAGAAGGTGTGACTGGTATGGGAGCAGAAGTTATTGCTGGTGGTCTTATTGCAATTATTTTCTCTACTTGCTGGTGGCTCGTTAGAAGTTGATTCTAAAAAACAAAATTCGTGTATGTCAGTCTTTCCGGTCAAGTAAGATGATCCGAGAGAGATAGCACATAAAGTTCTCCTTCGCTGGAGCGGAAGTACTAATTGGTACTTCCGCTTTTTTATTGTTCTAAAGGAGTGATGAGCAGGTATTTTTTGTGCTTGTAATGTATTTTATTGCAGTTTATATAATAATAATTAATTTTGAAGTGAAAATAAATTATAAAAAATATTCATGAAATATGATTTTTGCTTCAGCAACAAATATTGCAGAGCCAGGTGCAGAGCGAAGAATAATATGCTGTTGCAATAGCAACAAATAATTGGATGTTTATTTAAATAAATTAAAAGATTTAAGATAATAAAGTTCGTTATTTTAACTGTTTTCTAACTGGAGTGCATAAAAATAAAATTTCTATACTTAACCTGTGATTGCTTAAAGCAATCAACATAAAAGTGGAGGTGAATTTCATATATTTGCTGTTTTACAAAATTATTTGAAACTGAGGTGAAAGTATGTCGTCGGCAGTAAAATGTTTAATTGTTTTGGCAATAGTGGCTTTATTATTTATTACTGAACTTATTCCTCTGGCTATTACTGCAATGGGAGGAGCTATAGCCTGCGGGCTTTTGGGATTTATTCCGGCTCAACAGGTTTTTTCAGGCCTTTCGGATTCAACGGTAGTGCTTTTTGCAGGTATGTTCGTTGTGGGTGCGGCGTTGTTTCATACCGGTCTGGCACAAAAAATTGGTATAGGTATTGTTAAAATTTCCGGAACTAAAGAAAGCAGTTTAATGTTTGGTATTATGGTGGTCAGTGCAGCATTGTCCTCCTGTTTATCTAACACTGGCACAGCAGCATGTCTGATGCCCGTTGTTTTGGGTATTTGTGCTGCAGCTAAGATTCCTGCTTCCCGCCAGCTGATGCCTTTAGCTTATGCGGCCGGCATCGGCGGTGTTATTACGATGGTTGGCACACCGCCTAATATTATTGTATCCGGTGTTCTTACTTCCTTTGGATATGAATCCTTTTCTTTCTTCGAGTTTGCCTGGATAGGTATTCCTTTGACCTTTGTGGTTATCGCTTACATGATGTTTATCGGTAAGTATTTGCTTCCGAAAGCAGAATTGGACGCTGACCAGGAAATTGAACAGGAAATTGAGGCTACTGTGACTGACAGTAAAAAACAAATTGTTTCTGGTTTGATTTTAGCAGTGTGCATTATTGTTATGGCACTTGACCTTAAAGCTATTTCTTTGGAAATGACCGCTATTGTTGGTGCACTGGTTTGTGTATTAACTGGCTGTTTGACTGAAAAGCAGGCTTATTCAGCTATTGACTGGGTAACTATTTTCCTGTTCGCAGGTATGATGCCTGTTTCGGCTGCTATGGATAAAACAGGTGCCGGCAAATTGATCGCTGAATGGGCAGTAAGCCTGATGGGTGGATCTCCTACCCCGATCATTATGACCTCGGTACTATTTATTATCTCCTGCACTTTGACGCAGTTTATGTCCAATACAGCAGCCTGCGCCTTGCTGGCTCCGGTAGGCGTAGCGATTTCTCAGCAGCTGGGTGCTTCTCCGAAAGCGGTACTAATGGCGATCGGCGTAGCTGCTTCCTGTGCATTCGCAACTCCGGTCGGAACTCCGCCATGTACTTTAGTACTTGGACCTGGCGGTTATAAGTTTATGGACTATGTAAAAGTCGGTGTGCCTCTGGTAGTACTCTGTTTTATCGTTTCCATTATAGTTATCCCAATGGTATGGCCTTTCTTCCCCGGTTAATTGGGACAGCTGCGGAAGAATAGTACATAAAGCTCTCCTTTTTAGAACGGAAGCACATGTCGGTGCTTCCGTTTTTTTGTGGGCAATTAATGAGTCTGTCAGGAAAATGATAAAAGAGCCTGTTCTTTTTAGAACAGGCTCTTTTATTTCTTAAATATTTAAAGCTTTATTCAAAACAAATTAGTCAGCAATGGCAGTAGAAGTGGCGCTAAAATAGAAGTAGCAATACCGGTAAGACCAATTGCTACACCGCCGATGGCGAGTTGCAATGCGCTTTTATTGACGCAGGCACTGGTTCCGAGACCGTGACTTGAGGCACCAATAGCCAGACCGATAGCGATATCATTTTTAAAGCCCAGCCAGGATAAAATTTTATGATTGAAGGTAGAACCAAACATACCTGTAAAAATAACACAGGCAGCGGTTAAGGATGGTATACCGCCAATGACACTGGAAATATCCATGGCAATAGGCGTTGTTACTGATTTGGGAATCAGAGAAAGCAGAACCTGTTCGCTGGCGCCAAACAGCTTGCCGCAGACGAAGATGGAAACAATGCCGATGACTGTAGCGACAACAACTCCGCTGACGATGACGGCAAGATTGTTTTTAAGGGTCTGACGGTTACGGTATAAAGGGAGTGCCAAAGCTACTGTAGCCGGTCCTAAAAGGAAGTTTATGAAGTTTGCTCCGGCAGCGTATTGTTCATAAGTTATATGAGGTGACTGAAAATAAATGATGCCCATAATAATAGGGCAGGCCAGTACGAAAGGTGGAATAATGTTAAGCTCAAAACGATTGACGATCAGTTCGCAGAAGACGTAAACGATAATGGTCAGTCCAATGCCGAACATGGGTGAATTTAATAAGGCTTCGGGAAAGAACATCAATGTTTTCCTCCTTTGCTGTGTTTGGAAACCAGCTCGACAAAAGCTGTAGTAGTAATAAGAATAATCAGACTGCTGACGATGATTGTGATAAAAATTGCGATGCTTTCAGCTTTAATAATATCGAGATAAAGCAGCATACTGATACCGGCTGGTAAAAACAGCATGCCCATCTTTTCGATTAGGATAGTACAGGCGTCTTCGACGCTTTCCTCACGGATGACACCTGTCAAAAGCAAAACAGCCAACAGGATCATACCAAGCAGTGCCGGTGGAAAAGCAATGTGCAGGGCCTGCAAAAACAAAACACTGACCCATTGCAGAGCCAGCAGAATAGCGATACCACGTAAAATAGAACCAGCTGTCATAAATTTTCCCCTCAATTTGTATAGAATAACTATTATTGTACTCTTGCATATATGTTTGTCAAGATTTTGATGAATTAAAATAATAATAAAAATATTTGACTTTTTGACTTTTGGCGTTTATAATAAAAATTAAGGAAGCCGGCGATGCCAGCTTCCTTGCGAATTATCCTACTTAAAAGCTATATAAAGATTAGTTAAAAGAATCAAACCTAAAAGGCCCATGGCAAACAGTCCCAGCAGTTCGAAGCGGTACATTGATACTTCTTCATTGAGCAGTGTATAACTGCGCTGGATAACGTGGATTTTATTTTCAATATTGTCTTTCCAGACAGAAGCGCGCAGCAACGACAGATATCGAGTGTAGATACGTGCATAGAAAATATCTTCTGTTACCTGCAGGGCATTGTTGATATTGCTGGTGAGACTGCTGACATCGGCCATCAGTTCCATCAGGTTACCGCGGATCTGGCGATAGCTTTCGAGCCGCGTTGCTTTACTGGTCATATTGGCTTCTTCAAGTTCATCATAGGTTTTATCAATGGCATTGTTGAGAGCGTTATCATAATAGCGCAGCTCTAAAAACTGTGCATTGGCAAATTCAAGCAGATCAGGAACGTCAAGGCTTCCACTTTGGTCGTAAACTACGGCTGAATCCCAGGCCAGATAAGTAATGTCGTCGGCATAGGAGAAGCGATTTTCCAGTGTTTCCCTGCGAGTTTGTTCACTGACAGGGGTTCTATCTTTAAGTAGCAGCGGGACCAGATCCCAGTCAGGGATATTCTCTTTGAAGTAATAAACAACAAAGTCTTCGTCGAAATCCGAAACACGCTCGTTTGAGCAGGCGGGACGAATCGTTTCCAGAACGGCGTCCAGATAATGATGGATCTCGTCTTCCGGCATATTTTCGCTGACGATAGCCATATCGAGATATTCGTCGTAAGTTACATCGTCTTCAAATGGGATTCTGATAATCAGGCTGATAACTCCCAAATCAAAAATACGGGCCTTGATTTCAGCCAGATAGGTTTTGCCGCCAAGTTCCATTTCGTGTGAACCAAGTTCTACCAAAACAGGCGGGTCTTTAAAGGTAATGGATTTTGTCGAGATCCTGTCCAGACGCAGACGTGAAGCTATTTTATTGCGGCTGGTCCACAGGGCCTGTACAAGGTCCAGGTTGATTTCGTCGGCGACGTCAAACAATCTGTAAACGATCATGGATGTATTCATACTTGCCTCCATATTATATTACTTTGATGATTTGCTGGTTGATATTGAATGATACAGGTCAGCAACAAGTGCAGAAGCCCATTGGCGTAGAGAGATATTATCTCGTTTACTATGCAAAAGCAGCTTACTTAATTGGTTTATTCGCCGCAGAGTTTAGTTTCCCTGCGTGACGATAAAAATTTTCTGTAAAAATAAGTTAATAAATTCTAAATTAGATGATAGTCAGGAGGTGTAGCGATATGCAGGAACGCTACAGTGAAGAAGTAAAAAGTATTTTGGAAGCAGCGCAGCAGCAGGCTGTAATGAATTATCAGCAGGAGCTGTCATGTGCGCATATTTTAGTGGCCTTAAGCAGCAGTGAAGGTTTTTTCAGATTTTTACTCGCTAATGTCAAGGCAGATGAAAGAAACTTTGCACAGGAGGCTAAAGCGTTGATGCAGCGCATTCCTTCTGTAAAGGGACAGGATCGTCAGCTGGTGATGAGCACAGCTTTAGCCAGAGTATTAGGGCTGGCAGCGCAGGCCGCCGGTCAAGGTGAAGTGAATGTTGGCAATTTGGTTGCAGCTTTAGCCGGTGACGGTGACAGCGAGACAGTTTCTCTGCTTAAAAAGTATGGTATTGATAAGAAAAAGGTTGAGGGCTTGTATATGGCTTATACTAATGGGCAAGCTGATGAAGAAAGCAAACAGACACTTGAAAAATATGGACAGGACCTTACTGCTAAAGCGATGGAAGGCAAGTTGGATCCAGTTATTGGCCGTGATGAGGAAATTCGCCGTGTAATTGAAATTTTATCGCGTCGTAAGAAAAATAATCCGGTGCTGATAGGTGAGCCTGGCGTTGGTAAAACGGCAATCGCTGAAGGTTTGGCAAGACGTATCGTAGCAGGTGATGTACCTGAAAATCTGAAAAACAAGACTTTATACGCTTTAGACCTGGCAGCTTTGGTTGCCGGTGCTAAATATCGCGGAGAGTTTGAAGAACGTTTGAAAAAGGTTTTGAAGGTTATTTCCGATTCTGCAGGACAGATCATTATGTTTATTGATGAGCTGCATACCGTGGTTGGTGCTGGTGCAGCCGAAGGAGCCATGGATGCGGGTAACATACTGAAACCGATGCTGGCCCGCGGTGAATTGCGTTGTATCGGCGCGACTACATTAAATGAGTACCGCAAGTATATTGAAAAAGACAGCGCTTTAGAGCGTCGTTTCCAACCGGTAATGGTCAAACAGCCAGGCGTTGAGGATACGATTTCGATTCTGCGTGGATTGAAAGAACGTTATGAGGTGCATCACGGTGTAAGGATTAAGGATGCGGCTTTAGTTGCGGCTGCTGTAATGAGTAACCGTTATATCAACGATCGTTTTTTGCCTGATAAGGCGATTGATCTGGTCGATGAGGCGGCAGCACGATTGAGGACCGAGATCGATTCGCTTCCGGCAGCGCTTGACGAAAGTAAGCGGCGGATACTGCAGCTGGAGATCGAGGCTCAGGCCCTTGGCAAAGAACAGGATGAGCAGTCTAAAGAACGGCTGGTGAAAATTGAAGAAGAGCTGTCTGAGCTGAGAAAGGAAAATGAAGAGCTCGTTAAACGCTGGGACGGCGAAAAAGCTTCTATTGCCCGTGTGCGCGAAGTGAAAAAAGAGATCGATGCCGTTAAACAGGAAATGGAAGGCGCTGAGCGCAGCTATGATCTGAATAAACTGGCAGAACTTAAGTATGGACGGCTGCCGGCGTTGGAGAAGGAACTTGCAGAAGTCGAAGCAAACAATAAAAATGATAAAGAGAATGTGCTGCTGAAAGAAGAAGTAGATGAAGAAGATATCGCTAAGGTGGTCAGTACTTGGACAGGGATCCCTGTTTCGCGTCTTAGCGGCGGCGAACGCGAAAAGCTCGTACATCTTGAAGATATCCTGCATCAGCGCGTTGTCGGTCAGGACGATGCGGTTAAGGCTGTCAGCGAAGCTGTCGTTCGTGCCCGTGCCGGCATAAAAGATCCTGATCGTCCGATCGGCTCATTTATTTTCCTTGGTCCTACCGGCGTTGGCAAAACAGAGCTGGCTAAGGCTTTAGCCGAGATATTGTTTGACGACGAACGCAATATGATTCGTATCGATATGAGTGAATATATGGAAAAACATACTGTTTCCCGTCTTATCGGTGCACCTCCAGGCTATGTAGGCTATGATGAAGGCGGACAGCTGACTGAAGCAGTGCGTCGCCATCCTTATTCTGTAATTTTACTGGATGAAATCGAGAAAGCACATGCTGATGTGTTTAATGTACTGCTGCAGGTACTGGATGATGGCCGGTTGACCGACGGACAGGGACGCAATGTTGATTTCAAAAACACGTTGATTATTATGACGAGTAATCTTGGTTCGGCCGAGATCATGAAAAAGCAGGGACAAATTTCCAGAGAAGATATCCAGAGTATGCTGATGCAGTTCTTCAGACCGGAATTTTTGAATCGTGTGGATGATATCGTGGTCTTTAAGGCCTTGGAAAAAGAGCAGATTAATGATATCGTGAAAATGATTCTGAAAGAGCTTGGTGAAAGACTGGAAAAACAGCTTGATCTGACGCTGGTATGCAGTGATGAAGCTGTGGCATATCTGGCAGATACAGGGTTTGACCCCGCTTTTGGTGCCCGTCCTTTAAAACGCTTGATCGTACATACTGTTGAAAATCTGCTGGGAATAAAAATTGTCAGCGGAGAGATCAAGAGCGGTGAAACTGTAAGAGTAGTCCTGAAGAATGGTGTAATTGATATTGAGCAGGTTTCCTAAGTATTAAAAAAGTAAAGATTTCTGTAAAACAAGGCTGTGTTCGTTGAACACAGCCTTGTTTACGTATATAATGAGTATATAAGGAATTTTTTTATTGGAAGGAGCGATCAGAATGGCTAAAAAGGTAGTGATTATTGGCGGTGTTGCTGCTGGAATGAAAACAGCTTCACGCCTGCGCCGCAGAGATAAGGACGCAGAAATCACAGTAGTGGAACGTGGACAGCAGGTAAGTTATGGAGCCTGCGGTTTTCCTTATTACATTGGCGGAGATGTAAAGGATTTTTCCAGTTTTACTCATACACCGCAGGGGTTTGCACGTGATGCGGAATTTTTTAAAAATGTTAAAGGCTTTGATGTTGTTACCGGGCATGAAGCTCAAAAAATAGACCGCGCGAATAAAACGGTAACCGTAATGGATAAAGCAACTGGGGCAATACAGGAAATGTCATACGACGTATTAGTGTTAGGGACTGGGGCTACGCCTGTAAAGCTGTCTTTACCTGGAGCTGAACTGGGAGGGATACATAATTTCTGGTTCCCCTGGGAGACACTGAAGGTTAAGGAAGAGATGGAAGCCTATAAAGTCACCGATGTCGTTATCGTTGGGGCGGGCTTGATAGGCATGGAACTGGCGGAGGCTTTTCATAAGCAGGGGCTGACTGTAAATATTGTAGAGATGCAGGATCGTATTCTGCCGCAGATGCTGGATCTGGAAATGGCTGATTTAGTTAAGAAACCATTAGAAAAAGCCGGTATCAGGTTATATCTGGAAGAAAAGACGCTGGGTTTTGAAGGCGAAAATGGACGAGTTACAGCAGTAAAGACTGATAAACGTACGATTCCGGCTCAGTTGGTTATTGTGGCGGTAGGTGTACGCCCGAATACAGAGTTGGCAAGTGCTGCCGGACTGGAGCTAGGTACAAGCGGGGCGATTGCTGTTAATGAATATTTGCAGACCAGTGATCCTGATATTTATGCCGGCGGTGACTGTGCAGAAAATATGAATCTTATCAGCAAGAAAAGAATATTTGCACCAATGGGTTCCACTGCGAATAAACATGGACGTGTTATTGCGGACAATATTTGTGGTGACATGATAAAATATCCCGGTGTTTTAGGAACAGGGATCTGTCAGATATTGAACTGGCAAGCCGGAAGTACGGGTTTGAACGAAAAAACGGCCAAAGCCGCAGGGATTGAGTTTGAGTCTGTGGTCGTACCTGGATTTGACAGATTAGGTTATATGCCCGGCGCGCAGCGTTTGGTCCTGAAGCTGCTGGCGGAAATTAAGACTCAGAAGGTTATAGGGGCTCAGGTTGTAGGAACCGGCGGCGTTGATAAACGTGTAGATGCTTTGGCTGCTGCCATGAGCTTCGGAGCGACATTAGAAGATTTGAGCAATATTGATTTCGCATATGCGCCGCCTTTTAACGGGCCAATAGATAATATTGCGACAGCCGCCAATGTTTTGATGAATAAAATAGAAGGACGCCTGCGCAGTATTAATCCGAAAGATTTTAAAGAATTGCGTAAAAGCGGTGAATATACTTTGGTAGATGTGCGCACTCCGGAAGAATATAAAAGTAACCGTATCGCTGGCTGTGCTAATATCATCAATTTACCTTTGGGCAAGGTGCGCAGTGAAGCCGAGAATGTGCTGGCTGATAAAGACGCTAAACTTGTTTGTTCCTGTCAGATCAATCTGCGTGGTTATGAAGCTGAAACTATGCTGCGGGCCTTAGGTTATAAAAATGTCCAAAGCCTGGAAGGAAGCATGAGCAGCTGGCCTTATGAAACTGAAAGCGGCGAAAAGAA
>OGFE01002299.1_pt1 | contig 10673 bp, 15 predicted proteins | sample 1570811 | NCBI WGS metagenome assembly OGFE01 (sample SAMEA2581967, study PRJEB24529) | metagenome | biome: Human gut stool | place: China | collected 2011 | reverse complement strand
TGTTTTTCTGACAGCATTGGAAAAGAGCCCTAGTTTAACAGTCCCCGGCAGTTGGTCACTCTGTTATACGTGGATTGGTTACCTACAGGCTAATGGTCCGCCGTTCTTTCTGTATTTCATGGCTGTTTTTCACCTCAATAATAAATCTATGAGGTTCATAATAATTAGCAGTTATTTATTATTCAATGTACTAGTTACCAGTTAGTACATTCTTAAAGTCTTCATACATTTTAAATGTAATTTTCAAAATTTCTTCTAAATCCTCATATGTTCCTATGATTGGTTTTTTTATCCTGTAACTGCTATCAATTAGTCTCCTTGAATATGTCCCCCAAGGAGCCCCAAGAAGCAATTCTCCATTCTCTCTGACTACCCAAACTAAATCAACCATTCCATCTTGCAGAATAATATGAACTCCCAAAGTAATCTTTCCAATTTGTTCTTCCTTGATTTTATATAGTTTTTCTTTTGCATCAAACAGCGGAGAATAGCCTAAAGCTTGAATTGTCTCCATAACTTCTTTACCCTCAATATAAACTAACCGGTTACTTGAAGGTGTTCTTTCAGCATTAAATTTATTAGATAATTCTTCATATCGCTTAATAAAGTCTATTTTTATTAGAGCATTCTTAATCTTAGAATTTAATTCTATCATTGCACTTCCTCCGTAAATTCCCCCATGTCATCTAATAGATTAGCATCTAAACCACTCTCAAGAGCCTCACGCATCGCAGCATCATAATTTGCAAAAATACTTCTTAACTTATTCTGTGTTGCTGCCATTATCCCATCAAGGATTTCTCCTATCCTGCACTTCGGACATTTCCCGTCGAAATCTCCTCTCCTGCCAAGTGTCATGAAAACAATGCGTTCTGCATCTTTGATGAAACAATATTAAGTTTTGATTTCGGATGTCCTTATGTACACCCAGATGGCAAATTTTGCCCTAGAGTCTTCAAATTAATCTACATGGATTACAGCACCTTCGGTGAGAGCCATTCCGATTAATTTAAAGACCGTGGGTAAAGTTTTAGGTGGTGGACATCCTTAAGTGGAGACATAAATAAAGTCATTATTCTGTCCGTTCAATCAGCATATCTATTTTGTTACCAAATCTTTTAGGATTATCATTTTTAACATCAACTAACAATTTTAATATTTTTTCCTTATAGTCCTTTTCTAACTCGCCAATAATCTCAATGTATTTTTCAAAATATTTTTGACTATTAATTATTCGTTTATTTAACGTCATTGCCCAATCATGAGCATCCTTCATATCTGGTGTGCATATTGCAATCGTCTTTAAATATTCCTCTCCTTGCAATTGTTCAATTAGATGAATAATTCCAAACATAACTTCATCATCTTTTGTATCATCGCAAAAAGCTTTACATATGTCAGCAATATCATCAATCGATATGCTCATATGTAACGCCTGTAATGCACCTTCAAATAATTCATATTCTTCGTTAGTACTCAGCTTCCTTGAATTGATTAATTGCTGTATGTGATTATTTTTGTCCATTACTAAATTCTCCTTCCCTATTTATCAAATAATTCAGGCATTTCCATATTCATACATAGACCATCTTTTTTTCCCACTCCATGCTGAGACATATATTCAGATGGAACATTATTCTTTTTTGATTTCAAATGTCCTTATGTGGAGACATAATAATAAAAATAATCTTTCATCCTTTTTTCAGTTCGATTATTAATTCATCCATACTACTATACAATAGTGTTATTCCTTCTATTGGATTTTCTAATGCCAATTCATAGTTCCAATATACTATTTCTGGATTTTGCTTGTTAACTCTAAAATCCAAGCATATAAAATCCTCGTATTCCACTTCAGCAATCGGAACTATATCATATCCAAAATAATCATAAAACTCATCTAAAACATCATTAATTTCATTTGCATTTAAAAATTTTCTGATATTTATAGAATCTTCATCTATTTGGATCTTCATTTTACTTATGCCTTTAAAATTTGATTGATACAATTTCGTATATACCTCTGGGAATTTGATATTTTGCTTCTTCTCGATACATACTAAACTAACCATTATTTATTGCCTCCATAATACGGAAATTGAGAATTTCTAAGCAGTCTTTTTCTATCTATTGCTTTTATTACGTTCCTATATCACAATCATCCTGCAATAGATAGAGGTGTGCGTCACCACTCTTATATTCAAAAACATCGGTGATTCCCCCTGTGTCTTTGGCATGGAAGCCACCGGTCAAAGTACCTCACCCCTGAGAACATTCAGAACGCCCCAATAGATGAGCTCTTTGAAATTATAAAAGATAAGAGCCACAACAAACTTACCATAAAAAAGATGTTTCTATCAAAGATGCTGCGGCTGATGAGGAGGCTTAATTGTGGTGCATAGAAATAATCTCATCAACATATTCTTTCAAATCATCTTCCAAATCTTCCCTTATAGCAATAATTGATTCCCAATTTAAATCTTTTCCTATATCATAATAATTCACAGCATCACATATCATATTCAATATTGCCTCTCTTGTCTGATACTTCATACCTTGAAAATTAATTGTTACATAGTCTTCAATTAACAACAAAAGTTGTTCTTTGGAATAATCGTGCATTCTAATTCTATCATCCATATTGGAGACCAACTCCTCTAATTTTTTTTCATCCAATATCCTTAACACCTCCATTAATCACCCACTAATTCAATTTTGATATGGATCCAAGATTGGTGTATGTGTACGAAAACTGTTATTCTTTTTTGCATAAGCAGATTTCACAAATTTTGAAAATCTTCTACTACTTCTCTCACTTCTTCATTCTCAGATTGTGCACCCAATTTTAATACTTCTTGCTTCAATTCAGGAAGCACAAGAACAACTAATTCAACTAATCGTCTATATTCCCATTCATCTGAACAATCAATACACGTGCTCGCAACCTCAAGAAGAAATTGATTTAGCCAATCTTTATTAATTTCATTGATTTTTTTACGACTAATATCTATAGGACCATAATTTTGTCCTAAACATGAATTCTCAATTAAAACTTTAAGAACTTGTTTTGACACATCCAATGGATATTTATCCAATATCTTTATATCTTCATATGGAAAATTAGCAATACTATGTATTTGCTCCATCAACCATGTTTCATACATATTTGTCATTTTTTTCCTCCGTATTGCCATGGTAATGATTTGTATAACTCATTAAACTCATTATAGCCTACAATACTATCAAAGTTTTCAACATTAAAGTCCTGTTGAGGTCTTGCTCCTCTTGGCGCTGATTTATTACCAAAAGAGTAAATATCTGCGGTTGTACTACCACTCTCAGCAGCCTTACTGTCTGCTTCTTTAGCTTCTTTCCCTTTGTCTGCATCTTTCTTAAAAGCTGTAATGCCATAATGTATGGTATTAACACCGTCAACAACTGTAACGACACCTTCTGCTGTCACAGCTATAGTTACCGGCTCAGCTACTATTCCTATTCCGGTTGCAAGTGCTGCTGCAGATCCACTTCCTCCCGAAATAGTAGTAATCAGTCCATAGACAAATTCCACTCCACCAACTACTGTGATAACAACATCTCCGGTACATCTTCCTGCATAGTATGCCGTCTTGTTCGTTGCATCCTTGGATAAGGCTTCTATCAATGTCTCCGTCAGGTTAACGTAATTATTGTATGCACGTTCGTTGAACCTGTACTGTCCGCCGTACAGCTCCTCCATTGCCATACCCGGCATATATGCAGCAGTAGGTTTATCTATAATCACCTTTGCTGCGGATCCCAGTACTCCGTTTACAAAAGATTCCACTGCTATTGCCTGTTCGGATTTTTGATTACTGAGTATCGGATATTCCCGAAGGATTCTATCAACATCATTCTCCGTACTGTTTCCGCTCGGATCCGTATAATTCAGATAACTGCTCACGCAGTAATTATAACGATTAAGCGTCAGCGGCTCTGTCAGGCTGCCCAGGTAGCTGTCTTCGGTGAGGAAGGTCGCCGTTACCACGCAGTAGTACCTTGCTCTCAGATACTGGCTCTCGATATTCGGATTGTAGGACTCTCCGTTATAGGCATATTCGTTCTCATACTGCGGAGCACCGAAGGCGATCTCTCCGGTGACGCTGTAACGGTAGGACTGGTAGACCTGTCCCTCTTCATTGGTGATGCCGGAGACGCTTCCCCTGGCATCGTAGAGGTAGTAGCCGGTGCTGCCATCGAAGCGGTCAAGGGAGATTCGGTCGAATCCATCGTTTATTTCTGCTCCGTAGATATATGAGGTATCCGTCTTGCCATTGATGTTCTGCTCGACCAGTACCTCTGCATGCTCACGGTTGACGTCGTTTAAGTACTCGATCAGCTCATAGTTTTTCCTTACCGGTGGTCTTGATCCGGGCGATCAGATCTGCCTCTGTAGCGCCGACTTCCTCCTGTACCGGGAAGAGGATGCCGCACTGGTTCTGGCTGTTGTTCTCCTCCGCATTGGTTGCATTGCCGTAGCCGGCGTCATCCGTGCCCTCGGACTTGCTGTTCTTCTTATTGTTGCCATTCCCCTTACCGTTGCCGTTTCCATTACCGTTATTGCCGGAATTTCCGTTTCCATTATTTCCACTGCCGGAGTTGTCCTTGTTGTTCCCGTTGCCGTTGCCGGAATTGCCCTTCCAGTCATCATCGGTATGGAGATTATAGTTCAATAAGAATACCCGGTTGCCGTCACCGTCATAAGCCGCAGCAAGGAGCAGTTCATCCCCGTCACGGACTGCCGCCAGACGATTCTCTACGGAGTATTCATAGGTCTTGTTCACCTTGTCCGTGCCGATCCGCCCGGTCTCACTGATCCGGTTGCCATCCGCATCATAGGTATAGGCAAGGCTGGTGGTCTTCTTGCCATTGTAGAGCTTTTCAGAGATCAGCTGGTTACTCTCATTATACTCATATCTGTGCCACTCCACAACCGTTCCGTTCAAGGCAAGGTTTTCTCCATGTAGGTACGGTTGCCCATGAGGTCATACTCGAACGTGTAGACGTAGGTACCATAATTGTCCTCAAAAAACGCACCCTTTCGCGACAAAAATTTGTTTTAAAAACGGTCCATCTGGTTAGGTGCATCCAGCTAACCATTCCAATCATCTATAAAGATTTCACTTGTCTTGGCAGTATTACTAAATCACTTTTCTATGCTACCTATTTTTTTACTATTGCAGAAGTACACCACCAAAATCCGATAGTGCTTTCAATAAAGAAGATGCTGAGCATATGATGAAGATGAAACTAGGGCAGTATTTTATGAATAAAGACTACTATTTCCAGAAAGTCCGCTTTGATAACGATACGAAGCTAATGGTAAGCAACCGACTTTATAATTCCGAGGTACAATTCCAGTGGACAAATACGAATGAGAATATTACATAATACAAGAGCCAGCTGATACCACCAATGGACAGCTGGCTCAAATACTTACTATTCAGTTTAATTTCTAATGTCCTTAAACGGATACATAATTAAAGCATTATTATCTACCTATAAGTTTTCATCATAAACATTTAATTTTTCTACAAATAGCGTTATATAGGAATTCTTTAAAGCATAAAAACGCTCATCATAAGCAGTTTCAATTTCTATAATTGAATCACCTAATTGAAAAGTGGCACATCCATCTTCATCATATTCAAGCAATAATAAAGTGAGTTGATTTTTTCCATCGAATATTCTCATCTGATATTCTTTTGTATTGTTTACAAATACATTATCATAGCTGTATAGTCCGTCAATATCCAACTCAACACAATATTCCTTTTGGATTGGTCTATTAGTCCCTTTCCATATTCCCTTTGCCATACCGTAATCAGTAGAAAAATAAATGTTCTTATCTAATACTTTGTCAATAACTATTTTCATTTTACCACCTACTCCTTAATCCTAACAAGTGTATTAAAGTAGTCCATAACATCATTCACTGGATCATATTTCCATTCTTCTAGGTGAAAATGGAACTTAGTTGTTCCCATACTATCCATTTCATGATTACCGAATCGTATACTCTTTGTTCCATCTGCGGAAAAAATTCTATTATTATCCAATAATCCTGTCCTTGGATGTATATTGGTTTGATTACTACCCAAATAATCGTCCCAATAATTTGTCACATCACTCGTCTTCACTTGATTAGGTGACTTTATTTCTGGATGTCGCACTACTTGCGTATTAACACTTGGTACATGAGTCTTACTACCACTCTTGACATAAACTCTTTACCCTTATAATAATCCAAGCCGATGCCACTCTTCCGGAAAATGCGTACACTTCCCAAAGCTGACTATCACATCTGCTTAAAATTCTACTACATATTTGCCATTATTTCACTACTTTTCGCCAGCATTTTCCACTACTGGCATACGATACTCCGTACCGCTTTTCAACATTCCATAAATTATACTGATTAATCGTCTTGATATACAAATCAGTGCCTGCTGACTGGTTTTTCCCTCTGCTTTACGTTTCTCATAGTATGCTCGTACTACAGGATTTCTCGGTGTACCCTTAGAAGATATCTGCACCATCTGAATCGCAAGGAAATAAATGGTTGCCTGCAATCGTCTGTTACCTTGCTTGGTGGCTAAATCTTTCCCCTTACCGCTGGATGATAAATGAAGTGGTGCAATTCCGGCAAACTGTGCCAGTTTATTGGCATTACTAAAGCGTTTGATATCACCGATTTCAGCAAGAATCTTCACTGCTGTGATAACATTTACACCAGGAATGGTTGTAAGTGTGCAGCCCAGCATCTTATACATCTGTTCCAGCATCTTGTCTACTTCCGTAAGCTGGCTATCATAGTGCTGTAAATCACTGACAATACTAAGTGTCACCATATCTCTGGCATCTTGATAAGCATTGTTTTTAACCTTATCACTGGCTACTGCATCCAAGATTTTCTCACAGGTTTTAGTGGAGCATTTGTTATGACTGACAGGAACAAGTTCTGCTCGCAAATCTTCCACAGACTTACCCTTCAAATACTTTCTGGATGGGTAATGCTCCCAGAAATACAGTGCTGTGGGTCTACTGATGTCATTGAAAAACTGCTTGTATGACGGATAGGCAATACACAACTGCTCATGCAATTGGTTGACTAATCTCGTCCTTTGCTTCATGATATTATCCCTACGATGCACCAACTGACCAAGTGACCAGTACGCATCATTGGGGCAGGCATCCGGAAGTTTGTCCAGCATATTTAGTGTCGCCAGAGCAATGGCTTTGGCATCGTCACTATCGCTCTTACGGTACATAGCACCTCGATGCTTTGCCTGTCGATGTGAGATAGCGGTGTTTACATCCTTAACCAGATACCCCTTGTCAATTAGCCAGACCGCTAAGGCTCTGCCGTAACCGTAGGCGTTCTCAAGACCATAAACTACTTCTTTTCCATCGGTATTACACTTCTTTACTTTAGTAACCAGCTTAGGAAAAGCGGCTGGTCTGTTTGGGAAAGTAATCTCTCCCAGCTTTTGATTGTAGCAGTCAATCATAACTGCTGTGTGGGTTTCTTTATGTAAATCGATACCCACATAAATAAAATTTTCTTTAACCATAGAATCAACCCCAATCTCAATGTTTGGCAAAATAGTGGCAATCTCAACTGTTAAGCATCTTTCTCGGAATTACGCATCTTTTCAGCTACCGAGTGTGCAAGAGTGGTATAGCCTATCCATTTCTGGTCAGGCACAAAGTATTCCATACAGGAACACCGCTGACTTTCATGGAGATGGATACATCCTGTAGAACACAGGACACGAAGCAGAAGAAATCTCCTTCGTGGTGTGTGATGTTAACTCTGAAAAAGAACAGTTGCAAGTCAAAATTTTTGTTTTGAAAAATCGGAGGAAACTTTGGCGATGTGAAGACAGAATTGGCTTTATGCCATAGACCAAAAACAGAGAAAAAACCGTAAATATGCACAAATTCATTTTTTAGACAGACAAATCAACTTTCTCTTGCCCCTGTGAGAGCCTGTGTTGCCCCTGTGTGCGATTTTAAGACCGAAGTCGAGGTAGTTACCCATAATGGAAGATTAAAGGCTTGTTGGGGAAGTGTGAACGAAGTTACTTTTAGAAAATATAAGAAAAATATTAGGGTCGAAATGTGTGCAGGTTAAAGGGCTTATGCCGTCCTTCGGCGGCATAAGCCGAGAAACACCCACCGGCAGAGCCGTTGGGTGAAATGTGGTATGGCATAACTTTCTCTGCTGTTCAAAAATTTGTTATGCTTTAGAACAGTTTTGTAGGGATTACCATGTAACGGAAAAATAGGAGATGCACCATAGCTCATAGTAGCTACGAAACATCTCCTATTATGTGTTTTTGTTTAGGTATTAAGGGAATATTTCATCCCCTCTTACACCCCCTGGTGAGTGCCATTGTAACATGGATGTTTAGGAGGCGTCAAGGAAAATGTTACAAAATGATAGTTACAAAATTGTTACGTTTGCAAACCCAACTAAACAAATTCTATGTTTTCGCCTAAAACCTCTAAAAGAATTATTTCATTCCACGAATCGTAAAAGATTGTGCTTTTGACCTCTGCTATTTCATCAATTGTGCCATCACCGTTTACAATATCTTCTTTCAATTCTTCTAACAGTATAGAATTTGTTTGAATTAGTATATCTCCTATCTCTCTACCTATAGAATTTTTTTCTTTGAAGGCATAATAGTTTGAAAAAATAATTTGCCTAATTTTTTGATCCCAAGTTTTGATATATATAATCAAGCAAGAATCTTTTATGCAAATATCATATATTGTATTATCCATGTTGCTTACGCTATTTATCCAATCCATTATTTGTCACCTCTCTTATTCTGGGAAGGGTTCTCCTGGTATGAATCCAGAGCCTGCTCCAGGTGTATATCCTTCAGGATACCATTTCTTTACATTATTTTTGTTATTCCAACTTTTTGTAGGATCAACCTTATATTCCACATGATAATGAACACCATGATGTCTTGGATTATAGGTTTCGCCTGGCAATAACGGATGTTGTTCTGCCCTTATCCTAATATTATCGCTCGTTTGAATAGTCTGACTTGTTGTACCATTAGCTTTTGTTGCTTTATTTCTCGGTATTTCTGGTAACAAGTCATCTGGGTTTTCTGGAAATACATTTTTAGGGTTACTACCACTCTCAATAGCCTCACGCATCGTAGCATCATAATTTGCAAAAATACTTCTTAACTTATTCTGTGTTGCTGCCATTATCCCATCGAGGATTTCTCCTATGACAACACCTGTTACAAAATCTGCCACCATCTGTCCTGGTTCAAAAGCATATGCCCACTTCTCATCCCATGACATACTGTCATCAAAGACTGCATACGCAAGTCTTTCACCTGCACTTCGGACATTTCCAGTCGAAATCTCCTCTCCTTCTTTCATCGCTGTCGTAGATAATGCACCAATACCCGCACCTATAAACGCCCCGGCTAAAATACTTCCAGCACCAAGCAAAGAGCCTTAAAAATACCGCTGATACATCTTTAACTTATTACTACTGCCTCATTGCATTCTCCTACTAAACAGTCAAGCATTTGTTCAACATTCTCTCCTGCTTTTTCTAAATACCCATCTGTATAACAATAAAACACATCTTGTTCCGTCATTAACACCATTAAATTTCCTCTACACGCAACCCCTATAGGATATACTATTTCATTAATATCATATTCTTCCAGTAACTCTTCAAAATATACTTTATCCAAATTGCATCCCAGTGCTTTTTCTGGGATAAACTCCAAATTTTCTTTTCTTTCATCATCTTCAAAAACAAGCTTACCGTATACCGTCAAAAATTTTTCTACATTCATCGGCATGACAAGCCCAAGCTTCTGATACACATCTTTAATATTAGATATATCTATTGTTCTTTTTTCATCCCAACCAGCTTTTACTAGTCTCTCCTCTGTCACTTTTTCCATAATATTAACATTCCTATTGTTTTGGGAATAAACATCCTTCAAATGTCACTTGGCAATTTCGACACGGCAAAGCGTATTTTCCATCTTTAAAATATTTTGTATTAATAAAAATATTATCTAACGTTGCTTGATTTTGTAATGCATTGTTTACAGAATATATTTCTGCACAATTATCTACACTCCACTTTTCAAAGCTCATTCTACTTGCATATTCATTATCAATTGAATTTCCTGCCAGACTCATAGTTCTATTTATTCTTTGTTGTAAATCTGGATGTATTTCTTGAATTGAAGGATTAAACTTATTAGCACCGTTATATCCAAAATATATATCACCAGTATTTAAATCTACAGCAGCACTTATCTTCGCAGGTTTATATGCACCACCTCCCGGCTTAGTTATTCCACCATTTTTAATAAAATCAATTTGATTATCAAGAGCCTCATTACTTATCTTTTCTGCAACATCAAGCCAATGCTCGTCATACCTGGCAACTTCTTCTGGTAACATCAAGCTCTCTTAAGCTAGAGTAATTACCACTCTCAAAAGCCTCACGCATCGCAGCATCATAATTTGCAAAAATACTTCTTAACCTATTCTGTATTGCTGCCATTATCCCATCAAGGATTTCTCCTATGACAACACCTGTTACAAAATCTGCCACCATCTGTCCTGGATCAAAA
>OGFE01002295.1_pt1 | contig 10698 bp, 9 predicted proteins | sample 1570811 | NCBI WGS metagenome assembly OGFE01 (sample SAMEA2581967, study PRJEB24529) | metagenome | biome: Human gut stool | place: China | collected 2011 | reverse complement strand
ATTTTGATGTGCGAACTTTCGGGTTTATTAAATTGCCGAAGCTAATAGAAGCATTTCCCAGAAAATATGAAATAAAAAAGTATCCTGGAAAAGGTAAAGTTACCATTATTGCCTATAGATGCAAGTAATAAATACAGAGGTATTTGTGTACATTATTGATTTGTGTTAGACCTTGTAATATACTGAAATCACCATAAAGAGTGTGCGAGGGACAGCCCCGTTGACCACACAGCAACCTGCCGAAGGTAAGGTGCTAAAGGCTGAATGATGGGCTGACGTAACTCTTAAAGGCCCATCATGTGATGGGCCTTTTCTTTATGAGTAAATTTTGGGAGGAATTTCTCATGGAAGAGGAAAAGTGGATCAACAAGGGGCATGTAAGAGCATTTCTGGTTTGCGACAAATCATTTTTGGAATCTGATGCGCCGTTTGTGCAGTGGTTACGCAAAGAAGGATTTAGGATTGGCTGGTGCAAAGGACACTACTCCAACTGTCCGTGGATGTATATCGACATCACACGTAAATTGTATGCGTATGGTATGCCGGGGATAGCCATTGTATATGTGATTGGCGAGCATGCTATCACTTTAGATGAGTTTAAAACGATTTATGCGATCTATAAAAAGTATGAGGGCAAAGAACTTTTTACTTTTCATAAAGAACGGTTTGATTGTTATTGACGAAGTTGAAAATAGTTAAACATGGCCAAAGTGTTTACATATTTTCATTTGATCAGACATGTTGTTTATATAATTTTAAAGCGGTATAATATTGTAAAATCATCTAGGTAATTATTTGTAATATGAGGTGCAGATGTGACTAAATCAGAACTGTTAAGTCAAGTTAAAGAATACTATCTAATGTCGAGAGATTTTAATGGGTTGCCGATTTGCAAAATTACTGATTATAATATAGAAGATATAGTTTCACTAATAAATGATAATTTAATTGAAATTTTGTCTGAAAACGATGTTATAAATCCTCATATAAAGGGATTTAATTTAAAACTATCGAAAGAACATCAAATTGAAAATATTAAAGACACAAAAAAATTAAGCTGTCTTTATCCTACTCCAAAAGCACTTAAAGATGCAGAAATAGACAATGTAGCTCCTTATACCGCAAAATTGCGTTCAGGAGAAGCACAGTTTCAGATTGTCTACTTTAACATTGAAATTTTAGAACGTTATATTAATAATCCCAAATATTTAATTATTGATTATGGCTATCGTGGAGAAATTTGTCTTAAAGATGAATATTGGAGTGAAGATCAGGAGAGTGAGTATGTAAAAAATTATGGTATGGCATATAAAAAAGGAGAGAGTATTGATCGGGCAGTAGCCGTATTTTTGGGAGATCTAGCAAAATTACCACAAAGAAGACAACTGCTGTGGAAAAGTTTTGAAGCCAACAATCAAAATAATTATGATGTTGCAGAAGGATTTATAAAAAATCTTATTTATGGAGGCTGGGTAACAACTTATTGGATATTTGATGCAGTATTAGAGGAAATGAAAGTTATAAATGATCTCTGCAGTGCCATTGGAATTCCGGGTTTGTTTAACCACATTTATGGAACCTTCTATGATGAAAAACCAGATGGATACAGCAATATTCTTTTGCCTACACTAAAAAATTATTATGAATTCGTTTTAGTAATAGAAAAATTGATTGTACACAATATATCAGTTAAAACTTTCACTAAAAATGCGTCAATGGTACAGGCGATTGATAGAAAAACAGACGAGGGGTTTGATAAGGGCAGTCTTGCAATGTTTGAAGAATGGATATATATAAATGTGAAGGCAGAATTTAATATTAATGATAAAATCATTAAGCCGTTAAAAAACATTAGAAAAATTAGACAAATACCAGCACATGAACTGTATGATAATGTATACGATATAAGCATTTATGAAAAGCAGAAAAAGTTGATGGAAAATATCTATATAGCACTTAAAGCCATAAGGCATTTATTTATGGGACATCCTTTAGCAAAGATTGTTAAAATCCCCAAATATTTGTTAGAGGAAAAAGATATAGTTTTTTATTAACAGCGTTTTTCTTATTGTTGATATAATTAACTCAAAAGCTTTCGTTTTACGGAAGCTTTTTGCTTTTATTCTTTTCGATACGTTGTTTATATTTAGCATACACGATATAATATAGTAAATTAGCATAAGCAAGCATTTAAAAAATAAATGATATAGCTAAAAGGGTAACACAAAAAGAAACTATACAAAAACCTAAGGGGTACACGCATGATTACTGGCGAATTAAAGAATAAAGTTGATAAAATTTGGGAAATATTCTGGACGGGCGGCTTGGCCAATCCATTAGATGTTATTGAACAACTCACCTATTTGATGTTTGTCCGTGATCTTGACCAAATAGACCAGACCCGGCAAAGAGAAAGTCTGATGCTGAGTATTCCTCATAAAAGTGTATTTCAGGGTAAAGAACAGCTTAAATGGTCAATATTTATTCATAAATCCGCTGAAGACATGTACAAAATCATGCAGGCAGAAGTGTTTCCTTTTATCAAGCAATTAAATGGCAACAGCGGTACTTATGCCAAGTATATGGCGGACGCTATTTTTAAAGTACCAACACCGCAGCTATTAGAAAGACTAGTAACAGAACTGGACGAGCTCTATACCCAAATAGATAAAATGCCGGATAAGCAAGATGCCCGCGGCGACCTGTACGAGTATATGCTTTCTAAATTGGCACAGGCCGGTACTAATGGGCAGTTCCGCACACCGAGGCATATTATCCGTATGATGGTAGAATTAATGGATTTACAGCCAGGCGACACTATTTGCGACCCTGCCTGCGGTACAAGTGGCTTTTTGGTAGCGGCAGGTCAGTATTTAAAAGAGAAATATTTAGAAGATATTTTTTACAATAAAGAGCAAAAAACGCATTATGACAGCACCATGTTTACCGGTTATGATATGGATAGAACTATGCTGCGTATTGGTGCTATGAACATGATGACTCACGGCATCGCCAATCCTAATATTGCATATAAAGACAGTTTGTCCGAGCAAAATACTGACAGTGGTAAATATACTAAAATTTTAGCAAATCCACCATTTAAAGGCAGTTTGAACTATGAAGGTGTATCAACAGACTTACTAAAAGTTGCTAAAACTAAAAAAACAGAACTGCTATTTTTAATTTTGTTTTTACGCATGTTAAAAAATGGTGGACGTTGCGCCTCTATTGTTCCTGATGGCGTTTTATTTGGTTCGTCTAATGCCCATAAAGCTATTCGCAAAGAGATTGTAGAAAACAATCGTCTAGAAGCAATTATATCTATGCCGTCTGGCGTATTTAAGCCTTATGCTGGTGTAAGTACGGCGGTCATTATTTTTACTAAAACAGGTGCCGGCGGTACGGATAACGTTTGGTTTTATGATATGCAAAATGATGGTTACAGCCTGGACGATAAACGTACTCAATTAGATGGTAGCGATATACCAGACATTGTCACAAGGTTTAAAAATTTAGCGGACGAAGCAAAACGTGAACGCACCGAGCAAAGCTTTTTAGTGCCAAAAGACGAAATTGTTGAGAATGACTATGATCTTTCGATCAATAAATACAAAAAGACTGTCTATGTTGAAGAAGTATATCCGCATCCACTGGAAATTATGACAGAGCTTAAAGAGTTAGAAAGTGAGATTACCTCTGGCTTAGCAGAACTGGAGGCGATGTTGCGTGAGTAAATGGGAAATGGTAAGGCTTGGCGATGTAGCAACTTATGTAAACGGTTTTGCTTTTAAGCCAGCAGACTGGAGTAATAAAGGAATACCGATTATAAGAATTCAAAATTTGACTGGCACGAGTGATGTAGTTAACTACTATGATAAGAAATATAGTACTAAGTATGAAATTAATAATGGTGATGTATTAATTTCATGGTCAGCAAGTTTGGGTGTATATGAGTGGAAAAAAGGAAAGGCGTTATTGAATCAACATATTTTCAAGGTGGTATTTGATAAATTGGTTTTAGACAAAAGATTTTTTGTATTTGTTATTGCAGAAAAGTTGCGTGAAATGTCTAGTTTAGTTCACGGATCAACCATGAAGCATATTACAAAAAAATATTTTGATAGAATAGAAATACAACTACCACCGTTAGAAAGTCAGAAGAAAATTGCAACTGCGTTAGATTCTGCTAATGCCCTTATCGAAAAACGCAAAGAGCAAATAGAAAAACTGGATTTGTTAATTAAATCACAGTTTATCGAAATGTTTGGTGATCCAGTGACTAATCCTAAAGGGTGGGAAACAGACGTCCTAGGAAGGCTTAGCGATATTTATAGAGGTGGATCACCGAGACCAATTAGTCAATTTCTTGGTGGCAATATACCTTGGATAAAGATTGGGGATGCAACAAAAGGTGACAATATTTTTCTTTATGAAACTCGTGAAAAAATAATAGAGGACGGTGTTGTTAAAAGTCGTTTTGTTAAAGATGGAAGTATAATTTTTGCTAATTGTGGAGTTTCATTGGGATTCGCGAGAATAATTCAGTTTGATGGTTGTATACATGATGGGTGGTTGTCATTTGAAAATATTTCACCAAAACTTAATAAAATATTTTTATTAAAGTCTATTAATATGTGTACGGATTTTTTTAGAGAAATAGCTCCTGATGGAACACAACCAAACTTAAATACAGCTATAATGAAAAAATACATACAAATTTTGCCTCCAAGTTTGCTTCAAAATCAATTTGCTGAATTTGTGGAAAAAATTGAAGCACAAAAAGTTTTACTCAAAAAATCACTTGCAGACATGGAACAAAATTATCAATCTTTGATGCAAAAATGTTTTAAGGGTGAGATATTTTAGTCGTAAAATGATGAGGTGTATTTGATGAAAACCAACTTTGATTTTTTATTAAAAGAACCACAGTTTGAACCATTTGCCGAGGCCGCCGTCTCGGCTGAACGTGTTTTGCATATTTCGCCTGCGCTGTGCGCTACGGCATGCCGCACAGCGTTAGAGTTTGCTGTAAAATGGCTTTATAGTATAGACAGTTCTTTAACAAAGCCCTATGCCGATAAGTTGGTTACTCTCATCAGCACCGAAGATTTTCAGGATTTAATACCGTCGGGGATGGCGGCGAAGATAAATTACCTGCGTAAAATTGGTAACAATGCTACTCATAATCCTAAGAGCGTCAATAAAGACCAGGCTGTTTTGGCTTTGGAAAACTTACATAGCTTTTTGGACTTTTTAGCTTGCTGTTATGCGGACAGCTATGCAGAAACGTCCTTTGATAAGGGGATTATTAATAAAGTTGTTGAGCCGGCAGAGGTGCCTTTGGCTCAACCGGAAGTAGAAGAAGTGGACTTCCAAACTTTGCTTGATGAAAACTTCCCCAAACGCCCGGGCATGACGGCGAAGCGTTTAGAACGTCTCAAACGTGGCTATGAAGTTAAGCCGATGGATATGACGGAAGCCCAAACACGTAAGGCGTATATCGACGTAATGCTTCAGGATGCCGGTTGGGAGCGCGGCGTTAACTGGTACGATGAGTATCCTGTCGATAATATGCCCAATAAATCGGGCTATGGCGCGGCGGATTATGTGCTTTTTGCTGATGACGGTATGCCGCTGGCTGTTATTGAAGCTAAACGTACTAGTGTGAATGTTGAAAAAGGCCGTCAGCAGGCAGTTTTATATGCTAATTTTTTAGAACAAAAATTTGGTAAACGGCCAATTATTTTTTTAACCAATGGTTACGAAACAAGGTTATGGGATGATCGGCACTACCCGGAGCGTTTAGTATCTGGTTTTTACTCCAAGCGTGATTTGGAGCAGTATTTTGGTATTTTAAAAGATCGCAAAGGTTTAAAAGGCGTACAGATAAACGATGCTATTTCAGGCCGTTATTATCAAAAAGAAGCGATTCAAGCGGTATGTGATGCAATAGGTGAGCGTAACCGCCGCAAAGCGCTGCTGGTTATGGCGACCGGCAGCGGTAAAACACGTACAGTTATTTCATTAGCCGATGTTTTGATTCGCCACGGCTGGGTCAAAAATTTGTTGTTTTTGGCAGATCGCAATGCTTTAGTTACTCAGGCTAAGCGTGCTTTTCATAACGAACTGCCTAACCTTTCGCTGTGCGATTTAACAAATAGTAAAGAAGATGCCAATGCCAGAGCGGTATTTTCGACATATCAAACTATGATGAATTGTATTGATGCCATGCGGAATGAGGAAGGCGGGCGCCTGTTTACTCCGGGGCATTTTGATTTAATTGTAGTGGATGAAGCGCATCGCAGTATTTATAATAAATATAAGGATATCTTTACTTATTTTGATGCCCTGTTAGTGGGTCTAACTGCTACGCCAAAAGATGAAATGGATAAAAACACCTACGAGATTTTTGAGCTGGAAGTAGGAGTGCCAACTTATGGCTATGAGCTTGACCAGGCAGTAAAAGACGGATTTTTGATTGATTTTAAGTCGGTCGAAACTTCATTAAAATTTTTGACTAAAGGGATTACTTATGACGAATTATCGCCAGAGGAAAAAGAAGAGTACGAAAAGACTTTTGCTGACCAGGACGGCAATATTCCCGAGTCCATAGATTCCAGTGCTTTGAACCAGTGGATTTTTAATGAGGATACCATTAAAAAAACACTGCATATTTTAATGGAGCATGGGCAAAAAGTAGATTTTGGTTCCAAGATTGGAAAAACTATTATTTTCGCTAAAAATCACTTGCATGCGGAAAAGATTTTAAAAGTGTGGAATAAAGAATACCCTGACTATCCGCAGCACTATGCACGTGTGATTGATAACTATACTAATTATGCACAAAGTCTGATTGATGATTTTGCGGATAAAAAGAAATTGCCGCAGATCGCTATTTCGGTAGATATGCTGGATACAGGTATCGATGTTCCGGAGATACTTAACCTGGTATTTTTTAAAAGGGTTATGAGCAGAGCTAAATTTTGGCAAATGATTGGCCGTGGAACCAGAACCTGTGAAGGCTTGATTGATGGCCGGAATAAAGAAATTTTTTATATCTTTGACTTGTGCGGCAATTTTGAATTCTTCCGTTTGCATTCTAAGGGTTGTGAAGCAAGTACAGTGCCAACTTTGCAGGAGCGCACTTTTAACACCAAGGTGGAGATGGTTTATAAGCTGCAGGAACTGAGCCTGCAAACAGCGGAGCTGCAAGAATATCGCAAAGAACTTGTGGCATCTTTAGTTGCACAGATCAAAGCTTTGCCCCGGGATAATTTTGCGGTGAAGCAGCATTTGCGTGTGATTGATAAGTACCAGTCTGAAGCGGATTTTACGGTGTTAGAATTTAAACAAACGCAGGAAATTGCTGAACATGTTGCGCCATTAGTGTTGCCTTTGGGTGACGATCCAACAGCGTCTCGTTTTGACCAGCTGGTTTACCAGATTGAGCTGGCGATGTTAACTGGAAAAAACTTTAAACGTGCGCAGAATGATATTAGGGGCAAAGCTGAAGAGCTGGCGAATCTGGGAACAATACCTGATGTTGCTGCACAAAAAGACTTGATCGAAGAAATTCTGGAAAGCAACTATTTGGACCGTATTGGAGTGACAGGATACGAAGAGTTGCGCATTAAATTACGCGATTTGATCAAGTTTATTCCTGATGGGCTCAAAGTACATTATGATACTAACTTTATGGACGATCTTTTGGCAATGGAATGGCGTGAATCAGAACTGGATAATGACGATCTGGTTCAGTATAAAAAGAAGGTCAATTACTATATTCTGCAAAATCAAAAGCTGCCTGTGATTGCAAAACTCAAGAGTAATATGCCGCTTACTGAAAGTGACGTTAAGGAGCTTGAAACTATCCTGTGGCACGACCTGGGCACCAAAGAACAATATAGCTCGCAATATGGAGCAACACCTCTAGGAGAGCTTGTACGCTCTATTGTAGGGTTAGACCATAGGGCTGCTAACGAAGCTTTTTCGGGCTTTTTAAATAATGCCGGATTGGATAGCAGGCAAATGTATTTTGTGCGTCAAATTGTAAACTATATTGTTAAAAATGGTTTAATGAAAGATTTATCGGTATTGCAGGAAAGCCCATTTACTGACCAGGGCAGTATCAGTGAACTGTTTGATGATGTTACCGTATTTATGGATTTGCGGACAGTTATTGATGGTATTAATCATAATGCCATGGTAGCTTAGACGATTATAATAAGTGCGAGTTTAGTTAAAAATATGAGCATCATTATTTAATACCAATTATTCAAAAAATGCTAAACTTATTGAGCGAAAAGGATAATAAGCTATTGCAGATTCATGAATAACTTTAGTATTCTCACACTTTATTGATTTACCACTATTCTTTTGTTATACTGAAACTACCATAAAGAGTGTGCGAGGGACAGCCCCGTTGACCACACAGCAACCTGCCAAAGGTAAGGTGCTAAAGGCTGAATGATGGGCTTATAAGACTGCTTTTTAAGACCCATCAGGTGATGGGTCTTTTCTTTATGAGTAAATTTTGGGAGGAATTTCTCATGGAAGAGGAAAAGTGGATCAACAAGGGGCATGTAAGAGCATTTTTGGTTTGCGACAAATCATTTTTGGAATTTGATGCGCCGTTTGTGCAGTGGTTACGCGAAGAAGGATTTAAGATTGGCTGGTGCAAAGGACACTACTCAAACTGCCCGTGGATGTATATCAATATCACACGTAAATTGTACGCACATGGTATGCCGGGGGTAGCCATTGTACCTTCGATTGGCGAGCATGCGATTACCTTAGATGAGTTTAAAACGATCTATGCGATCTATAAAAAGTACGAGGGTAAAGAAATTTTTACTTTTCATAAAGAACGGTTTGATTGTTATGAATAAAGGAAACAGCTCAAATCACCTTGAATCGGTGATTTGTAGTTAAAGTATTGGCAAAAGGTTTTTGATTAAAATATTGGACATTTTTCGCCGCTAAGCAGGCTGGAAGCCGGAAACAGGTAAATTCAAGCTGAGCTTGAGTTTATCTGTTTTTTTCAAGGTAAACGTGTTGGAAACACGGCTGAATAAATGTTATGATTATGATGCAGAAGGGGTGGGGAGGATGATGGATACCAAAACTGGTTTGAAAATCGCATATCGCCGTAAAATGCCGGAAACTCTGCGTACGCTTTCCTTTGCTAAAGAAAAACATGCGGGGCAGTATCGCAAGGGGGATGGAAGCGTTCCATATATAGTTCAACCTCTCAATATGGCCTGTCATGCTCTGGAAATGGGTATATATGACGACGCTGTCATTGTGGCTGCGCTGCTTCACGACGTCTGCGAAGATTGTGATATAGCGCTGGATAAACTGCCGGTAAGTGAAACTGTTCGCCGGGCAGTAAGCCTGCTGACGTTTGCTGTGAAAGATGGATAAACAAAGGCCCAGTCCAGGAGCCGTTACTTTTGCGCGATCATTGAAAATCGTGAGGCTGTTATTGTGAAATTGCTGGATCGCTGTAATAATGTTTCTTTTATGGCGCACGGCTTTTCGCCGTCTAAACTGGGTGAGTATATCGAAGAGACCAGAAAGTTTATTTTACCGTTACTTACAGAAACAAGAAGGCGGTATCCGGAGTTTTACGATGCCTGTTTTCTGTTAAAGTATCAGATTTGCTGTGTCATAAATTCTCTTGAAGCTGTTCTGTCGATGACAAAAAACAGGACGGAAATTTAATAAGCTGGGAGGCAGATAAGCTATGAACGCAGAATATTACGGCTGGTTAGGCGCTAAAGGTTATGATACTGTTATCAAAATCGAAGATTACGACGCGTATGTGTACAGGACAGTTGAACAGAAATTCGTTAAAAACAACGACTTTCTGAAAGCGAAATGGGACCCTGGCAGTGAGTTTGAAGCTATTACTAAAAAAGAAGCAGATAAGATTATCGATAGGATTAAAAGAGGCTTAAAAAATAACTATAGTATAAACATCCAGGAGGCAGTAAATTATGGATAAATATGAAGACCTTATAGAACAATATGTGGAAAAATTTGATGAAGGTTTTCCTACTTTCATGGCACCAGGTGGGGAAGAGGAGCATATGGAAATTATTAAAAATTGTTTAAAGACTGGTAAGTCATACGATCCGTACACAGATCCTGATTTTGATCCTTATGCTGACTATTAATAAAAATTACCGAAAAGAAAGTGAAACTTTATGAGAAAATTAACAGCATTGTTTAGTGTAATTGTTTTGATGGTGGGCATTCTGGCCTTACCAATTACAAGTTATGCTTATTGGAATCATGGTAAAGTGCGTATAGTATCTCGGGGAGAGGATTTAAAAGTTAGGATTGTTGAGCGTGGCGAGGATTTTACTATTAGATGGGTAGATCGTAATCCTGGCGTTGGTGAGTGGGAGGAAGTTCCTAGACTTGAAGATTTTACCATTCGTTTTGTTGAGAGTGGCGAAGATGTAAAGGTAAGATTTGTTTACCATTGAGGAGCAGATTTGCATATGGATGGAGGAAAGCTATCGCCTTGTGTTAAAGTGAATTAGCAGCTAAAAAATGCTATAATATTAGGGCCAAAATCAAAAAGAGCTTCTGCTAAAAACAGAAGCTCTTTTTGATTATAAAACCTTACTCAACAAGTTCAACACGTTTTTGTGGGTGATTTTTTCAATGGTACTGTCGCTGTAGTTTTTG
>OGFE01002290.1_pt1 | contig 10727 bp, 6 predicted proteins | sample 1570811 | NCBI WGS metagenome assembly OGFE01 (sample SAMEA2581967, study PRJEB24529) | metagenome | biome: Human gut stool | place: China | collected 2011 | reverse complement strand
AGTTCCCCTTGACAGCCTAAGTCAAAGGATGCCTGCGGGAAACTTCCTTGTATCCTCAGACTTTCAGCTATTTCATTTTCTTCATGTTTTCTTATTGGGACACACCTTAAACAGGTCTTTTTTTTATGCAAAAAAAGAGTACCTCTTGCGAGGTACTCTTAGAGATTCTACTGATTCAGTTAGAATGAAGGAAAGAATAATTACTTATTCTGGTTACCGTTCATTGTAGCTGTCTTTGTAGCTGCATCCCATGTGATGTCTGTTACGCCCAGAGCTGTAGCCAGATCTCTCATAGGCAGGAATGTTCTGCCGTCTTTGATCTGTACTGTAGCGGATGCGGGGATTGTGTTACCGTTAACTGTAACAACCTTCTGGCCTGCAACCATAGTGATGATTCTCTGACCATACAGGATTGTTACTGTTCTGGAAGCCTGGTTCCACAGAACGTTGTTGTTGTTGATACCCAGTGCTGTAGCAACTGCTCTTACGGGCAGCATTGTGTAGCCTGCAGCGGAGATGTAAGCGGGTACATCCAGAGCAACCTGTTCTTCACCTGCGATGAGGTATTTTTCGCCAACGGGAACTACTACCTTCTTTGTGAAGGAAGCGTCATCCTGGTCTCTACCAGCTGTGATAACGTTTACGAAACCTTCTTTTACTGTGAAGGATTTTTCAACGAAATCGCCGCTCTTAACATCCCAATCTTTGTAGTCAGCTGCGAAGTAAGGTTTTACTTTATCGCTGCCTGTCAGACCAGCAAATTCACGTGCTGTACCTGTTTCGCCACCCTTTGTTGTAAACAGTGCTGCATAATCATCGTTGATTGCTGCATCGCCTTCAACACCTGTCATCATTGCTTTGCCAGCTGTTGTTTTAACCTTCAGGTCATAAGCACCGGATGCGATGCTTCTGCCCATGTACAGGGAGATATCGGAAATTGTTACTGTTGCTGCTGCGTCATCGGATTCATCCTTAACTGTGAACTTCATGTCCTTTGTGTTCTTTACTTCCATGCCGGACTTGTCATCTACAGTAATCTTAGCGTCATCTTCCAGTGTGATAACGTCTTTATCGAATTCGAAATCGAATGTCATGTCATCTTTCTTCCACAGACCAGCTTCTGCTTCTTTGATTACTACGTTTGTAGGAACCTTTGTGTTTCTGTAGTCGATGATCAGGTCATTCTGCTGTGCTTCGATTGTGTAAGGAGATACGAATTTAGCGATTTTTACTGTCTGTTCCTTATCGAAAGCGTCACCGCCCAGTGTCAGTGTTACGTCACCTGTAAAGCCGGGTTCTGCAATCAGAGTCAGTTTGAAGTCCAGATCCATATCTTTTGCATTGTTGCTCAGAGAGCTATCATCTGTTGCTACGAATGTCTTTCTAGCGAATTCGAAGTTGTCATGATCGCCCTTCTTGTAAGCTGCTGCAAATGCATTTTCGATATCTTCTGCACTTGTGGAAGTACCTTCACCAACAATGTAAGCACCTTCAGGGTCTGTTACTTCAACGTTTGTTGCGTAAACGCCTTCGGGCAGTGTCAGTGTGAAGGATTTCTTCACATCCAGAGCACCCTTAGCGGATTCTTTCAGTGTAACTTCCAGAGATTCGTGATCGGAATCATCTGTGATACCATAGTTGTTTGTATCAACACCGCTGTAGATTACAGGCAGATCATCGTCTTCATCTACAGACAGTGTTACTGCGTTGTCAACAACCTTAACTGCTTCAACTGCATCAGCTGTTGCTTTGAAAGTTGCATCGTTGTCTTTTGTTGCAATAGCTTTTACTGTCAGTTTTGCAACTGCACCGGATTTAGCGGAAACAGCATCGATTTCGATATCGTCTTTATCGATTACGATTTCATCCAAACCTGTTTTTTCTACTGTAACGATAATTTTGCCATCATCATCAGCGTCTTTTGCGATAGAGTAGTCTTTACCTGCGGAAGCAGCAACTACAGATTTCTTTGTGAATTCGAAACCGGAGCTTACTTTGATTTCGAACTGCTGATCCTCTGCAAATTCGCCAACGTTAGCTTTGATTGTCAGGTCTTTTTCCAGATTTGTTGTTTCTTCTTCAGCTACTTCAGCAACCTTTTTCAGAGTTACTGTAATGCCTGTATCCAGAACGGATGCAAATGTCAGTTCATCGGAATCACCGAAATCACCGCTAACTTCTACTGTAGCCTTTGTGTTCTTGGATACTTTTGTCAGTACCAGACCCAGATCTTTCAGATCGATTGTGATAATATCATCCTCTTGAAAATCTGTGGAATCATTCTCTGTGATTGTCAGTTTTACTGTGTCATCACCTTTGGATGCTTTTTCTTTTACTGCGAAGCTTGCCTGTCTGTCAACACCGTCTTTGCCAGTAACCTTAGTCTGACCAGTTACAGTAAGAGCACCCTTATTCAGAGTATTGTTGAGTTCTGCGTTGTTGAAGTCCAGAGTGATATCGAAATCATCGGGTTCACCCTTTGTTGTATCAACGTCTTTCAGTTTCAGCTGCAGCTGAGGGCCGTCAATAACAGTTGTTTTGTCAATTTCGCCTTCTCTGTATTCCTTATCGTTAACAACTTTGAATGTTGCTGTGTTTGCAGCAAAAGCTGTTGCGGGAACCAGAGAAACTACCATAGCTGCTGCCATGACCATAGAGATAAGTTTCTTCATTGGTCTCATTCCTCCTTTTTCATTTTTAAATGTTCGCTTCGTTTCATAATTATACAACGAAATGCAGTTCATTCCGCCGCCGTCCTTTCCGCCGCCCCTTCCCTTCGGGCCCTTCCGCTTCCTCCACACCCATTCAAGGATTCGGCTTCCGTTTCTTCCGTTCCGGTTTGGTTTCCATTCCTGCGTCAGTTTTACTTTGCATAGCTATCATATCAATAGAATCGGAAATTGGCAAGGGGTTTGCCCGTTTTGTAACAAAACTGAAATATTGCAGCAATATTACAACATGAGACCCCATGAGACTAACGCCGCTTTATCATGAGGGCAGAAAGGAGGTGACGCAAATGAGCACTTTTACAGAAAATTATGATTTTATCAAGCCCGATAACGAGGATTATTATGACATTCAGGATTTCAATGAAAACATGGATGCCATTGATGAACAGCTGGCACAGGAGGCGCAAAAGGCGGCGGCAATTCAGGCAAGCATTGCCACAGCAGAGGAATCCCTCGCCGCTATCAATAAAAAGCTTGGCACGCCCCCCGATGGGCAGAGCATTTCTTCCCTGCTGCAAAACGGCGGCTCGGTGATTCGCTCGATTCAGTATGTGGTATACGCCGCACCGAAAACCCCTTCCTACGGCGGCACATTGACAATTCAGGAGGTTACACCCGAAAAAACATTCGTTATCACAGAACGATTGAATAACATCTCCGATTCCCTCATCAACTTTTCCTATACGCTGAGCAGCAATGCCATTACCATTAAGCATACCGGCTGTAATGTGGATGTTGTGAAAATCGGCTTCTGGGTTGTGGAGTTTGTGTAAAAAAAGCAAGAAAAGAAAGTCCTCGAAAGAGGACTTTTTTTAGTGGTTAATTATAGGGTAGAAAAAGTTTTTTCTATCGGGCAATAAACTACGCCGAAAAATTTGAAAACGCGAGCAGGCCTGTAAGCCGGGTTCTGTTTTTCAGACAGCCATCTATCTTGGTCCGTTGTTGCCAACGGCATCGTGCGACTTTTTCGAGACGGAACGAGCAGCCCCATGGTCTCTGTTTGTCTTGCTTCGGGTGGGGTTTACAGGGGCCCGCGACGTTACCGCCGCAGCGGTGGGCTCTTACCCCACCTTTCCATCCTTACCGAAACGAATTCGGCGGTCTATTTCTGTTGCACTATCCTTGGAGTCGCCTCCACCGGCCGTTAGCCGGCACCCTGCTCTGCGAAGCCCGGACTTTCCTCACTCTAACGAGCGCGACTGTCCAACCTACTCACATAATCCAAATCATTATAAAACAACTTCCCCTTCTTGTCAAACCTTAAAGCAGCTGCCGCCGACAAATTCCTTAATCAAGGAATTATTCGGAATTTCCAGCCCCGGTGCGGCAAGGAAATAGCTTAGGAATTTAATCAAACGCTTTGCCGTGGGGTATTCCGGCATGTTTTTTTCAATCGCGAATAGCTGTGGCTCTGCGTATTGCTTCAGCACACAAAGCTCATATAACGTTGCGGAATTGAACACCGCATCCGCATTCTCCTGAAACGGGAAAATATTATCCTCCTCGCCCTGACGCACTTCGTCCCAGGATTCGATTGTTGTTCTGGCGCTTCTGCCGCGGAACTGGAAATCGCGCACAATGCGGCGGATAAGCCTGCTGTCGGAGGTAGAAATGCGGTTGTGGTCGTCTACGTTCAGCTGCGTAATGGCGCTGATGAAAATTTTAAATTTACATTCCGCAGGAATTTCGGGGGTCAGGCGGTCATTTAAGCCATGGATGCCCTCCATGACCAGAATTTCGCCCTCGCCAAGCTGCACAAATTCACCGCTGTGCTCACGCTTGCCCGTCACGAAGTTGTAATAGGGCAGTTCTACTTCTTCCCCCGCGATAATCTGCTTCAAATCCTCATTGAGCTGCTTCAAATCCAACGCCTCCATGCGCTCGAAGTTTTTCTTGCCGTGCTCATCCAGAGGGGTGTCCTCCCGATTGAGGAAATAGTCATCCAGAGAAACCTTGTGCGGCTTCACACCCAGCGCGCGCAGCTGAATACATAATCTGTTTGCGAAGGAGGTTTTGCCGGAGGAGGAAGGCCCCGCAATCAGCACCACACGCACCTTATCCATCCGCTGATGAATCTGATCTGCGATTTCCGCAATTTTCTTTTCATGCAATGCCTCATTCACGCGAATCAGGTCGCCGAATTTCCCCTCAACAATCGTGCGGTTCAGCTCCGCCACGTTCCGCACCTGCATCAGCTGGCACCAGTGCATCTGCTCCAGAAATACCTTGCTGATTTTTCTGGGCTGCTCCTCCGGCAGAAGCTCCCCTGTCTTTGCAGGATCGGGGAAGCGCACCAGAAAGCCTGTTTCAAAGGGCATCAGCGTAAACCATTCCAATGCGCCGACGGAATCCGGCATATACCCGAAGAAATAATCATAGAAGCCATCCAGTTCATAAAGGTTGATATTGGAAGCCGTGCGATAGCGGAACAGCTCCACCTTATCCTGCAAGCCCTGCTCCTTCACGATGGAAATGGCAACCTCTCTGGGGCAGACATGCTTCACAATAGGCGTATCCGCCGCAACATATTCCTTCATGCGTGCCTCAATCTTGGCAAGCAGATCTGCATCCGGCACCTGCTGTGGGCTGCGCAGCTCGCAATAAAGATTGCCCCGCAGGGAATGTTCGATTTCCACGCCTGTCGCTGTCCCCAGCACATCGCGCACCGCCTTCACCAGCAGCAGGGAAATCCCTCTTTCATAAACGCGCACGCCCTCCTTATCCCGAAAATCCAAAAAGGTAATATCCTCATCGGTGCGGATGGGGCAAATCAATTCGCGCAGGGAATTTCCCTGCTTTGCCACCAGAATTTTACCGAAAACCTCGCCCTCAAATTCCTTTGCCAGCTCCCCGAAGGTCATGCCTTTAGGAATCTGCACTTCCTTTCCCATTACATTTACTTTTCTTGTTTCCACTTATCTTCCCTCCTTACTCTATCGTCCAGAAGGTCTGCCCATCCACTGCGGAGCAGACAACCTCGATATTCCAACCGTTTTCCTTTGCCGCCGCCTGCAATTTTTCCTGCAGAGCAGGCACAATCAGCACCTCGCTCGCGTAATGCGTCACATCCGCAACGGCAATGCCCATCTCGACCGCCTTCTGCGCTTCGTGATATTTGATATCCGCCGTCAGATAGGCATCACAGCCCTTCGCCGCCGCCAGAGAAACAAATTCCACCCCCGCGCCTGTGCAAAGACCAACGCGCTTGATGGGCTTTTCCCCGTCCCCGACCAGACGAATGGCATCCAGACCAAGCCTTTCCTTCAGCTGCTTTGCAAATTCCCTGAAGGGGATTTCCTGCGGCAGCTCTCCGATGCGCCCAATGCCCTCCTTTTTCCCTGCCTGCTCCACAGGATAAATGTCATACGCCGCTTCCTCATAGGGGTGCGCCGCAAGCATTGCCTGCACAACGGCGTGTACCTTCTCGGCAGGAACAATCGTTTCCAGACGGATTTCATCCGCCGTTTCCAGTCTGCCCTGCTCACCCAAGAAGGGATTTGTCCCCTCCAGAGGAAGAAAGGTTCCCTTCCCTGCCGCGCCAAAGGTGCAATGGGAATAGGCACCGATATGCCCTGCCCCTGCGCCGCACATGGCATCGCGCACCGCCTGCTCATGCCCCACAGGAACATAAGCCACGATTTTTTTCAGGCTCTCCGCCCATGTTTCCTCCAAAATCTCAATATTCTTCAAGCCTGCCAGCTCCGCCAGCACATCATTCGTACCGCCTGCGGCAATGTCCAGATTTGTATGCGCGGAGAAAGCGGCAATGTTATTCTGAATCAAATTAAAAATGCGTTTCCCCAGAAGGGTATCCGCCGTAATGCTTTCGATTTTGCGGAACAGCAGCATCGGGTGATGTGTCACAATCATATCCGCACCAATGCGTTTTGCTTCCTCCACAACAGGGTCAATCACATCCAGTGCAACCAGAATTTTTTTCACCTCTCGCTCAGGATCACCGATGGCAAGCCCCGGCTTATCCCAGTCCTCCGCCAGCTTTTTCGGTGCGATTTCCTCCATCACACCCATGATATCCTTTACCCTTACAGCTTTTACAGACATTCCAACGCCTCCCTCATCAAAGCCAGCTTCTTCTCCACCTCAGGCAAACGCTTTTGTGCGTTTTCCGTCGGGTTCTTCTTAAGATTTTCAAGCAAACGGCTATATTTTCCTTCTTCGTGCAGAAGCACCTCTTTTAAAATAGGGTCTTTCTTCTCCAACAGCCTTTTGCCGTATAGATATTCAATCTCCCTGTCGTAATGCTCCTCTGCCCTTTCGCACCGCATCAGCACATACGGTTTATTCTCCTCTTTCAGTGTATGCTCCTCTCGGATGGCAAATCCGATTTGATGCAAATATTTTCGCACCGCACCGAAATCGCGCTGCGGCGAAAGCACCAGCTCCTTGAGGCTATCCGCCACCTCCGGGCTGTCCTGCAAAATATGTACAATCAGCATGCCGCCCATCCCTGCCATAATTGCCGTTTCCGCTTCACCGGGACGCAGGGGAGTTAAGCCGCTGCCAAGGCGCGTTTCAATGACATCCTCCGCACCGTAAAGCGCAATATTTTTTCTGCATTTTTCCAAAGGCCCCTTGCGTACATCGCAGGCGTATGCCTTTTTGATTCTGCCCTGCTTGTATAAATAAATGGGGACATAGCCATGGTCTGTGCCGATATCCGCAATCCGCTCCTGCGTCACCAGACCTGCGACCATCTCCAATCGTTTTGATAACTCCATAGCCTCGACTCCTTATTTTCAAAAAAAGGGCGCAGCAAATATCTCTATTTGTTTCGCCCTCTTTTGTTCCAATTCTCTTATTCAAGATAATCCTTCAGCTTTTTGCTTCTGCTGGGATGGCGCAGCTTACGCAGAGCCTTTGCTTCAATCTGGCGGATACGTTCTCTGGTAACATTAAATTCCTTACCAACCTCCTCCAGTGTTCTTGCTCTGCCGTCATCCAGACCAAACCGCAGACGCAGCACCTTTTCTTCTCTTTCCGTCAGCGTATCCAGAACCTCCATCCGCTGCTCCTTCAAAAGCGTAAACGCTGCGGCTTCCGCAGGTGCGGGGATATCGTCATCAGGGATAAAGTCACCCAGATGGCTGTCCTCCTCCTCACCGATCGGTGTTTCCAGAGAAACCGGCTCCTGTGCGATTTTCATAATCTCGCGCACCTTTTCCTCCGGCATCTGCATTTCCACAGCCAGCTCCTCCGCGGTCGGTTCTCTGCCCAGCTCCTGCAAAAGCTGTCTGGAAATACGAATCAGCTTATTGATGGTTTCCACCATGTGTACGGGGATACGAATCGTTCTTGCCTGATCTGCAATCGCTCTTGTGATTGCCTGACGAATCCACCATGTCGCATATGTGGAGAATTTAAAGCCCTTATGGAAGTCGAATTTTTCAACTGCCTTAATCAGCCCCAGATTGCCCTCCTGAATCAGGTCAAGAAAGAGCATCCCTCGCCCAACGTATCTTTTTGCAATGCTGACAACCAGACGCAGGTTGGCCTCTGCCAATTTCTTCTTGGCAGCTTCGCCCTCAGGGCCGCCCTCCTCCATCTTCTGCGCCAGTTCGATTTCTTCTTCTGCCGTCAGAAGGGGCACCTTACCGATTTCCTTGAGGTACATTCTGACGGGGTCATCAATATTGATGCCTTCGGGGAGAGTCAGGTCAAGCTCCTTCTCAACCTCCTCCTCCGCTTCGATATTCCCCAGAATATCAATATTCTGACTTTCCAGATATTCATAGATTCTGTCAATGCGGTCGGGGTCCAGATCCAAATCCGCCAGATGATCCATGATCTCCTTATATTCCAGTACATTCTTTTTCTTTTTGGCCAGCTGCACCAGTTCCTCCAGCTTGGTCAATAATGTTGTTTCTTCGACGGATTTCAACATGATCCTTCCTTTCTCTCTGTTCCTATAGTCTAACCATATCAAATGGTAATATACAGGGAATCCAGTTTTCTCTTGGCATCCACCAGCCGTTGTATCTCCTCAACGGTTGCGGCGTTTGCCGTCAAATGGTCGATTTTCGTCCGTTTCAGCCGCTTCACCTGTTCATTGATGGCTTTTTCCATATCTGCCCCGTTTTCTGTCGGCAGCTGTACGGCAAAAATCTCTGTCACCTGCTTCTGTTCCTTTGCATCCTCAAAGCGGCTGACCAAATCGGCAGGGAACACATGGCCTGCATTCTGCCATAAATCCCCGATATCGCCGAAGGTGCGCCAATAAATTCCTTCTGTAAAATCATCCTCTTCCAGAATCTCTTTGAGCGTATCATAGATGCCCTGATGCTGGGCGGCATAATATAACAAGCTTCTCTGGGCTTCCAGAAGCCCTTTATCCTTTCTTCTGCCCTCCGGCGTGTAATTCTTCAGATTCTGCTGCCGCTTTTCGGCCTCCCTTTGGTAAGCCGCATCCTCTTTTTGCACCAGCTTCCGAATTTCACTGCGGATAGCCTCCTCCTCCACGCCTGTCACCCTGCTTACCTCTCCAAGGTAAACATTACGCTCAATCTCACTGTCCAGCTTTGCAAGGATTTCCGCCGCCTCTGTGGCAAAGCGAACCCTGTGCTCCGGATTTTTGAGATTATATTTGCGCTGTATACAGGCAATTTCAAAGGATATATAATGCACAGCATTCACCAACAGCTTGGAAAATTCCGCTGCGCCCTTTGCCTTGATAAATTCATCGGGATCCTTTCCGTCCGGCACCTGTGTCACCTTCACATGAAAGCCGTTTTTCACCAGTACGGGAATGGCGCGAAGCGCGGCATTGGTGCCCGCCTCATCGCTGTCATACAGCAAAATCACATCATCCGCAAACCGCTTCAGCGTTCTTGCATGCTCCTGATTGAAGGCTGTTCCCAAGGATGCCACTACGTTATGGAACCCTGCCTGATAGATGGAAAGCATATCCATATAGCCCTCCACCAGAATCAGCTCTCGTTTTCTCGTCTGCTTCGCAAAATTCAGTCCATACAGATTCCTGCTTTTGCTGAACAGAATCGTTTCGGGTGAATTCAGATATTTCGGCTCACCCTTGGCAAGTATCCTGCCGCCGAAGCCGACCACACGCCCCTGTACATCAAAAATGGGGAACATCAGCCTGCCGCGGAAACGGTCATGGTAGCCCTTGCCATCCTTATTTTCCAGCACAAGCCCTGTTTTCAAAATCTCCGAAACCTTGAAGCCCTTCTCCTGCAAATGCCTGAAAAGCGCATCGTAGCTGTCCGGAGAGTAGCCTATGCCGAATTTTCTTGCCATACGGGGGTCCATCTGCCGTTTTTGCAGATAGGCTCTCGCCTCTGCCCCCTCCTCCTCCTGCAAGGCTTCATAAAAGAACCTCCCTGCCAGGGTGTGCATTTCAAATAATCGTTTCTTGAGCTGCTCCGCCGCGATTGCCTGCGCGTTTTTTTCCGGCTCGGGCAGGGTAATATGCGCCCGCTCCGCCAGACGCTTCATAGCTTCGGGAAAATCGCAGTTTTCCATCTCCATTAAAAAGGAAAACACATTTCCTGCCGCGCCGCAGCCGAAGCAATAATAAAACTGCTTTTCGCTGTTGACGGAAAAGGATGCCGTTTTTTCATTATGAAACGGACAAAGCCCAAAATAGGAGCTGCCCTTTTGCTTCAGCGGCACATACTGGGAAATAACCTCTACGATATCATTTTGCAGCCGCACCTCATCCACGACCTCCCTCGGATATCTCATGGCATCATCCCCCCTTCCATAACAGTCGAAAAGGAAGTTCTTGCACTCCCTTTTATATACTAAATTCGACACATTTGAGAAAAATCCTTCTCCTTGTATACATTTTGTAGAAATCAACAAAAATTTTGCAAAAAAGCCTTGACTTTTTCAAACTATGTGCAAAATGCAAGAATATTTTACCCCAAAATTGGTATCTTTTTCAGCCTGTAGCCAAAGTGATTTCGGGCAGCGGAAGGGCTTGGGAAACAAACTGTTCATTACTTTGCTACGCAAAGCAGG
>OGFE01002287.1_pt1 | contig 10735 bp, 9 predicted proteins | sample 1570811 | NCBI WGS metagenome assembly OGFE01 (sample SAMEA2581967, study PRJEB24529) | metagenome | biome: Human gut stool | place: China | collected 2011 | reverse complement strand
TTGGTCTTACGGAAAGTCTTCTCTTCGGTCATATTCCCAGCCTACCGTTTCTACTCGTCAAACCTTACTTATGCCGACACGTATTTAGTCAGATATCACTGTTCACTGGTTTCAGGAGCGGTGAGTTCGCGGACATCGGCCTTTTCTGGCGCGATCATGTTTACGGCTTCGATGATTCTGCTCTGGTCGACGCGCTGCAGCTTGCGTGCGGTGACGAGCACGCGCGACTCCAGCGACGATGCGAACGCATTGTAGGCTCCCACAGTTTTGGTGATGGCGGACCCGAGTTTGGTGGCACGATCGCCCAACACCGCGAACCGTTCATACAATTCGCGGGACAGGTCGAACAGCATTTTCGCGTCATCGGTCAGGCTTTGCTGCTGCCACGCGTATGCCACGGATTTCAGCACCGCCCATAGGGTGATCGGCGAGGTCAAAGCCACCTTGCGTGCAAACGCGTCGTCCATCAGCGTCGGGTCAGTTTCCAAAGCCGCCTGCAGCAGGGATTCGTTGGGGATGAAGGCGATCACAAAATCGGGGGCATCGGCGAACGCGTTCCAATAGGCCTTGTCGCCCAAGGTCTTCACATGTTCACGCACTGCCTTGGCATGCGCATGCAGCAGCTCCGACTTTCGCGTCAGCTCCTCGGGCGTGGCGGTATCGGGAATCTCGCACGCCTTCTGGTAGTCGGTATACGGAGCCTTGGCATCGATTGGAATGGTTTTGCCGCCCGGCATGTGGATGACCATATCCGGACGCTGCGTATGCCCATCCACGTCGGTGACGACCACCTGCGTGTCAAAATCCACATGTTCCAGCAGTCCCGCGGATTCCACGATGTTCCTCAGCTGCGCCTCACCCCACGCGCCGCGCACCTTGTTGTTGCGCAACGCCGACGACAAAGCGTTGGTTTCGCGGTCAAGACGAGCCTGCTGCTCGCCAAGGCCTTTGAGCTGCTCGCCAAGCGCACCCATTTCCCGCTTGCGACCCTCTTCGATCTGCGAGACCTTCTGCTGCAAGGCGTCAAGATTCTTCTGCACGGGCGCTAGCGCAGACAATACCTTGCTTTGTTCCTGCAGTTTCCGCTCGTTTTCAGCCTGCTTGCGTTCCGCTTCGGCCGCGGCCCGCTCACGCTCTCGCTCCACTCGTTCCTGTTCGGCCCGTTGGGCTTGCGCGAGTTGCGATTTGAGATAGGTCAGCTGCTGGGCCAACCCTTCCGCCTGCGTGCGGTATTGGGTCACCGCCGTGGACAATTCGCTGATTTCCTGCCGATCAGCTTCGATCTGCGCTTTCGCCTCGTTAAGATCAGCGGTTTTCGCATCACGGGCCATTTCCTGCCCTTTGGAACGGCCCGCAAAAAAGCCGGCCGCGGCTCCAAGCGCAGCCACAACCACCAGAAGAATCACCACAAACACAGGATTGTCGAACATATGTTCTATATAACAGCATGACCAAGACATCTTGGAAGATCAAAGTTCGCAAGACATCCATGCCCAGCTGCATTATGCTTGGAGCCGAAAGCATGCTCACGAACATGCGGCAACGCGAGCACGCTGAATATTCGAGAGGCATTCAAGAGGCAATCCGGGGGTTCGGAAACACATGGGATTCGATTTGTTTATGACGGTGGCGGCGATTGTTGCGGCGGCCGTGGCCACTTGGGCCATCCTCAGGCTATTCCTAGGCGAAAACGATGACATAGCCCCCTCCCACCAACGCATCACCGATGACAAGCCCGCCAAGAATCACACCGAAAATCACACCGAAAATCCAGACGAGGCAGCCGGCGCAACACACCGAAGCGACATCGCCAAGAGTCTCGCCATCGCAACCATACTGACCGCTCCCACATTCACCGTAACCATGCTGACATTCGGCGGCATCGCACTTCCCCACTGGCTGACCAATCCATGGCTGCACGCCATCATCGCCACGCCGGTCATGTTCTACTGCGCCGCGCCGATGCACAATCGCGGTATCGCCGCCCTGAAAAGCCACACGCCCAACGCGGATTCGCTGCTGTCGCTCGCCATGACCATTGTGTACGTCTACAGTCTGCTGGCGTGCGTGGTGTCGTGGATTTTCCCCGCGGGGTCACGCAATCAGTATTTCGCTTTCGCAAGCATGGTCGCCGTGCTATCGCTTGCGATTTCGCTGATCGCGCAACGCCCCATGGCAAAGAAAGCATCGGAAGGCGATATTCCGACCGCACAATCGCAAGAAAAGCAAGAAATACAATCTCAAGAAACGCAAGAAACACAGCAAAGCATGGATACGCTTATCCAGGCCAGCATCACATGTGAGATTCGCACGCGGGTAACGCAGATTACCGCGACCGTGACGATGGTCATCGCGGTGTGGACGTTCGCTTTGTGGCTGATTTTCGGGCTTCAGCCGAAGCTTGCGATTGCCGTGTTGATCGGTGCGACGGTTTTGACGGTCGCAGGCTTGGTTTTGCAGGCATACGACCGCCAACCGTCACGGTAAAACGGTTTTCGCAAAAGAAAATCGCGCAATCGCACGAAAAATGGGCGGACCCGCATGTGCGCAGTCCGCCCACCATCAACGGTTAGACCGTTTTCGTGACTCGGCCAATCAACAGTCAGTCAGGCCAAACCGATCAGCCGAATGACTCCGACCGTCACTTAGCCTCTGCCGAAAAATCGTCGTCAATCTGCCCCGGCGCCCACGAGGAAAGCTCCAAATGGTCGCCGCCGGTCTGATCCACAAGCACGGTGTCGCCGTCGTGCACTTCGCCGGCCAGCAGCATGCGCGCCAACTGGTCGCCGACTTCGGTTTGTACCAAACGACGCAGCGGGCGAGCGCCATACGCCGGGTCGTAACCGGTGTTGGCGAGCCAATCGCGCGCCGAATCGGTAACATCCAGCTTGATGCGGCGATCCGCCAAGCGGGCCGAAACCTGCGCCACCTGAATGTCCACGATGCCGCCGAGCTCTTCGCGCGTAAGCGGGTGGAACATAACCAGTTCATCCAAGCGGTTGATGAATTCCGGCTTGAACTGCATATGCACGGCGTCCATCACGGCCTTCTTCTTGGCTTCGTCATCCAGTTCGGTGTTCACCAGGAACTGCGAGCCAAGGTTGGAGGTCATGATCAGAATCGTGTTCTTGAAGTCCACGGTCCTGCCCTGCCCGTCGGTCAAACGGCCGTCGTCGAGCACCTGCAACAGCACGTCGAATACTTCAGGATTGGCCTTTTCAACCTCATCGAACAGCACCACCGAATATGGGCGGCGACGCACGGCCTCAGTCAGCTGACCACCCTCCTCATAGCCGATGTAGCCTGGCGCAGCACCGATCAGACGAGACACAGAGGCCTTCTCCATGTACTCGCTCATGTCAATGCGCACCATGGCCTTTTCATCGTCGAACAGGAAGTCGGCGAGCGCCTTGGCGAGCTCGGTCTTGCCCACGCCGGTCGGGCCGAGGAACAGGAACGAGCCGGTTGGGCGGTTCGGGTCGGAAATGCCCGCACGCGAACGACGTACCGCATCGGAAACCGCTTGAATGGCTTCCTTCTGGCCGATCACACGTTTGCCGAGATAGTCTTCCATGGTCAGCAGCTTCTCGTTTTCGCCTTGCATGAGGCGTCCGACGGGAATGCCCGTCCAGTCGGACACGATTTCGGCCACGGAGTCGGCGTCAACGCGGTCCGGCACCATCGGAATATCGCCACCCAAGCCACCGTCAGCACCGCCTGCCGCACTGTTCTTGGCCGCCGCCTCGTTTTGTTCGGCTTGCGCGATCTCCTTCTGGATGGCCGGAATTTCGCCATAGTTGATGGCGGAGGATTTCGCCAGATCGCCTTCGCGTTCATACCGTTCGGCTTGGGTGCGTAGTTCGTCGAGCTTCTTGCGCAGGTCGCCGATGCGGTTGTGTCCGTTCTTTTCGGCGTCCCAGCGTGCTTTCAGACCGTTGAGTTTCTCGCTTTTGTCGGCGATTTCCTTGTTGAGGTCGTCGAGACGTTCCTTGGCGCTTTCATCAAGCTCGTTTTCCGCTTTCTGCGCGTCGGCATCGTCTTTCGGATTGCCAAGCAGGTACGATTTTTCCATCTTGAGACGGTCGACCTGACGCTGCAGTTCATCGATTTCCTCAGGCGAGGAGTCGAGTTCCATGCGCAGGTGCGATGCGGCCTCGTCAACCAGATCGATGGCTTTGTCCGGCAGCTGACGGCCGGAAATATACCGGTTCGACAGCGTCGCCGCGGCCACGAGCGCATCGTCTCCGATGGTCACCTTGTGGTGGGCTTCGTATTTCGGTGCGATGCCACGCAGGATGGCGATGGTGTCTTCCACGCTCGGCTCTCCTACGAACACCTGCTGGAAACGGCGTTCCAATGCCGGATCCTTTTCGATGTTCTCACGGTATTCGTCGAGTGTGGTGGCACCGATCAGGCGCAGTTCGCCTCGCGCGAGCATGGGTTTGAGCATGTTGCCCGCGTCCATGGATCCTTCGGCCGCGCCCGCGCCGACGATGGTATGGATCTCATCGATGAACGTGATGATCTGCCCGTCTGCGTTCTTGATTTCCTGCAGCACGCTCTTCAGGCGTTCCTCGAACTCGCCACGGTATTTCGAACCTGCCACCATGGAGCCCAGATCAAGCGAGATGAGCTTCTTGTTTTGCAGGGTGGTCGGCACATCGCCGGCGACGATACGCTGCGCAAGGCCTTCCACCACGGCGGTTTTGCCCACGCCAGGCTCGCCGATCAGCACCGGATTGTTCTTGGTGCGGCGGCTCAGGATCTGGATGACTCGGCGGATTTCCTGATCGCGGCCGATCACGGGGTCGAGCTTGCCTTCTTTCGCGGCTGCCGTCAGGTCGGTCGAATACTTTTCGAGGGCTTTGTAGGAGCCTTCGGCGTCGGGACTGGTCACTTTCGCGCCTCCTCGGATCGTTGGCACGGCTTTGCGTAGCGCGTCGGCGGTCACGCCGTATTGTTCCATGATTTGCGCGCTCTGATTCGGCTTTGCCGCCGCGATGGCGATGAGCAGATGTTCGGTGGATACGTATTCGTCGCCCATCTGCTGCATTTCCTTGCCGGCTTGCGCAAGTACTGCGGATAGTTGCCTGCTGACTTGCGGTTGCGCGGTGGTCGATCCGCTGGCGCTTGGCAGCGCGTCCTGCGCTTGGTGCACGGCGGCGCTGATGTTCTGCGCGTTGCCGCCCGCGGCTTCGATCAGACCGCGGATCACGCCGTTTTCCTGGCGCAGCAGCGCGTCAAGCAGGTGCAGGGTTTCGACTTGCGCGTTGCCTGCTGCCGACGCGTTCTGTACGGCGTCGGAAATGGCTTCCTGCGCCATTGTGGTGAACTTCTGTTCCATATCATCCTCCATGGTTCGCGCCGATCGTCCGTTTTTCGCACGGTCGCGTCGACGCATATGTCGTTGTCTGATATGCTCAACCGACTTCACCACCATTCTATTCCCAAAAGTTGAGCCTGCAACACTCAACTTTTGTTCACTAAACGGGAAATCGCGAACAACGCAGCACAAAGGCCGTCACCCACGAAAGGTGACGGCCTTCATATCTTCAATATGTCAATCAGCAATCGGCAATCAGCCGCGCACCACCACGTTGCGCAGGCTGCCGATGCCTTCGACGTGCACGATCGCCTCGTCGCCCGGATCAAGATGGCCGGAAGCGTTCGGCGTGCCCGTCAGAATCACGTCGCCCGGCAGCAGCGTCGTGAAGCTGGAAATCGCCGCGATCTGCTCCGGAATGCCGTGAATCAGATTCGCCGTGGTGCCGGAAGCCAGCTCGACATCCTCACCGTTCAGCGTGAAGGAGATCTTCGCGTCCTTCCAATCCAAATCGTCGCGGGTCACGATCCACGGGCCGAGCGGGCAGGAGGTGTCGAAGCCTTTCGCACGCGTCCACATCGGGTCAAGTCCCTGCAGGTCACGCAATGTCACATCGTTCACGCAAGTGAAGCCGAGCACGTAATCCATGGCCTGTTCGACCGTCACGTTCTTGGCGATGCGCCCCATCACCACGGCCACTTCCGGCTCGAAATTCATATCGTTCGAGTACGACGGGATCACGATCGGATCGTCCGGGCCGATCACCGACGTGCTCGGCTTGGAGAAGATCACCATGTCTTCCGGAGCGTGCTTGATGCCGGAATGGCCTGCTTCATGCATGAACTGCGCGTGCGCCTCGTAATTCTTGGCCAGCCCGTATACCTTCGACGGGATCACCGGAGAGAGCAGACGAACGCCATCGCCATCCACCGGAAAACGCTCGCCGGTCGGCTTCACACCGGCACCGGCCAGAGGATGCCCCTCAAGCGCCACGAGATAGTCCTTGCCGTCGCTTTCGTCGGTCTGCACGAAAGCGTATTGCGGTACATCATTATGCGAAAAACGTGCGATTCTCATGCTTGCCAGTCTACCCGCAACAATCGTCGAATCGTCCATATCATCGACATGCAACGCCCGACAATCAAAAACATCGAAAAAAAAAACGGGCCATCACATCATGCGAAGGCCCGTCACAGGAAGAAAACGTCAGATAAAAGCACGCTCGCCGAAAATCGCGGTGCCGACGCGCACGATGGTGGATCCTTCCGCAACCGCAAGTTCCATGTCGCCGGTCATGCCCATCGACAGTTCGCGGCAGGATTGCGTGCCCGGCTCGCCGGATTCGAGAATATGGTCGCGGGGTTTGCGCAGGTGCTCGAATCCCTTGCGGATGGCGGTTTCGTCGTCGACATGCGCGCCGATGGTCATCAGCCCCTGCAATTCAAGTCCGTCCAATGTACCGATTTTTTGCGCGATGCGGATGGCATGCGAGGGATCGCAGCCGGATTTCGACGCCTCACCCGATTCGTTGACTTCCAGCAGCACGCCCACGGTGATGCCGCGCGCCACGGCCCTGCGTGAGATTTTCTCCGCCAAGTCAAGGGAATCAACCGATTCGATGGTGTTGACGACCGGCAGCACTTTGCCGATCTTATTGCTTTGCAGCTGGCCGATCAGATGGAACGGAATATGCTCACCCGCAATAGTGGAAGCGCCGGCATCGTCGGCAACGCCCAACGTGAATCCGCGTTCCCCGCAACGTGCCATCAATCCTTCGGCCTTCGCCATCACTTCCTGCGGACGATTCTCGCCGATCATACGCACGCCAGCGTCGATCGCAGCCATGATCTCACCCACGTCGCGCGTTTTCGTGGCGGCAAGCAGGCGTACGGAACCTGCGTCACGCCCGGCATGCTGCTCCGCCGATGCGATGCGGTCCAGCACACGGTGCACGCCATCGGCGATCTGCACGGCACGCACACCGTCGATCACCTCATTGGCAAGATTCTTATGGTCCATATATGCAGTCATGTTCAGCCTCTTGCGTTCAATCCCAACTACCTCTACCAGAGTAAGAAGAAGCCCGTACGACGGTCTGAAGTGAAGCGATAAAGCGACCGATATCCGTACGGGCCAATAAAACAGACGGCAGTAGAAGGGGGAACTTCAAAGACTCCGTCCGACAGCAACTATATGCAAGATTTACTAAACGCGCTCCGATTCCGAATTTTTTCTTCAAAAAAATTTTCTCAGCGAACTCAAATTCAGCCTTGCGATTCGTCTAATTTGCGTTCCAAAGCATCAACGCGTTCCTTCAACGCAAGCACCTGACACGTCAGCGATCGAATCTGCCCCAACTGCACAGTCACCAATCGTTCCCTGGTGTCGGAAGACAAGGCGCCCGTCGTGGAATTGCTTCTTGCGGCCGCCATAATATCCAGATCCACTTTCCAACGTGCGATATTACGTTCCACACGCTTGCGCCCGATAATCGCAGGGCTCAACCCAGCCGACGTGAAAATCGTGCTCGGCCGCTCGCCATCCAAATATCGGCGCATGCAACTGATCTGAAAATCACGCGAATACGTGATCCGATTTTCCGTAACCGACTCAACCGCCGGCAACGCACGAAGATACTCGACCTCCGTGTTACTAAACTGCCTTTTCGTCATATCGACCCCATTCATCCGACAAAACGGAATACCATTCTCGTGCTCGTAGATTACCATCACAAACGAACGTACCCGAACGGCATATACTACCACTTTAACGTAAGGCTATGGGGGCTCACGCCACCTGAATCGCCCTACGCTAAACCTAGCTAAACCCCAACGGGTACAGTTGCGTACTGCCACAGTCAACCCACCAAAGGAGCAGCCATGACCGGCCGATTCGCACCAACCCCATCAGGACGCATGCACATCGGCAACGTTTACGCCATGCTCGGAGCATGGCTTTCCGCCCGCAAATCGGGTGATTCCATACGGCTGCGCATCGAAGACATCGACGAGCCACGAGTGGTTCCCGGCGCCGCCGAAACCATGATGCGCGATCTCGAATGGCTTGGTCTCGGTTGGGATGACGAACCGGTATTCCAGTCGTCGCGACACGCCCTATACCAAGAAGCGCTTGAGCTTCTCAGCAAGCTGAGCTTTGACGAAATCAGCGATATTATCAGTACTGGTTTCAACGATTCCAAGCCCTGCAGCACTACAGCAGGCAACGAAGCAGCCACCTCTGAGGCAACACCGCTCATCTACCCCTGCTTCTGCTCGCGCGCCGACATCCGCGCCGCCTCTGCACCACAGGAAGGCGATCGTTTCACCGTGTACCCAGGAACATGCCGACGCCTCATCGCCAGCGAACCGCAGCGTGCGAAACAACGCCTCGCCAACAACGACCGCCACTCGATGCGCATCGCCACCGCCGACACCACCATCACCTTCCACGACGAAGTATTCGGCACCCAGCAATACAACCTCGCCCACGACATCGGTGACATCATCGTGCGCCGCTCGGACGGCATCTACTCCTACCAGCTGGCCGTCACCGTGGACGACCTCGACATGGGCATCACCGACATTGTGCGCGGCCGTGATCTGCTTCGCTCCAACGCTTTGCAAATCTACATTCGCAAAGCCCTTATCAACGCGGGATTCAAGCCTTCCGAACCGACACAGCCCTTCCATCCTGCCGACGGTTCCAATAAACCTGACGATGTGACCATCTCATACGCGCATCTGCCCCTCATCGACAACGCAGCCGGCCAACGCCTTGCCAAACGCGAGCGCTCGCTCGATCTCGGCATACTCACGGCACACGGCGCCACCGCGCAACAGATCATCGGCTATTGCGCATGGCTGCTCGGATTGCAGGGAGACCTGAAACACACCAAACCGCAGCCTATGAGCGCCGACGAAGCGCTTGGCGTATTCAGTTGGGATGCCGTTCGCACCAACACGTCAGACCGCACGCTCGATCAAGGCGAGTTCAACGCATATTTCGGACTGTAGGCCCTATTCTGCAGTTTTATTCTGCAGTTTTATTCTGCAGCTCTATTCCGCAATCGCGTTCAGCCAATCCATAATTCCGAATCAAGCGGATATTCGTTGATCGCACAGCCATCCAAAAATATGGACTGCTCCTGCATAAGCGGTGCCGCTTGGCCAGCCCCCGCGCACGTCATCTCATTGTCGATATGCCCCAACCGGTGCCCGACCTCATGATTGATCACCATCGTGCGATATCGCGCCGAGTCGCCGCCTCCCGACATCCACACGTCCGTGCCGGAATTCCAACGATCATCGTTGATAATCACATTGTTGCCCACACGGCAGCTGTATTGCTCCGAACATACCGACGAGAACGTCGGCAAGGTCGACGCTTGGGCGAGCACGATATTGAAATCGCAATTGCCGTCCGTAGAAGGTTCGAAAATCGCGCCTGCGCGCCCATCCATGTTCGCTGTTCAGAATACGAAACACGGCATTCGAAAAATCTTCGACTGATCCGACTTCACCATTGGTGACCACACAGTAATGATATTGCACCATGCCATATCCGCTGTTTTGCGCCGTTTGCTGCGCTTTCGCAAGTATTTCGCTTTTCTGATCGTCCATCAGCGCGGCCGACTGCTCGCGAAGCGCTTTGGTGACGGCGTCTTCCTGCGGTTCCGCCGTTTCCTCCGCTGAGGCCTTTGCGTCTTTCGTTTCCGACGATTCCTAGGTTTTCTTCTCTGATTGTTGCGATTTCTTTTCGGATTTCGCGGATTGATCCGTTTTTTCTGAATGTGTTCCGGAATTGCCGATCTGCGCCGTTTTCGCATGTCCGTTCAGTACCGCGTTGACCAGCACGGCATGCACGCTGCACGACGTACATGACACGATGACGCATAATGCAAGAATCCAAGCCACGACGCTTCTGCGGATGCGGAACGCTTCCGTCCGTTCCCGGCGGCTCATGGTGGCGGCCGCTTTCGGATCGAGCGCACGCAGAATGGTACGAATTCGCTTCAATCCGGCCTCCTTATAACCCTGCCGTCACGCAGGTGGCAGCATATCTCTTCCGCGGCAACACTACCAGCCAACAGTAGGCATGCAAAAAGCCCGCTTCCCCCGTACCGGAAATTTTCCGAGGAAAACAGGCTTTATGCAACAGTTCTCATATATCAAACGCAACTTATGCGACGGTCAGGCAAACAAGTCACGAATGATTGAATGCGATCAGGCGAACAACTTGAACACGAACGCACCCACAATAGCGCCCAGAATCGGGGCGACGACCGGAATCCAAGCCTCGCCCCAGCGGGAGGAGCCCTTGGACGGGATCGGCAGGATGGCGTGCAGCAGTCGCGGCATGAGATCACGGGCCGGGTTCAGGCCAGGACCGGTCGGGCCGCCCATGGAAGTCACG
>OGFE01002284.1_pt1 | contig 10740 bp, 13 predicted proteins | sample 1570811 | NCBI WGS metagenome assembly OGFE01 (sample SAMEA2581967, study PRJEB24529) | metagenome | biome: Human gut stool | place: China | collected 2011 | reverse complement strand
TTCGGTAGTGTGCTAATTATAGTATATCACCCACCTTTTGCGCAGAGGTTCCTTACGTCTTTGCCTTTTTTACTTAACGTATCGGTTAACTGTTCTTTGTTTAATTCTCCCACCCATCGACCGACGACAACACAGGCAATACCGTTGCCGATCATGTTGGTAATGGACCTTGCTTCGCTCATGAAACGGTCCACGCCGAGGATTAGTGCTAAACCGGCGACGGGGATGTCGCCGACGGCAGAAAGAGTTGCAGCTAACACGATAAATCCGGATCCTGAAACGCCGGCCGCTCCTTTACTAGTTAAAAGGAGAACCGTTAACAGCGTCGCCTGTGAGTGAAGGTCATTTGGATGTCACAGGCCTGTGCAATAAACACCGCCGCCATCGTAAGGTAAATCGCTGTTCCGTCGAGATTGAACGAATATCCGGTCGGAATTACAAGACCGGTGACGGAACGGCTGATGCCGGCTTTTTGCATTTTGGTAATCATTTGAGGAAGGACAGCTTCGGAAGACGAGGTTCCGAGAACGATGAGAAGTTCCTCTTTGATATAGGCCAGGTAGCGAAGAATTGAAAAACCGTTGAAGCGACAAATCGCACCGAGGATGCCCAAAAACAAAAAATAAGCAGGTGGCATAAAAAACCAGCATTAGTTTCCCTAACGGTAGCAGAGAGTGTATGCCGTATTTGCCGATTGTAAATGCCATGGCACCAAAAGCCCCGATTGGCGCGACCTTCATGATCCAGTTGATCATGAGGAAAAGGATGTCGGATCCTTTTTTAATAAGTTCGTAGACTGGGTGACGGGAGCCGCCCAAGAACTGGAGGGCAAAGCCGAAAATGATCGAGAAGAACAAGACTTGGAGAATGTCGCCCTGCGCAAAGGCCCCGACAACGGAGGAGGGAATGATATGAAACAGAAAGTCCAAAGTCGACTGAGGCTTTTCGGCTGTTGCATACATCGAGACGGAATTCATATCTAATGTTGCAGGGTCAACATGCATTCCGGCGCCCGGCTGCAGTATATTTACTAGAAAGAGTCCGACAAATAGGGCAAGCGTTGTGACGGCTTCAAAGTAAAGAAGGGCTAAACCTCCGACTTTCCCGACTTTCTTCATGTCTTCCATTCCCGCGATTCCAATGACGACAGTGCAGAAAATCACCGGAGCGATGAGCATTTTAATGAGCTTAATGAAACCGTCCCCGAGCGGTTTCATGGATGCGCCGATATCTGGGAAGAAAAAACCTAAAAGAACACCGATAACAATGGCTGCAAGAACTTGCACGTACAGTATTTTATATAATGTTTTTTTCATTCAGTCACTCCTAATAAATGGGATAAATCCCTGTTAGTTAAGGGTTTCATCTAACAACAAAGGAATGATTTTGCGGTACGGTTTTTACGCTCTTGTGACAAGTATCCCCAAAGAGGTATTCGGTAACAATTTGAATAATTTATAAAATCTGTCTTCTAATGCTTAGCTGTCCGTCCAAATAAAAAAATCCGAAGCCTTTTGAGCCTCGGATTGAGATGATTTTTCAGCGAGCGGCTATTCTGTTGCAGGGGAGGCAATCCCCCCGAAGGTCATGGAAGCAACATAAGCGGCCGTGAAGTCTTCAGGCGACATGCCCGGTACGGCAAAACGGAACTGTGTTGTCTGGCCCGGTGCGAGAGCCGGCGTGACACGGGAAACCAACAGAGCGTTTTTATAAGCGTTCGGGTCCCCGTTGGCGTCCTTTCCGTACACGCGGATATCAAAAGCGACATTGGTATAAGTAATGCTTTGCGGGTTGACGACAGTGAGAACAAAATCACTGCCTTTTGCGTTTCCGGAAGGTTTGTCAATGGACATTAGGAATGTTGCACCGTTAACACGGATACTAGATAGCTTTCTTGCGTCCGGCATTAAGACTGCTGTGGACGGCGGAACCAGCATCTCAAGGTAGTCCACTTGCTTTTGGAGTTGAAGTACAGTCTCTCTGAGATCCTGAACTTGCTGAGATAAAGGCACGGATTTAGATTTCGGCGCCGTACCGGCAGCCTGAACTATGGCAGAAGCAGATAGGCCTAAAGCGGCAGCCAAGAGAAAAGGAAGAGTTTTTTTGATCATGCAGACCTCCGTTAATTTTCAGGAAAGCATACAGATTCAAATCCAACTGTGTTCCTTTCTATGCGCATTTAAGGCACACGAAATTGCAACTCAAAATTGATTTTCCGGCTCTGTCCGCGAGGAAAAGTTACTAATATAAAACTGTAAGTCTCAGAGCGTTCGGAGGAATGAAAAGTGAAGTGGTTCGGAGTGGATTATCGCTATGTGATTGCCGGAGTCGGTGCCGTTTTTATTTTGGCTTATGAATTTGTCGGAACCCAATCCGGAGAAATTCAGCCGGATAAACAGGAAGCTCAAAACTCAAAAGCACTTAGCGTAGAAGCCCTAAACGAAAAACTTGCTTCCGCACTCACAGCAAACTCTGCTTCGCTCGAAGGAGCGAAAGCCTCTGTCTTAGGTCAGGACGAAAAATCTAACATCAACGTGCGTTTAAATTTTGCTGCACGCAAGGGCCCTTCTTTTACAGACGCAGAAAAGAAATACTTCAAAACCTTCCTGCTCGGATTAACTTGTGTTGAAGCGCCGTCCTATTACGACCACAGCATCGGAAACGTAAACTACGAATTTTTAGACGGAGAAGGGACGCGGTTTGACAGTGCGAAGATTCAAACCAAAGCTTGCCTGAATTTCGATAAAAACCTGAATTCAACGTATATCTCCAGAGACCTGCTTCCGGCGATCGGTTCAATCCTGCACGATCAGCCGAAGACGGCTCAGCAGCTCCTTAAAACGCCTTACGCCAAAATTCCTGAAATCGAAAGTGAGGACGGCTACGAAGTCACGCCTCTGGGTGTTTCTGAAGACGGTGTGATCCGCTACCGCATCAAACATACTCAGAACCTTGCCGCTAACTTCTCTCAGGAAGACAAACAGCGCTTAGTAACGGGAGGCTTCAACGGCGTTTGCCTCAATCAACAGTTCAGGGACAGATTTAAAGAAGGATTTCCTGCTTACGAAATCGAGCACGTGGACAAAAACAATCAGCTGATCGATAAGGTTTTTGTCTCTGAAGATACGTGTCGAAGCGGAAGACCGGACGGCCGCTGATCATTCTGTTGTTTCGGATCCTTCTCGTGATGATTTCAGCCTGTAACATATACAGCAGCTAAACCAACAAGATTAAGACTATGGCTTCAAATTCCACATGGGGATCCAGAATCGGATTCATTCTAGCAAGTGCTGGCTCTGCCGTCGGCTTGGGCGCGATTTGGAAATTCCCTTATCTTGCCGGCAATAACGGCGGTTCCGTTTTCCTTCTCTCTTATCTGCTCTTTACCTTTACAGTTGGTGTGGCGATGCTCATCAGCGAATACGTCATCGGCCGAGAAGGAAGAATGGGTGCGATCGGTTCCTTAAAGAAAGTGGTCGGCAAGCACTGGGGCGTGTTCGGCACGGTCGGTGTCGTTACCGCTTTTGCGATTCTTTGCTTTTACTCCTGCGTCGGCGGCTGGTGTATCAAGTATTTGATCGACGCGTTCACAGGAACCGGAATTGTCTCTAATGCGGACGAACTCAATAAAAACTTCGGTTCGTTTGTGAGCAACGGCGCCTTAGCGTACTTCTATCAGATCATCTTCTTGCTCGCCAACGCGGTGATTGTTTCTTTAGGCGTCCAGAAGGGTATCGAGAGACTGGCTAAGTTTTTGATGCCGGTTCTCTTTATCCTCATGCTCATCTTGATCGTTCGAGGATTAACGCTTCCCGGCGCCGTTAAAGGTCTGGAATATCTCTTTAAACCGAATTGGAGCGGCTTTACTTCCTCTGCGATCTTTAACGCGATGGGCTTTACTTTCTTCTCGCTGTCTTTAGGTGCGGCCGTGATGGTGACCTATGCCGGCTACCTCTCCGAGAAAGTGAATCTTTTAACCTCGACGGCTTGGGTGGCATTCCTGGCCATTATGGCTGCTGTGCTCGGAGGCTTAATGGTGATGCCTGCCGTGTTTGCCTTTAATTTGTCCCCGACAGCAGGTCCCGGACTCACGTTCGTGACGATGCCGGCGATTTTCTCGCAGATGCCGTTCGGTGTTTTTTTTGCGATTCTGTTCTACTTCTGCTTGGTTGTTGCGGCGATTACGAGTTCAATGTCCATGCTTGAAGCCGTGGTGGCTTCTGTTTTGGACTACACGCGCCTCTCTCGTGCGGCCGTGACTTGGATCACAACTGCGCTGGCCGCTTTTATCGGTCTTTTCTGCACACTGAGCTTCGGCTCTCTGTCCGACTTCAAGATCTTCGGTAAGAACGTCTTTGATTTGCTCGACTTTCTTACCTGCAACGTCGGTATGCCGCTTTCCGAAATCGGCTTCAGCGTGGCCGCAGCTTGGATTGCCTGGAAGGTGACCGCTAAGCAGCTCACGAGCGCAGGTCCCGTGCAAACCTGGCTGCTTTGGGCGATTCGTATTGTGATCGGTATTTTGTCTCCGCTCTTGATTATCACCGTCGTTCTGACCGGTCTTCTGTAATCGAAGACGAACAAATACAAAATCGGCAGGCGAGCTTCTTGGCTTTCCTGCCGATTTTTCTTTGCGTTGTGCCGATTAGAACGGCACCGATTCCACTAAGAGCGGGCCGATGCGAGGCAGGTCTTTCCAGCAGGTGGTGTAACCGGGACTTAAACGAGCGCGGGACATTTCCCAAGTGCTTTTGCCTAATTTAGAGGCCGCAAAACAGAGCGTATTTTTGCCGTAGCGCGTATTGATGGAGTCCATCAGTTCGCAGACGACCTGCTGCTGCTCGGTCTCCGGCTCCTCAAAAAGATCCTTAGTGACGGCGTCTTTCGGAACGACTTCTCCGACATACACACCGGCGCGTTTGTAGAGACAGTCTCTGCGATACGTCTGGTTGAGTAATCTCCGAGCGTAATGAATGATTGTGTTGGTATCCGAGATCGGGTAGGGGAGCCCTACGCACGGATACGCGTGCTGCTGGACATCCTGCAGGCGGAAAGGATTTGTGTTTAAGACGATTCCCACGGTATGGGCGACGGTACCTTCGCGGCGCAAGGTTCTTCCGCATTCCTGGGCGTGGAAAGTAATCGCACCTAAAAGGTCGTCTTTGTCGCAGACCAATTGACTGAAACTGCGGCTTCGCATGATCTGCTGTCTTTTAGGTTTGACAAGTTCCAGCGGAATGCAGGACGTTCCCTGAAGTTCTCTTACCGTCATGGAAAGCGTAATGCCGAAGCGATCGCGGATGGCTTCCGCATCGGCACAGGCCAAATCCAAGGCGGTACGGATACCCATCTTGCCGAGGTGCTCGGTGTAGCGTCTGCCGACGCCCCAGATTTCTGAGACGGGTTCGCAGGCAAGCGCCTTTGCCTGCCGCTGAGGCGTTAAGTCGAGCCAATTGCACACACCTTTAAGTCCGGCGTAGTGTTTGGCCAGATGGTTGCAGTACTTGGCTAAGGTTTTTGTCGGCGCGATGCCGACGCAGGTGGGAATGCCGACATCCTTAAACACTTTATCCTTGATCCGAAAGCCGAGTTGAGTCAGGTCGGTGCCTAATCCTTCGTACCCGCTCATATTGGCAAAGCATTCATCGATGCTGTACGGGTCGATGCAGTCGACTTGGGAAGCGATGGTGGACATCATGCGTCCGGACAGATTGGCATAGAGTTCGTAGTTGCTCGAGAAAACGGCGACGTTTTCCCGAAGGCAGAACTCATCGATCTCGAAGTAGGGCTGGCACATTTTGATGCCGAGCTTTTTCGCTTCTTTGGATCGAGCGACGACGCATCCCTCGTTGTTGCTGAGCACAATGACGGGGCGGTCGGTTAAGTCTGGACGAAAGACTTTTTCGCAGGAGGCGAAAAAAGAGTTTCCGTCCACCAGCGCGAATACCTGCATAGTTAGTTGCTTTTGATTGTGTACTTCACGACGCCGATAAAGCGCCATTCATCAAAATCTTTCGGGAGGATAGGTTTATAGATCGGGTTCGAGCTCTCGGGTAGCAGCCGCAGCCCTTTGTCGTCTTTCCTGTAGCGCTTAACGGTAAATTCGTTGTTAATGCTCATGATGACGATGTCGCCGTTTTTAGGTTCCGGAGAGCGGTCGACAACCAGGAGGTCGCCTTCGTCCATGCCGGCCAAGTCCATGGAGTCGCCTGTCACGTAGACGAAGAATGTTGAGGCAGGATTGGCGACTAAGTATTCATTTAAGTCCAGCGACTTGTCGACATAGCTTTCTGCCGGGGAAGGGAAACCTGCCTGAACGCCGCATTCATAGACGGGAATACTCAGATGTGTCGGATTCATTGCCGGAACCAAAATCTGGTCTGTATCCAGCGTACGTGCCGGCTCTGCGACACGTTCCAGCTCACAGCGAAGCCATTTCGCGCCGCCTAACTGTTTGAAAACCGGAACCAATTCGTCCGTGAGACAGACAGAAACACGTTTTGTACTGCCGAGACCTTTGCGGCCTGCACCTTCGCGAGCGCCCCCGCGGTTTTCTTTCTTAACTTTTTTGTCCATAGCGACCGAGCCTTTCGATAAAATATGAAGGAGAGCTTTGAAATAATCATACTATTTCAAAAAACCTAATGTCAAACTCAGGTTCGGCGGAACGAAATAAGTCGGGTTCAGGCTGGAGGAGTCAGATCCTTCTTAATTTTTTCCAGTTCTTCCATTGGTAAATCTGATACCTTGGCAATGATCTCCAAAGGAATATCGTTGATGAGAATGAGCTTTGTCACTATGGATAACTTTTCCTCGGCCTTTGCTTGAGCTACAGTGCAGGCATCGACCTCGGACAACTCTTCCCCGTCTTCTTCCTGTTGTGTGGAGAAGTACAGATGTCCAGGTGAAAGTTCTACCTTCATCTTATTAACTTTCCTTTGGGAAAATCAGCCAATTAATTTTTTAGAATCCAAGCGCCGCAGAGGACGGCATAGCAAACTACTAACCGAACAGAAACAACTGCGCTTTAGAAACTTTTGCAGGTTGATTGCATCAAGCAGGATTCAACAAGCTATTTTTGATTTTCTTTAGCTCATCTACAGATAGGCCTGACGTTGCGGCAAGAAGTTCTAAAGGCACCTTATTAGTGAGTATGAGTTTAGTGACCATGGAAAGTTCGCCTTTCACGAATCCTTTTGCCTCCCCTCTAATCTCCCCTCTAATCTCCCCTCTGATCTCGCCTCGGGCTACGGAGCGAGCATCGACCTCGGATAATTCTTCCTGACCTTCTTCAGTTTCTTTGAAGAAGCGCAGGTGTTCTGCTAAAACTTCGTTTTTCATCTCGCCAGCCAAAAATTATTTATCAATCTGCCGGCAGCGTGCTGCCAACTCACGACTTCACCTTTCTTCGAATTTTACTTTTGCTACAGCTGACTTGTAATCGCGTTATATAGGTATTTCACAAGATCTGCATTACTAACAGTCTTTATTGAAAAAATTACCTCTATTGGTATGACAGCATCCTTAACTCCAATAGGACCTCTGTATTTACGCCAGAAATTGACGGGTAAACGGAATTTTGGTCGTGACTGCACATTCACGAGACTGGATTTTCATGCCCGTTTTCGGGCCTCTTCACACCTAACCGATCCCTCTGAGGTTAAAGTGAATCGTGAAATACGTGTTGGGGCGAAGGGGCCTCAATAAAAACTATGTTTGAGGAGCATCAATGACCAAAGCAGATAAAAAAGACGAAGTAATGAAAGAACAACTCGAGACTGAAGCCCTGATGGACGCTGAAGTCGAGGCTGCTACCGACTGCGGTCCCGTCAGCCACAAGGTCGAAAAGAAAGAAAAGGAAAAGGCTGAACAGGCTGAAACCGAAGCTCTGATGGATGCAGAAGTCGAAGCTGCCACAGACTGCGGATGCGGTTGCGGCTGCAGCAAAAAATAATTGTTCCGAGTCAGCCGACTTTAAGGATTCCTTCTGAGTGCTGCTTATACATGAGCAGCCTCGGATGAGCGGGTGTTTCTCTTGCCCAAAGTCGGGTGCGCGACAAAAAGAATATTTTTAATTTGGAGGATATCGAAATGGTTCAAGTTCCTGAGTTATTTACTCAATTCATCAGCTCTTTTTCCGGCTGCATGGGCGGCAACCCCAATGCACCGATCTGGCTGGTCGTAGATCACAGCGCTCGCTGCCCGCTGCCGATCGATCCGGAAAAAGTCTTTGCCAATCCGGTTACGAATATCGATGCTTTAAAGCACGCACTGCCGACAACATGCCCTTGCACCAAATCCGTTACTCGTCTGATTAACAGTATTACAGGCAATCCTGAAGCAGAAACTTCTCTTGTTTTCAAGCCCGAAGGACAGGAAGATAAACAGCCGATCCTTATGCTGAGTGCTTCTCCGCTCTGCACCGGAATGATTACAACGAACGCTTGGATGGAAAAGCCTGCTGTTAAGACCGCTGACGGCGAAGTCACAATGGCGAAGTACACCGGACTGCCTTCTTACCGTGATTTCCTGAATCTCCTCGTTGCTCAGAGAGGTCAGGTTTTCCAGGCCGCAGTTGCTGAAAAGAGCCCGAAGATCATTCTCTGCCAGAACATTCTTCGCGCTAATGACTACTTCAAGCTCTTCGGCGCTGATCGCAAGAACGTTGAAGCCAACGACTTCTTCCTCGTTGCTCCTGTCATGAAGAATGACAAGGAAGTTCGTACTTTGGTATTCGTCACAGACATGCTCGGCTTCGGTACCGGCGATATGACGCCTGAAAACGAACTCGAACTTCAGCAGGCCGGCAATGAATTCCGTCACTATGCACATGATGCATTCGGCGACGGATGGCTGGGTCAGTTCTCCGGCGAATTGCTGACATTGGGCAAGTAACCTTACCTTAGTGGGTTAGGACCGGCGTGACGGCTGAAATTTTTCAGCCGACGCCGGTTTTGTTTTGTCCTAAAAATTGAGGAGACAGCGTAACTCACGGTATATTTTTGTATCTGCGGCTGGCAAGAAACAGAAATACAGCCATGGGTTCTTTTTGGATTGTTCTCTCTACATTTTTCATCAGCTGCGCATACGTCTCCATCAAGGCGATGCCGGTGTCGATGGCTTTCTACGAAATCTTCCTTCTGCGCTCCATCGTTGTCTTGTCCGTAGCCATCTGCCTTGTCGCCGCCACAAAAACTTCTCTTAAGACGCATGAACCGGCGCTTCAGCTCTCGCGCGCTTTATGCGGCGTCGGCGCTTTGAGCATCAATAATCCTGGTTGCTCGGCATATTCTTCTTTCTACGGCTCAAACGCTTCAATACACAGGACCTTTGTTTCTTGGGTTATGGGTTTTCGGCTGGTATCTGTTCAGAGGCAAAAAGATTCCCTGGATGCTGTTTGCCTTTTTGCAGATCGGATTTGCGGGCGTCTTGCTTGTTCTCCGACCTGATATGGCCGATCAAAATGCTTTTTATGTCGGCCTCGGCCTTTTGTCTGGCGCATTGAGTTCGGGTTCCAGTATTTCGTTGCGTTTATTAGGACTAAAAGGTGAACCGCCGATCAGAACGCTCTTTTGGTTTGCGTTGGCTTGCACGGTGTCGGGCGCGGCAGCGACCTTGATGTTTTCGAAAGGCTTGCAGGCAGAGCATGTATTCTCGATTCCTGTTCTGCTTATGGGCGTTTTCACGGCACTCGGTCAATGGACACAAAACATCGGCTGGAAGAAAGGCAAAACGCTTCTTTGCGCTTCACTGCAGTTCAGTGCTGTGATCTTTGCCGTGATATTCGGCTATCTGTTCTTTGACGAAATTCCGGACGCATTCACGTTCTTAGGTATTTTGATTATTGTTGCCGCTTCCTTAGGCGCTACGATCTTCAGATTGAAGTATTACAAAGAAGGCTGAGCCCTAAGCTTGCAGCTGTTCGAAATACAAAAGGCCTCCGAATTAATGTCGGAAGCCCTCAAAAATCAATTACTTTGCCGCTCCGGAACTTTGTCCGGCCAGCAACGAATGATTAGACGTTCTTTTCTTGACGGTATTTAACCAGGTCTTCAACCGTAATGATAGGAAGATCGTGTTTCTTTGCGAAAGCCAATGCTTCCGGCAGGCGAGCCATCGTTCCGTCTTCGTTCATCAGTTCGCAAAGGACGCCGCAAGGATTCAGGCCGGCGATTCTCATCAAATCAACGGTCGTTTCAGTGTGGCCTCTGCGCTCTAACACGCCGCCGGAGCGGGCGCGAAGCGGATAAACGTGGCCGGGGCGAAGAAGGTCTTCTGGTTTGCCGTTGGGATTGGCAGCAGCTTTGATCGTTGTGACACGGTCTTTAGCGCTGACGCCGGTGGTGCAGCCGTGAGCAGCTTCAATGGATACCGTAAAAGCAGTGCCCTGAGTGTTGGAGTTGGAAGCAACCATCTGAGGAAGCTCTAAGCGTTTGCAGTCTTCGTCACGAAGGCAGACGCAGACGATGCCGGAGCATTCACGGATCATCAGAGCCATTTGCTTTTCTGTCAGATGATCGGAAGAGTAGATTAAGTCGGCTTCGTTTTCGCGGCTTTCGTCATCAAGTACGACGACGCCGTTGCCTTCTCTTAAACCGGAGAGAGCATTTTCAACACGGGTGATCGGGTCATTTCCGAAGTGGTCGAGAGTCAGTTCAGCTTTTGTTTCCTGCATGCTGGTCATCTTTAATTCTTCAAATTCATATAAAAAGATCGGACAAGGATAAGGCATTCTTGTCC
>OGFE01002260.1_pt1 | contig 10833 bp, 7 predicted proteins | sample 1570811 | NCBI WGS metagenome assembly OGFE01 (sample SAMEA2581967, study PRJEB24529) | metagenome | biome: Human gut stool | place: China | collected 2011 | reverse complement strand
GGTGGCGGTGGTCGTTGTCGTAGCGCTGGTGGCCGGGCTGGTTCGTTTCACAAACTGGCGGGCACAGGTTCGCGCAGCCGAGGCGGCACAGCTGGAACTGACGCGAACATACGATTTCAATCCGGGCAATATTATTTCGGATGGTCAGTTCTTCAACGGTTCGGCGATGAGTCAGGCCGAAGTCCAATCGTTTTTGGACACACAAGGTGGCTCGCTGGCCGCGATGACCTTCGACACATCGAACGAGTCAGGCGAAGGCCTGTGCGCGGACTATACAGGCACCAAAGGCGAGTCGGCGGCGGCAATCATCGACCAGTCGGCCCGCGCCTGCAAGGTGAGCCAGAAAGTGCTGCTCACCGTGATGCAGAAGGAGCAGCATCTGGTCACCGCTGTCAATCTCAGCAACTACCAGCTCATGGCGGCGATGGGGCTGAACTGTCCGGATACCGCCGACTGCGATCCCGCCTATGCCGGATTCTTTCGGCAGGTGTATGGCGCGGCCAAGCGGTACCGTTACTATCTCGAGCACGAGGAACAGTACGGATACACGGCGCACAATCTCAACTACATCCAATATCATCCGAACGCGGCATGCGGCGGCGCACAAGTGTATATCGAGAACAAGGCGACCGCCCTGCTCTACATCTATACGCCCTACCAGCCGAACATCGCCGCACTGGCCGCCGGCAACGGTACCGGCGATTCCTGCTCCAGTTATGGCAACCGCAACTTCGCGCTTATCTACACCAGCTGGTTCGGTTCGCCGCGAAGCTGATAACGGCAGCTGACCGGTCTTGTCCGATTGGACTCGGCCAACACTGTCAGCGTTCGACGTATGGACGCAGCAGGGTCGTGGCGCCAACCGCCAGCAGCGAGGCGAAAGCCAGCAGACACAGGCAGACGGCCTGCACGCAGTAGATCGGTCGAATGTGGGTCAATGGTTCCACGCCATGACCTTTGTCCGCCAGCTTGCCGCCGTACAGGTTGCTCCACAGGCAGGCGCAGCCGTAAATCACCAAGCCGATGCTGATATAGCGTTCGGGCACGCCGATTTCGTCGCGCATGATCGGCGAAAGATACGTGTAGAAGACATAGGAGGCGGCTGCGCCGAAGACCACATCCGCCACGCCGAGCTGGATGCGGTGGTCGAAGAACAGGCGGAATTGCCTCAGGAAACCGATCTTCGCCGGATGCGAGTTGCGTGGCAGAGACACTGCCATCGATGCCATCAGCACGGCGGTGAGCACCGAGACCAAGGCAAAGGTGACACGCCAACCAAAGGTATCGGCCACCCAAGTGCCGGCCGGTGCGCGCGGTGTTCGCAGGTGCGTTCGTCATGGGTGCTCTCTTGAGTGCTCTCTTGAGTGCTCTCGCTCGTACTACAAGCTGATTCGTCGGTTACGTCAATCGTTTTTTCGTATCAACTCAGCGACAACGTTATTCCCACCTCTGCCCACTACCCACCACCACGACACGCCATAGAAAACCCCGCCGATGACCAATCATCGACGGGGTTCGGCACATGTGCAACGCTTGCGATTACAGCTTCGGCAGATACTTCTTCAGCTCGTAAGGCGTGACCTGCTGGTTGTACTCCTCCCATTCCTGGTGCTTGTTGTCCAGGAAGTAGCCGAAGGCGTGTTCGCCGAGCACGTCGGCCACGAAGTCGGATTTCTCCATGATCTTCAGCGCCTCGTCCAGCGAGCGCGGCAGCGGCTGAATGCCCATAGCCTGACGTTCGCCGTCGGTGAGCTCCCACACGTCATCACTGGTAGGCTCGCCCAACTGCATCTGCTTATCGATACCGTCGAGACCGGCGGCCAGCAGCACCGAGTAGGCAAGGTATGGGTTGGCCACCGGGTCGAGCGCACGGAACTCCATGCGCGCGGAGTTGCCCTTGCCCGGCTTGTACTGCGGGATACGCAGCAGCGCGGAACGGTTGTTGTGGCCCCAGCAGATGTAGCTTGGTGCCTCGTTACCGCCCCACAGGCGCTTGTACGAGTTGACGTACTGGTCGGTGACCGCGCAGATTTCGGCCGCATGGTACAGGATGCCGGCGGCGAACTGGCGGGCGGTCAGGGACATGTTGAACTCCTGGCCGGCCTCGTAGAACGCGTTGGAATCACCCTCGAACAGGCTCAGGTGCGTGTGCATGCCGGAACCGGGCGCGTCGGCGAGCGGCTTGGGCATGAAGCTGGCGTGGATGCCGCGTTCCAGCGAGATTTCCTTGACGACCGTGCGGAACGTCATGATGTTGTCGGCCGTGGTCAGCGCGTCGGCATACCGCAAGTCGATCTCGTTCTGGCCGGGACCCGCCTCATGGTGCGAGTATTCGACGGAGATGCCCATCTGCTCCAGCATGTTGACGGTGGCGCGGCGGAAGTCCATGCCTGGGCTGCGCGGCACATGGTCGAAATAGCCGCCCTCATCGATTGGGGTTGGCGTCTGGGACCAATCATCCTGTCTTTCGAACAGATAGAATTCGATTTCCGGATGCACGTAGAAGGTGAAGCCTTTTTCCTTGGCTTTCGACAGAGCCTGCTTCAGCACATGACGCGGATCGCCCAACGACGGCTCGCCATCAGGGGTAAGCACGTCGCAGAACATGCGCGCGGTGCCTTGCGGGCCTCCACGCCACGGCAGAATCTGGAATGTCGACGGGTCGGGCTTGACGATCATATCGTCTTCGGACACACGGGTGAGGCCTTCCACTGCGGAACCGTCGAATCCGAGCCCTTCCTCGAACGCAGCTTCCAATTCAGCCGGTGCGATAGCCACGGACTTCAGCGTTCCCAACACATCCGTGAACCACAAACGAATGAAGCGCACGTCGCGTTCTTCGACTGTGCGCAAAGCAAACTCTTGCTGTTTATCCATAGTGCCCCATCGTTCCATGCGCATGTTACGAAAGTCGTTAACACGCGCCGAATATGACGAGACCGTCCACGTTGTGGACGGCCGTATCGTCATGGGTTTGCGAACAATGCTCAACGTGCGACTTCAAGCGCCTCTTCCAAAGTGAAGGCGCGCGCATACAGCGATTTGCCGAGAATCGCGGAATCCACGCCCAGATCGGCAAGTTCCTTGATGGCGCGCAGGTCATCGAGCTTGGAAATGCCACCGGACGCGGTGACCTTCGCATCAGTGCGTTCCGCAACCTCACGCAGCAGATCGATGTTCGGACCGCTCATCATGCCGTCGCGAGCCACGTCGGTGACCACGTAACGAGAGCAGCCAACGGAATCCAGGAACGCCATGGTTTCGAACAGATCGCCGCCTTCCTTCACCCATCCGCGGGCTGCGAGGGTGTGGCCGCGCACGTCAAGGCCAACGGCCACGCGATCGCCGTACTTCTTGATGACGGAAGCGGTCCAATCCGGATTCTCAAGCGCTGCTGTGCCAATGTTCACACGGGCGGCGCCTGCTTCCAAAGCTGCGTCGAGGGATGCGTCGTCGCGCACGCCACCGGACATTTCGATATTGACCTTGTCGCCAAGCTCCTTGACGATGGCGCGCAGCTGGTCACGGTTGTTGCCCGTGCCGAATGCCGCGTCAAGGTCGACCAGATGAATCCATTCCGCACCGGACTCGACCCACGTGCGGGCAGCCTCCAGCGGCGAACCGTAATCGGTTTCCGAACCGGATTCGCCTTGGCGCAAGCGAACGGCCTTGCCATCACGAACATCGACTGCGGGAAGCAATGTCAAAGACATGTCTGTACCTCTCTGTGATCAACCGACCGCCACCAAACGGCAATCGCAAATAAATGTACCAAGTGGTCGTTTTAAAAGCGTATATGTCAAAGCATCGTCGAAACAATCATCGGCGATCTCGCACCATCAGAACGTCGCAATCCAATTGCGCAGCAGCTGCGAGCCCGCTTCGGCGGATTTTTCAGGGTGGAACTGCGTGGCGAACAGCGGACCACGCTCGTAGGCCGCCACGAAACGGCTACGTCCGTACGTGCACCAGGTCACGCGCTCCTCGGCGTCACCGAAATCAAGCTGGTCGCCGGACGTGTCGGCGGGAGCGGCACTCATCGCGGCGAAGGAATGTACGAAATAGAAACGTTCACCTTCCACACCCTTCATGAGCACGGAACCTTCCGGCGCCTCGACGGTGTCCCATCCCATGTGAGGCACCACATCGGCGTCAAGCAGTTCCACGTCGCCCTTGATCAGGCCAAGGCCCGGAGTGCCGGTGCCGTGTTCCATACCGCGTTCGAACATGATCTGCTCGCCCACGCACACGCCGAGCACCGGTCGCCCGGCACGCAGACGATCCTTGATCACGGTGTCTCCGCCCACCGACTTGAGTCCTTCCATGCATGCGCCGAAAGCGCCCACGCCGGGCACTACCAGACCGTTGGCTTCCAAGGCCTGCCGATGGTCGGAAGTGAGGGTCACGTCAAGGTCGAGATCAGCCAGTGCACGAACCATAGAACGCACGTTGCCGAAACCATAATCGAAAACCACCACGGAAGTCATGGGCGTTCTCCTTCTTGTGTCATTCGTTGTTCTGTGGCGCGAGTCGTCTTGTGTCGCATAACGCATGTTCGGCAGGATGACTCGCGTTTACCGTCGTTAACTGATGCTTGATGTGCCGCGTCCGAACCGCGTATGCTCGGCGATAATGCTCATCGCCGCATCCCGATCAAGGTCAGCGGAATCGAAAATGGTCACATCCGCCTGTTCCAGCGCGTTCATATCGGTGATGCCCAGCATGAGATCCTCAACGAACGGCGCGGTGGAGGTGAATAGCACCGGCGGAGCGAAGGTTTTGCCCGCTCTGCCTTCCACGTACATCGTCGCTTCGAGCTTGTCCGCACGGTTGACGGCAAGAATCGCGGGCATGCCGGCAACGACGATCGTCATGTCTTTGACCGCCGCTTCCGGACCGTCTCCGTCGAGATTGCGCAGCACCGCGACAGCACCTTGCGCCGATCCGATGCATTGCGCGGAAATGTCGGACAATTCACAGAATGCCGACAGCAATCGTGGCGAGGTCAGTCTGGTGATGATCACCGCCACTTTCGCGCGATTGCCAAGCAGTCCCTGCAGCTCGTCTTCGAATTTCAACGAATCCTCAGCCGCGTTGAGCATGTCGTCGACTTCCGAGGATTCGGAGGATTCGGAGGATTCCGCGTTATCGGAAGCTTCGGAGGAATCGAAAGCTTCAGATGGCGGATTGTCCGCCCGCTCATGCTTGGACGCTTCGGCATCCTTGAATTCCTGCTCGAAGCCGGCCATGGCCGCTTCCAGTTCCTCTTCGCTGAAATGCATGCCGTCGGCGTTGAGGTCACCGAAATCGTTTGATCCATCGAATCCTTGGAAATCGTCGAAATCGTTATTTCGATCGTCGCTCATCACAGAGCGCCCTTCGTGCTCGGAATACCGTCGACACGCGGATCCGACTCGATGGCGAAACGAAGCGCACGTGCCAAGGCCTTGAACTCGGCTTCGGCGATGTGGTGCGGATCACGGCCGGAGATCACCTGCAGATGCAGGCAGATTCCGGCATGCATGGCGATGGATTCCATAACGTGACGCACGAGTGAGCCGGTGAAATGGCCGCCGATCATGCAGTATTCGAAGCCTTCCGGCTCGCCGGTGCACACGCAGTACGGACGCCCGGAAATATCGACCACGGCCTTGGCAAGCGCCTCGTCCAACGGCACGGTCGCATCAGCGAAGCGACGGATGCCGCGCTTGTTCCCCAGCGCCTGCTTCAACGCCTCACCGAACACGATGGCGATGTCTTCGACGGTATGGTGCGCGTCGATGTCGGTGTCACCCGTGGCCTTGATGGTCAGGTCAATCAGCGAATGCTTGCCGAGCGCCGTCATCATATGGTTGTAGAACGGCACCGACGTGTCGATGTCAGTTTTGCCGGTGCCGTCGAGATTCAGGCTCAGTTCGACCTTGGATTCGCTGGTTTCACGAACGATGGTTGCGGTACGCGCCATGTTGCGACTCCTTTTGGAAAATGTTCGGTCCTGTTGTGTTGGTTCAGTCCCGTATGTGCTCAGTCTTGTTCCACAATACGCAACACTTCGACCAAGGCTTCACGGAAACGCGCCATTTCCTCGTCGGTGCCCATGCATACGCGCATCCAGCCGTCAGGGCCGACGGTGCGGATGAGCACACCACGCTTGAGCAGTTCGTCGAAGATGCGGTCGCGATCGTCGAAATGACCGCCGAACAGAATGAAGTTGGACTGCGTCTCGGCCACTTCGAGCGGCTGGCCCTTGTAGGTTTGTTCCTTGAGCCATGCCGCGGTCTGATTGCGGGTGTCACGCAGGTGCGCCACACGGCTGAGCTGTTCGTCGGTATGTTCGAACGCGGCAAGCGCGGCTGCCTGGGTGACGGCCGACAGGTGGTACGGCATACGCACGATGCGCACACAGTCGATAATGCCCTTGTTGGCGGCCAGATAGCCGACTCGCGCGCCTGCGAAGGCGAACGCCTTGCTCATGGTTCGGCTCACGGCGAGATTCTCATACTCGCCGATGAGTTCGAGCGCGGTGGGCGTGCCCGGATCACGGAATTCGATGTAGGCTTCGTCCACCACGACCACCGGATGCACGCCTTCGGCGGCACCGGCCACTTCAGCGGTTTCGGCGGCGCCGAGCACGCGCTTGAGATCATCCATCTTCAGCGGTGTGCCGGTCGGATTGTTCGGGCTGGTGAGCACGATCATGGCCGGCTTGACGTCTTCGATGGCCTTGATGGTGGCGTCGACGTTCAGCGAGAAATCCTCGTTGCGGTGCGCAAGCTTCCATGTGGTGAACGTGTCGCGGGCGTATTCCGGATACATCGAATACGTCGGATCGCAGCCGAGCGCAATGCGTCCTGGACCGCCGAAAGCTTGGAACAGCTGCAGCATGATCTCGTTGGATCCGTTGGCACCCCACAACTGGTCGACTTCCAGCTTGACGCCGGACTCGCGTTCGAGATAGTCGCAGAATGCCTGACGCAACGCGATATGCTCACGATCCGGGTAACGGTTGAGCGTCAGAGCGATTTCCTTGACTCGCTGCGCGATGGTTTCGACCACTGCCGGTTCCGGCGCATACGGATTCTCGTTGACGTTGAGGCATACCGGCACGTCCAATTGCGGCGCACCGTACGGCTCCTCACCGATCAGATCGTTGCGCAGCGGAAGATATGCCGGAATGGCGTTGCTGGAAGTCTCACTCATCGAAGGCCTGCCTGCTCTTCCTGTTCCTTGATGGTTTCCTTGTTGTACGGATCGTCGATGAAACGGCTCAGCACGCTTTCACCGTGTGCCGGCAGATCTTCGGAAACGGCGAAGGCGTTCACACGAGCAGCGAGGGTCTTCAATCCCTGCTCGTCGTATTCGATGACTTCGACCGGCTTCATGAAGGTGTGCACGCCCAGACCGGAGGCGAAGCGTGCAGTGCCGGAAGTCGGCAGCACGTGGTTGGAGCCGGACATGTAGTCGCCCAGCGGCACCGGAGAGTACGGGCCACGGAAAATGGCACCGGCGTTGCGAATCTTGGCGATCACGGCATCCGGGTCGGCGGTCTGGACCTCAAGGTGTTCGGCGGCATACGCATTGGCCGCGTCAATGGACTGCTCGATGCCATCGGTGAGGATGATGCCGGACTGGCGTCCGCGTAGCGACGTGTTCACACGCTCGGAGTGCTCGGTGCGCGGCACACGGTACTTGAGGTTCTCCTGCACCTGTTCGGCAATCTCTTCGCTGTCGGTGATGAGCACGGAACCGGCGAGTTCGTCATGCTCGGCCTGACCGATCAGATCGGCGGCCAGCCAGCTCGGGTTGGCACCCTTGTCTGCGATGATGGCGATTTCGGTCGGTCCTGCCACGGCGTCGATGCCGACGATGCCGGACACCATGCGCTTGGCGGTAGCGACGAAGATGTTACCCGGACCGGTGATCTTGTCGACCGGATCGCACAGGATTTCGCCGTCCTGCGGTTCGGAACCCTTGGCGCCGTAAGCGAACATGGCCACGGCCTGAGCGCCGCCGACCGCATACACTTCGTCAACGCCGAGAATGGCGCAGGTGGCGAGAATGGTCTTGTCAGGCAGACCGTCGGCATTGTTACGGCTCGGCGGGGTTGCGATGGCGAGGGATTCCACGCCGGCGGCCTGTGCCGGGACCACGTTCATGATGACGGAGCTCGGGTAGACGGCCTTGCCACCCGGCACATACAGGCCGACACGCTGCACCGGAATCCAACGCTCGGAAACGCGCGCGCCTTCAGCCAGATCGGTGTGGAACGGCGCCGGCACCTGGGAAGCGGACACGGCGCGGGAGCGGCGCACGGATTCTTCGATGGCGGCACGCACTTCCGGATCCAACTCGTCGACGGCGGCCTTCATGGCTTCCACCGGCACGCGCAGGTTCTCCGGACGAATATGGTCGAATTTCTCCGCGAAGTCACGCAGGGCCGCAGCACCGCGGGCCTTCACATCGTCAAGAATGGGCTGCACGAGATCGGTGGCCTCGTTGGTGCCCATCTCGGCGCGAGGCATAGCCTCCAGCATTTCAGCTCGGGTCAGCTTCTTGCCACGCAGGTCAATGATTCGCATATAGTTTTCTTCGCTCATAACGCCCCATGGTAACAACGTGATGTCACGAGAACGCCCGCGCGTCTCAAGTTCAGCCGCATAGTGAGATATTCGGCTGAACTTTCGGCATCATCCCCACGACCGGTCAGCCCAAAGGCAGAGAACTGGGACCGAAAAGGATTTTGATTTCGGCGAACAGACTCGTGTCGCGGCGTACGCGGAAACGGTCGCCCAACGTCAGTACCTTGGCGTTGCCCTTATCGTCCATCAAGGCGAGCTTCACTTCGCAGGGTCCAGGATGATTTGAAAGAATCTGCCCCAACTGCTGCACATGCGATTGGTCAAGCGCAATCGGCGGCAGCATAATCGTCCCCGGCTTCTCATCCTGCGCTTCCAACGTCGGCACGTTGAATTCCGTGGCACGCATGCTTACCGTCTCATCGCGTTTCTCAACCTGTCCGCGAATCTGCACCACCGTGTCGACCGCCAGTTCGGGAGCGGCGGCCTCATACACTTTGCCGAAGAACATGCACTGGATGGAGCTTTCCAAATCCTCGATGGTCACAATCGCCCAAGGATTGCCCTTCTTCGACATACGACGGTCCACGTTCGTGATCAAACCCGCCACCGTCACCTGCTGGCCGTCAGGCATATTCGCCGCGCGATCGATCAGATGCGCGATCGACATTTCACGCAACGACACCAGAATCGACTGCATACCGCTCAACGGATGGTCGGACACATACAAGCCAAGCATTACACGTTCGAAATTCAGCTTGGTTTTCTTATCCCACTCCTCCACATCGGGCACATTCACCATGGCATCGCCCATGCCCGCATCGTCTTCGCCGGCATCTTCCAAATCGGAGAACAAATCAAACTGGCCTTCGGCCTGCTTGCGTTTCAAACCGACCACCGAATTAATCGCAGCCTCATGAATCGTAAACAAGGCACGACGGTTCGGATCGATCGAATCAAACGCACCGGCCTTAATCAACGATTCAACCAATCGACGATTCAACGCCTCCATCGGCACACGCCTGATGAAATCAGGGAAATTCACATACTTGCCATGATCGTTCTCACGTTCCTTGACAATCGCATCAACCGCAGCCTTGCCAACGTTACGGATGGCGCCAAGACCGAAACGCACCACATCGCCGACAGCGGAATACTCGTACACCGACTCGTTCACGTCAGGAGACAACACCTGGATGCCCATGCGACGAGCCTCGCCCAAATACAACGCGGTCTTGTCTTTGTTCGTACTCGCACCCTGCAGCAACGCGGCCATGAATTCCACCGGATAATGCGTTTTCAGATATGCAGTCCAATATGAAATCAAACCGTATGCGGCCGAATGAGCCTTGTTGAACGCATAGCCCGAAAACGGCACAAGAATATCCCACACGGCCTGCGCCGCCTCCTGGGAATACCCATGCTCCTTCATGCCCGCGAAGAACGGCACCTTCTCCTTGGCCAGCACCTCGGGCTTCTTCTTGCCCATTGCTCGACGCAACACGTCTGCCTTGCCCAACGAATAACCCGCCAGAATACGCGCGGCCGACTGCACCTGCTCCTGATACACGATCAGACCATACGTTTCGTCAAGCACTTCCTTCAACGGCTCGGCCACTTCAGGATGAATCGGCGTGATCTTCTGCAAACCATTCTTACGCTTCGCATAATTCGTATGCGAATCCATATCCATCGGACCAGGACGATACAACGCGATCAATGCGGAAATATCGTTGAAGTTATTCGGCTTCAACGTTTTCAGCAACGAACGCATACCATCAGAATCCAACTGGAACACGCCAAGCGTGTCACCTCGCGACAACAGATCGTACGTGGCACGATCGTCCAATGGAATCTTCGTATGGTCGATACGCGTCTTGCCATTCGCCTCGATATTGTTCAACGTATCGCGAATAACCGTCAAGTTGGAAAGACCAAGGAAGTCCATCTTGACTAAACCAAGCGTTTCACACGTATGATACTCCAACGTGGTCGTAACCGTACCATCGGTACGTTCCAGCAGCGGCGACGTATTCGAAATCGGCTCGCTACCCATGATCGTGGCGCACGCATGCACACCGGTCTGACGGATCAAGCCTTCGATACCCATCGCCTCATCCGTGACGCGCTTCACATCCGGATCGGAATCATAAAGCTCACGGAATTCGCGGGCCTCCGCATAACGCTTCGAACTCGGCTCGAAAATATCATGCAGCGGAACATCCTTTCCACCCGTCTTCACCAGCGGCAACGCCTT
>OGFE01002253.1_pt1 | contig 10850 bp, 4 predicted proteins | sample 1570811 | NCBI WGS metagenome assembly OGFE01 (sample SAMEA2581967, study PRJEB24529) | metagenome | biome: Human gut stool | place: China | collected 2011 | reverse complement strand
ACATCTTCAATACCCATCAGCTCTTGTTCCCATCCGATAATGTCATCCCATAAGTTGATGGCCGATAGTATCTGGTTGGGCACAAACTCCTGCATCTTGGCTGTGTGGAAATAGAACATGATACGTTCGCCACGTACGCAGAAATATTTATGCGTTGCTTTTTTCAGTAATTCCGCATATTTCTCATCGGTCTTATGTTCTTTCAGGTCGAAGAATCCGGTGACTTTTCCGCTTCCCATTGGGATATGGATTTTAACGGGCTGGGCATCGGGAGAGGTCAGGTCGGTGTTGTACATCACAAACAGCTGGCCTTCTTTGCGCATGGTCAGTTTGTTGATTCCCGGAGATAAGAAATACACTTCACCGCTTACGTTGGTCTGTTTATATTCTTCTCCGCTTTCCCAGATGCTTTGTAGCGATATTTGCTGTCCGTGAGTGTCGCCTACCAGTACGATGATTTCATCTCCTTGCTGAACCGAGATGCCAGTCGGGTTGTCCAGGTTACTGTATTTCTTGGTCATTAATTTAGTAGCCCATTCTTCCGGAATACTATAAGGAGCATATTCCCGGATACGGAATTCCTTTTCGTGTGGGTCGTACGTATTATTCTGTAATGCTTTGGCCAGACGGACAAAATAATCGGGAAGCGCATTGATTTGTTCGTCGGTAACTCCTTCTTTCAGCGCACTGCAAGTAACGTCACTGAAGACGGTGAGCAAGGTATTTTCCAATGTGTTTTCCTGATTATAGCGGTAGAACTCCATTTCATCGCAGCTTACGAAGTTACCTGCACCCGATTTCACTTCAAACTTGATACCGGTTACTTTTTGGGTAGTCTTGAAAGAAATCTTTGAAGGAGCATTCTGCATACGGAAATTGTATGTGCCATATTTTGTCCAATTGGAATGTCCTTCATCTGTAGCAATCAGCAGGTCGAGTTCCCCAAAATTTCCATTTCCGGCACGAGTGTAATAAATCAGGTAGTCAATATCAGCACCTCCCTGGAAGTAATATTCCAATGTGACCGGGAAATTGGCCGACTGTCCCCAAACTGAATGATAAGGGTTGGCCCCATCAGCCGAGAATTTGCCATCCCAGGTATTTTCAATACCTTGTCCTGGCTGGAATTCGCTGGCTTTTCCTCCAGAAGGCTGCACTTTGATGTCTTCGCTGAGGACGATATCGGACGAGCCATATTGGGTCACGTTGAGGATATAGTTCTGTACGGGAGACAGAAGCTTGACCACCGCTGTTCTACGCTCCCCAGAGGTGTTGGCCGTAGCAGAAATTTTGAGGCTTGCTCCCTGCGAAGCATCTTCTTGGGTAGACAGGAAAAGCCAGTTGGCTTCACTTTCGGCTTTCCAGTCGTTCAGTGACAGATTGGTTTTGATAAGGATGATTTTATTTTCCGGAGTACTTCCGAATTCCTGGTTCATGTCTGCCTCCTCAATGGAAAAGATACGGTCTTTGAGATTTTCTTTCTCTTTACATCCCGAGGAAGAAAGTATCAGGAGCAACAGCATCGTGAAAGACGCGAAAAATAATTTCTTTTTCATGGTGATAAGGGTTGGGGTAGTTAAAAGAGGAAGGAGTATAGGTTGGTTCTCCTTCCTCTTTCTTTGAGTGAATGTGTAAAGAATTAATTACCGTACAGTGTGAGCTCTCCCAAGTTGAACCAAGAGCCTCCTCCACTGGTCATGGAGCCTGCGGTACTTGTCAGCACGGCGAAACGGAAATGAGAGAATGGGTTGGCTGCACGATAGATAGGAGAGGAATACTGCTGGTTTGCACCTGTAGGAAGTCCGCTTTTAATCTCTCCCAGTTCAGTCCAGTCATTACCGTCTACGCTGGTAAACAGCTTGATGTGGGTCGGGGCCGCATTTCCGTTTTCAAAGCGGGTCCAGTAGTCCAGCTTGATGGATTGGATAGGAGCAGTCAGTGTCACATCAATGTAGTTGCCGTAAGTGGCATTTGTCACTGGTGTACCCCAGTTGGAGTGGAAATGCAGGCCGGCTCCGAGTCCGTCAATCAGACCGGTAAGTCCTGTTCCGTCGCCGTCGGCAATGGAGTTGGTCTTAAACTGGTCTGCCTTCAGCACCAGCTTGTCTGGAGAGTAAGAAACTCCCAACAGGACGGTTTTCTGAGAGGCTTTGATTTCCATGCCTTCCACGTTAGGATTGGAAATGGTAAGAGGAAGGATATATTCTCCCATTTGCATGGCATCCCGGTTGAAAGTGACTTCCATGGTGGCGGTAGTGGCCGCTTCGGCAAAAGTTACCACGCCATTGTCGGGCAGGGTGTATGCGTTTGCCGGAAGTTGCTGGTAACGGTTGCCGTTCTGTGCATTGTATTTCTGGAAAGCCTCTATCGCTTCATCGTTGCAAGTGACGCTGCATTTCAATCCCCAAGCGTTTGGAGTGGGCAGGGCCAGTTCCACCGTATGGGTCTGTTTGGCTTCTCCCTTGGAAGTGAACTGGACGGCACTTACGAATCCGGCACTGGTCAGTTCGAGTGAAGGAGCCTTGATGTCAGGGGCAATGATGAGCAGGCTGTCGTGTACGGAAGCTCCGTTTCCGTGGAGCAGCAAGGGCAAGGCATATTTCTGTCCGTGATTGCTCTCCTGCAGTTTCGAGATTTCTCTTGTTTTCAGCACAACGTTTATTATTTTGTAGCGTTCCTGTGCGGAAAATTGCAGTTCCTCATTGGGAAGTGAATAATATTCTGCAGGCAGATAAGCATATTTCAGCGCGTTGTTGGTGCAATAGGCCTGGAAAGCTTCTGCGGCCATCGGGACAAGTGTTCCGTTGGCGGGTACATCCCCCTTGCTTCCGGTTTTCATGATGGAAACCGGAGTGGTTCCTTCTGCCTCGGTAGTATATAATTCTGTGTTACGGATGCCTGCATCCTTGATGTTCAATACGCAATGGTATTGCGCAGGGAACAGTTCGTCATATTTTTCGCAACTGGAGAGGGCCAATGTGCCTCCTAAGACACATGCAGCCCCAAATATATGGTGTAATTTCATATTAGATACTTATTTAATAACCTGGTGCTTGAATGAGTTGTGGATTCTTGTAAACTTCATTTTCAAAAACAGGAAGGAAATACATTCGGTTAGTCCATTTGAAGTCCTGACTGATTACTACCGGGGTGTTGAATTCTTCGAAAGAAGGATCAAGCTTGCTCATGGCGTTGAGGCCCCGGCGTACGCCTGCCGACATAAATTCTTGAGCAATCATCCAGCGGCGTATGTCATAGTAGCGGTGTCCTTCTCCCCACAGCTCAACGAAACGTTCGTTCTGTACCCATTTCATAATCGGCATGTCGTCTGTCACGTCACTGGTAGTGAGTTCTCTGATACCAGCACGTTTGCGAATGATGTTCAACTGCGCTAATGCTTGGGGAACTTCATCCAGAGCTGCGCAGCATTCTGCCAGATTCAAATACAGTTCCGCCATACGGATAAGAGGTCTAGGCTTGTTCTGCTTTTCTTCTGCACTGGCTGTCCATGCAAAGGTAGGCTCAATGAACTTCTGCGACAGATATCCGGTCACGCAGTTGTCGCGGTTGAACAAAGACGGGTTGTATCCGTGAAGCTCCGAATTGCGCATTTCCAGTTTTAGAGGTTGTCCGCCATAAATACGGCTTCCCATGTCGCCGCCGTCAAAAGCAATCCAGGCATAGAAGCGAGGCTCACGGCGGGTGTTCAGCTTGATAATGTCACTGCGGTCGGTTACCCCTGCGCTCTGGTACCATTCCGATTGCGGGTAGAACTGATTGTCTTTTTCAATAGGTACTCCGTTCTCGGTGTAGAAACGCTCCACTGTATTTAGCGTGGGCGATACACCCGAATATCCGGATTTCCAGGTTCCCTGATTGTTCTTGATGACACGATGTGGAAGAGAACCGATAATCATGGTTCCCTGATTAGCCAGTCCCCAGATGGTTTCACGGTTACCTTCTTTATAGCGTGTGGTCACCACGTATCGCATCAGCTGTACGCGTTCCATGAACTCTTTGTCCTTGTCGGCCGTTCCGCCTTCTGCGCTTTTGAAAGGAACAAACGGGAGAGGGAGTCCGGCCTGCTGGTATAGTGACTGTGCATCTTCCAGACTGAACAGTTTGTGGCCGGCTGCTTCTGCGGCGGTAATGGCTTCCTGGCAGGCAGCCTTGGCAACTTCCCATTTCTTGCGGTCATATTTTAGGCTGATAAGTTCTTTTCCATATCCCGGAGTTTCAAAATTCGTGTTCTCCCAGTCTTTGTAGGGGAAGCTTCCATTGAACAATGGAGAGGCTGCATAGACGAGCAGGCGTGCTTTCAGGGCCTTGGCCATGACAGAAGTGGCTCTTCCCCATTCGTCTCCGGTGCGGGTAGCTGGGAGCTGCCCGTCTTCGCAAACTTCATCGAATTTCTGGCAGATCCAGTCTTTTACATAGTCGAAGTGCATACGTCCGTTGTATTCTGATTCAGGAGTGGCCTGATCAATGTATGTATCGGTAATGGGGCATGGACCGTAGGCAACCAGTGTAACCATGTGGTAGTAAGCCAGCAGGAAGTTCGCTTCAGCCGCCCAGGCTCTTTTCTGCTCATCAGTCACTCCTCTTGCATGAGGTAATTGCTGGAGGAAAAGCAGGCACTGTCCGATAAACCGATAGTTGCTGCCCCAGCTCCATCCGTCGGCAATGTTCGTCGGAAGGTTCAGGTCCCAGGTAATTTTCTGTGAACCGGTGTTCCACAATGGAGGAAGTACATATTCATCGGCACCGGCTTCTACCGTTTGATAGTCGAAAGGATTTCTTATACCTCCGTAGCAGGAGAACAGGAATCCGAGGGTTGATTCCGGATCTTTGGTCGCATCCGGTAAAGAAGCTTGTTCGGGCGGTACCACATCCAGGTAATTGCATGAGGTGGTTCCTCCACATAAAGCCAGTGAAAGCAAGGCTATTTTTCCTATATTCTTTAAAGTCTTCATCGTAATTAGATTTTTAGAATGTTAACTGTAATCCGATATTAAACGTTCTCTGTAAAGGATAACTGTTCCATGCCAGTTCGGGATCCCATAATTTGAACGGGCTGAATACGAACAGGTTGTTCCCGCTGAAGTACACGCGGGCATGCTTGAAACGGTAGCCTATTTCCAATGTCTTGAAGCGGATGAAGTTACCGTTTCTCATCCAGTAGGTACTGGGCTGGGTGTTGTTGGCTGTCTGTGCATCAGTCAATCCCAGGCGTGGATAAGCCGCATTGGGGTTCGGGTTGGCTTCTGTCCAGTAATCATTGGCAATGAACTGCATGACGTTGTAGTCATCTTGTCCAAACGGAGTAATTCCACTGATCATGAGTGTACGCATAGCTGAACCGTTGAAGAATACGCCGAAGTTGAAACCTTTGTAGTCGATGTTCATGCCAAGTCCGTACTGAATGCGTGGCATGTTACCGTATTCTGAAATCATGACCTTATCTTCCGTGTTGATGATGCCGTCACCGTTCACGTCGCGGTATTTCACGTCGCCCACCATGGCAGTACTTCCTAAGTTCTGTGTCGGGCTGTTGTCTATTTCTTCCTGGCTTTGGAAGAGTCCTTCCGCAATGTAACCGGTCTGGTGGCTTAATGGCTTGCCGGTCACTGTCTGCCATGTATACGGATAGAGCGGTTCGTCGTAGTCTACATATTTGTTTTGGGTATAGGTAAAGTTTCCTTGGAAATCTACAGCCAGGTCTTTGTTGAATTGCTTGCGGTAGTTCATGCTCAGTTCATATCCCCAGTTGTCTACCTTTCCTTTGTTGCTCCAGGGTTTGGCGGAGTCGTATCCTAACGATTGTGGCCATGCTTCACGGTGCAGCAGGATGTTGTAACGCTTGTCGTAGAAGAAGTCGAATGTCAGGCTCAGGCAGCGGAACAATTCCATGTCGAAACCGAGGTCGAGTTTTTTCACGCGTTCCCATCCGGCATTCTGTACGGCATACTGAGTAACAATCGGACCGTATTTGCTGACATTCAGGTCTTCACCGAAGGTAGCTCCCGGACGTTTGTCGCCCGTTACCTGTACCTGGTCGATATACAAGAAGTGAGGTGAACCTTCAGGACCGGTTTCGTCGCTACCTACCAGACCGTAAGAGCCTCTTAGTTTCAAAGAAGATACGACCTTGCTGAGTGGCGCAAAGAATTTTTCATTGGATACCACCCATCCCAAAGAGATAGCCGGGAAGAATTCAAAGCGGTCACCTTTGGCCAGACGTTCGGTTCCATTGTAACCGAAGTTAATTTCAGCAAGGTAACGCTGGTCAAAATCGTAGGTGAAGCGTCCGGAGAATCCCTGGTTGCGGTTAGGTAACACGGCATTTCGGTATTCACGTTGCATATAGAGCAGCATACCTCCTACGTTGTGTTTCCCGAAACGACGCTGATAGTCGAGGGTAAATTGCAGGAAGAATGTGTTGTCTCCGTCTTTCGTGATGTCCGACTGTGCGATATAGTCTGTTCCGCTTGTGCCTAATCTTTCCAGTGTATATTCTCCTGTGGAAGGATTGAAACTTCCGTCTTTAATTCGGTAGTAGTAGGGCTCAATGGTACGGCTATACCAGTTGGACGACCAGTTCTTGAAGTTTACCAATGCCGTAGCGCTCAGTCCCTTGGTGATGAAATCAAGCTGCTGGCTTACCTTCAATGAGGTGTTCAAGGTATTTTCCTGAGTTTGTTTGTAAGAAGAGAGCATGTAGGCGTACGGATTGGTGCGTAAGTTGTCACCACTCAGAATGGCATTACCGAACCGTATGTGCGTATCGCCTTCCTGAGCCGGGAATGTGACAGGGAAGTTGATAGGATTGGTGGTCAGGGCCATATTGAACAAGTCAGATGTATTGTAGTTGGGACCCTGATTGTTTCGTATCTGCGCATTCATTCTCAGGTCTACGGTCGTGGTAGAGGTTAACTTATATTTGATGTTGTTCTGGAAGTTGTAACTCCAGTTGTTGATGTTGTTGTTATAGGAGTATACCTTTCGGGTGTTCAGCAATCCGGAATCGTGATTAGCCTGGATACTCATATAGTAAGTTGCTCTGGAACCACCGCCCTGCACGTTGATGTTGGCACGCTGACTCATGGCCATGTTCTTGAAAATTACATCATTCCATTTTACGCTGGGATACATGTAAGGGTTTGTACCCAGACGGGTATTTTCTATTTGTTCCTGAGTATATTTGGGAGTGATGCCCGGAGTGCGGGTTACCTGTGCTTCGTTGTACATTGTCATCCAGGTAGCACCGTCCACGAAGTCGGGGAAGTTGGTCATGACATTGAAAGCGTTTTCTACAGTCACGTTAATCTGTGTACGTTCATTTTCACGTCCGGACTTGGTAGTAATCAACATTACACCGTTGGCACCGCGGGCACCATAAATCGCGGTAGCAGAAGCATCTTTCAGAATAGAAAAGCTTTCAATGGTTTCTGCCGGAATGTTGTTCAGGTCGGCAGCTGAGATTTCTACATCGTCTAACATAATCAGCGGGGTTGCTCTTCCACCGAAGGTACCGATACCACGGATGTAGAATTCGGCGGCCTGTCCCGGCGCACCGCTGGAAGTCTTGGCGATGACACCTGCCAACTTACCGGCGAGGGCATTGGTCAAAGAAGAAGTAGGAGTGACAAGGGATGAACCTTTTACACTGGTGATAGAACCAGTGACACTGACTTTTTTCTGCGTACCGGCACCGACTACTACAACTTCGTCCAGCATTTCATTGTCCGACTGTAGTTTCACGTTGATGACGCCGAGGTCGGCCACGGAAATCTCACGGGTTTTATAACCGATGAAGCTGACCACCAGGATGTCTTTGCTGGTAGCTTCGATAGAATAATTACCATCCAGGTCGGAAATGACACCGGTGCTTTTTCCTTTCAATACGATGTTGGCTCCGATGATAGGTGTTCCGTCCGAAGCATCGGTAATGGTACCGGTGATGGTTCGTTTTCTGGGACTTTGTGCAGTAGCCTCGATGTCTTTGGTTTCATGAAAGGAAACTGCTGGAAGGGGGCTTGCATCGAGTGTGGAACTGGACACAGCCCAGGAGGAAAGAGGTAGCATACATAATGCCAGTCCAAGTTTTTTTGTAAACTTGTTCGTTTTTCCTTGTTGCATGTCAGTAAAATTAAGGTTATTAAATTTAGGTATTAAGCTCTTGTGGAAGAGGTTTCAAGGTAAAAAAACAGTAGTAAGGCTGTAATAAGGTTATTCGGTCTTTATCTCTTGTGATTTTCAGGTTATAAGGTTAAATGATTAATCTTTTGATTATATGTTTTCAGTTAGTATTGATTCTTGGTTTTCTGTTTTCTTTTTTTCGCAAAGATATAGTAATGTGGCATATGAAAGAAATATTTTTTATTAATAAATGAAAAATAAAAAAATAATCTGGGATGGGTAAGGTGTTTTGTACTGGAAATCAGTGGTTTATAGGAGTGTGGAAAGACAGTAAAAAAACGCAAGTGCGTTTGAACTAAAACGTCGAAGCGTTTTACACAAAACGTCCTTGCGTTTAAGGTCAAACGTAAAGGTGTTTTCCTCCAAGCGCAAGGACGTTTTTTCAGCAATGATTTTATGTGTATAAACTGTATATTTATCCGAAACAGATACCCATCCGTCGGCCTTGAACCACCAGGTCGTGGTCTTCCGTAACCAGTTTCAGCTTGCCGGCCACTTCACTCAGTGGAACAGACTCGATGGCATTGCCTTTCAGTGCTACCATCCGGCCAAACATACCCTGGGCTATCAGTTCGGTAGCATGTCCTCCCATGCGGGTAGCCAGGTTGCGGTCGTAGGCTGTAGGACTTCCTCCGCGCTGGATGTATCCCAATACAGTTTCGCGGGTTTCGAATCCTGTTTCGTATTCTATTTCCTCGGCAATGTATTGCGCAGCTTTTTTACCTCCGATTGTAGGAATTCCTTCTGCTACCACTACAATAGAGTAGGGCTTTCCTTTTTTCAGGCGGTTGATAATGGCATCGCCGATACGGTGAATGTCGAAAGGAATTTCAGGAAGCAGGATAATATCGCCTCCTCCCGCCATACCGGAGTGAAGGGCAATCCATCCAGCCTTGTGGCCCATGACTTCAATGACCATGACACGCTGGTGGGCACTGGCAGTGGAATGCAGGCGGTCAATAGCGTCGGTGGCTATTGTTACGGCCGAATCGAAACCAAAAGAAACATCGGTTCCCCACACGTCATTGTCGATGGTTTTGGGAATGCTTACCACATTTACTCCCGCTTCGGCCAGTTTCGCAGCTGTTTTCTGCGTACCGTTTCCTCCGATGCACACGATGCAGTCCAGGCCGCGCTCGCGGATGGTCTGAAGCATGATGGCAGGTTTGTTTTCCGATACGGCACCCGCTTTTCTTTTGAACGGTTTTTCGCGTGAAGTACCAAGGATGGTTCCTCCCAGGTTCAGAAGTCCTGTCAGTGAGCTTTCGTCCAGTGGAACAATGTCATTGTCCAGCAGTCCCCGAAACCCACTATGGATTCCATAAACCTCCATCCCGTAATGGTTGATGGCTGTCTTGCATACCCCTCGAATGGTGGCATTGATTCCCGGACAGTCGCCTCCTGAAGTCAAGATTCCTATCTTCATGTTTTGCTGTATTAATAGATTGTGTGGTAAAGGTAAGAAAAAACTGTATATTTGTCATGATGCAGGAAAAAATAATGTTCCTCTCTGCTGATTTAGTCAGAAAAAATCTACCTTTGCATCTATCACATATAAGGATTTGAAATTTAGAAACCAATGAATTCAACCAAGTTAATAGGAAAAATATTTGTCCCCCGACAGAAGGAAATCGACCTTTATGGGACAAAGGCCGAAGAAATTCAGGCTCGTGTATTCCGAAAACTGATACATAAAGCTTCCGCTACAGAGTGGGGTATGCGGTATGATTATAATCATATCCAGTATTATACGGATTTTCAGCGTGTTCCGATACAGACGTACGAGGATGTGAAGGGATATGTGGACCGTATGCGTCACGGTGAAAGAAATGTGCTTTGGCCAGGGAAGGTCATCTGGTATGCCAAATCATCTGGAACCACTAATGATAAAAGTAAGTTTATTCCTGTCAGTCCCGACGGATTGAAGGAGATTCATTATCGAGGAGGAATAGATGCGGTTGCATTGTACCTCCGTGAAAATCCTGAAAGCCGTTTCTTTTCGGGTAAGGGATTGATATTGGGAGGCAGTCATAGCCCGAACTATAACGTGAAGGACAGTCTGGTGGGTGACCTGTCGGCCATCCTGATTCAGAATATCAGTCCGCTGGTGAACCTGATTCGGGTGCCGAAGAAAGAGATTGCCTTATTGAGTGAGTTTGAAGAGAAGGTGGAACGCATTGCCAGTACCACGATTCATCAGAATGTGACCAACATTTCGGGAGTTCCTTCCTGGATGTTGGCCGTGTTGAACCGTGTGCTGGAGAAAACGGGTGCCAAACATTTGAATGAGGTATGGCCTAATCTGGAGGTTTTCTTCCACGGGGGAGTATGCTTCACACCTTATCGTGAACAGTACAAGCAGCTTATTCCGACAGACAAGATGCATTACATGGAAACGTATAATGCCAGTGAAGGCTTTTTTGGCCTGCAAAGCGATTTGCACGATCCGGCCATGTTGCTGATGATTGACTATGACGTGTTCTATGAGTTTATTCCTTTGGAGGAAATCGATAAGCCGAATCCTACGATTGTACCTTTGTGGGGCGTGGAAGTAGGACGTAACTATGCGGTAGTAATCAGTACCTCCTGCGGTTTGTGGAGATATATCATTTTGTGGGCCGGAACCACTCAGGGAATATATCGTTTCAATG
>OGFE01002244.1_pt1 | contig 10876 bp, 10 predicted proteins | sample 1570811 | NCBI WGS metagenome assembly OGFE01 (sample SAMEA2581967, study PRJEB24529) | metagenome | biome: Human gut stool | place: China | collected 2011 | reverse complement strand
ATTTTGCACAAAAAGCCGGGGCCGCTGGGCGGCCCCGGCTTGGGAGCTGGGTTACAGGGTGAGGGCGCGGTGGAGAATGACGGCCATCTCCGCCCGGTTCAGGGTTCCGGTGGGGTTGAGCTTGCCCTGCTCGTTGCCCTGGATCACGCCGGCCTGGGCCATGGCGGCCATGGCCGTGCGGGCGTAGTCCGCCACGGAGGCCCCATCCGGGAAGCGGCTCAGGTAGCTGTCATAGGCGTTGGGCACAGACCGGTTGACGGCCTGCATGGCCCGCAGGAGGAACACCATGGCGTCCTGCCGGGTGACGGGGTCGTTGGGGCGGAAGCTCCCGTCCGCCTCGGCGGTGGCGATGCCCAAAGCCTTGGCATGGGCCAGGGCCTCGGCGTAGTAGCTGCCGGCGGTCACGTCAGTAAAGTTGCCTGCGGCGGCGGTGCTGCTGAAGCCAAAGGTGCGGTAGAGCATCAGGATATAGTCGCCGCGGGTGAGGGTGGAGGCGGGGCTGAAGGTGGCGCCGTCGCCCGTACCGGTGGTAATGCCGTAGGCGGCCAGGAATTCCACGGAAGCTCCCGCCCAACTGTTATAGCTGCCCATGTCGCTGAAGCGGGAGGAGGCGGAGGGCGTGACCATCACCTGAACGGTGCCGGTATACTCGATGCCGTCGGCATCGGTACCCACATAGGGGATGGTTACAACGCCGCTGTAACCCGCCTTGGGCAGGAAGGTGACCTCGCCCAGCAGGTAGACGCCGCCCACGGAGTAGTCCACGGTGGAAACCACCTCGCCGCGGTACTGGGTGGGAGTGTGGAAGTTGTAGTAGAGCTGCCCGCCGGTGGTGTCGGGGGCGGGGAACCGGACGGAGGTCAGGGCCTTGCCGCCCCGGGCCGCGCAGGCGGCGGTAAAGTCGGCGGCGTTGAAGTCCACGGCCAGGCCGGTGGAGGTGTAGGTGATGATGGTGGGCTCACTCAGCGTCACATAGGTCAGCTTGACCCCGCCGTAGAAGGACTTGCCGTTGGTGGCCTCCCCCTCAAAGGGGATGCGCACGGAGCTGCCAGTGCCGCTGCCGGGGACAAAGGAAACCTGGTCCAGCCGGGGAGAGGAGGCGCGGTAATAACGGCCGGAGCCCACCTCAGACTCGCCGGACTCGCCGTGCTGGTAGTACAGATAGCCGCCGCGGCCGGAGTCGTAATCAAAGATCACATAGTTCAGATTGGCGCCGGTCTCCTTCACGCAGGCCTCGTTGAACGCGTCCGTCTGGAAGTTGACGGTGGAACCGTTGCCGGCCTGGAGCTCCACGGTAATGTCGGCGCCGCCGGCATCGCCCACCCGAATGACCAGCTCGCCGGCGAACTTGTCGCCGTCGTCCGCCCTGCCCTCAAAGGGGATGGTGACCGCCCCTTCAAAATTGCGCTTGGGTACGAAGGTCAGGTCGTCGATCTCGTCGTGGCGGATTTCCTCGTCCTCGTCAATCTCCTCCTGATCCCGCTTGTCATAGTCCCGGTAGAGGGTGCCCTCCCGGGAGGAGGGCAGATCGGTGAACCAGACCCGTCCCACCTCGGTACCGCTGGTCTCGTCGTAGACGAACTCGTCGAAGTCGTCATAGTCGAAGTCCACCGTGTCGTTGACGTCCACATCGTACGTCACGTCGCCCCTGGCGGCGCTGCTGCTCCGGCCGCCGCCCACCTCGATGACCAGGTCGCCGTAGAACTTATCCCGGGCGTCCGATCGGCCCTCGAAGGACAGGGTAACCGTCCCCTCATAATTCCGCTTGGGCACAAAGGTCAGGTCGTCGATCTCGTCCCAGTCGAACTCCTCGTCCTTCTCTACTTCGCGTTCACTGGAGTAGCCATAGTCGTAGTAGAGGGTGCCCTTGCTGGAGGAGGGCAGGTCGGTGAAGAAGATGTAATCGACCTCGGTGCCGTCCGACTCGTCGTAGGCATAGTCGTCAAAATCGTCCACGTCCAGATCCACGGCGTCGTTGACATCCACCTCATAGGTCACTTCGCCGTCAGAGGATGAACGCCCTGTGCCATTGACCTCAATATAAAGTGTACCAGAAAAATTCTCACCCTGGTCGGACTCACCGCTAAAACCGATCGTTACGGAACCATCGTAGTCCTCATCTGGCACAAAGGCGAGATCATCTAGGTCTCTGCGGGTAAAGCTCTCTCGCTTTTCGACCTCATATTCGTCTCGGCCGTCATAGTCAAAATATAGCACACCCTTACTGGACGAGGGTAAGCTTGTAAACCAGAGCTCATCCACCTCGGTACCCTGTGACGTTTCGTCATACACAAATTTATCGAAGTCCTCCTTTTCCAAGTAGAGAACCTCATCCGCATCCACCTCGTATTCTACATTTCGGCTCGCCGCCATGGCCCCGGGTACCAGGCTCGTTAAAAGGGCCAGACTCATACCCGCGGACAGCAGCCGGGCAAGCCCTCTATGGGTTCGCTTCATGTTCATTCTCTCCTTCCAATGCAGGTTTTTTCTTGGTTATATATTCCATTATCCAACATTACAGACGAAATGTCCAGAGCAAGGTTCCCGGTATTCATTAAAAATATCTTAAAGTCTGATCAGAACAGCCGGGAGGGAGCCCGCAGGCTCCACTCCCGGCTGCCGCCGTATATGAAATTGCGCTTATGTCTGCCTTACTCGGCGGGGCGGACCAGCACCTCGTCGGTCTCACCCAGCAGGATGGACTTCTCGCTGGGGCGCAGTTCGCCGGTGTTCTCGTCGCGGCCCTGGAGGACAAAGCGGGCGTCAGGATCGCCGATGGACTGGGCGGCCTCGTTGGAGCCCTGCCAGATGGGGTCGCTGCCGGGCTTGCGGTAACGGTTGAAGATGACGCCCAGCTCGGTGTCGCCGCTCTCCATCCAGTCGGTCATCATGTTCCAGTCGCCGGAGCTGTCGCCGAAGACCATCAGGGGGCCGGCGTTGTCATACTGGGGCGCGATGAAGTTGGTGATAATGGTGCTCTTGCCCTCACCCTGGGTCTGGGCGTACTTGCCCTCGCCGCCCCAGTCGTAGTTATACTCGTTGATGTAGCGGCCGTCCTCGCCCAGCTTGTTGCGCATGGCGTAGACGTGGTCCTCGGGCAGGTTGTAGCCCATGGTCTCATTGGCGGCCAGCACGGTGTCGATGGGGGAGGCGGAGACGATATACACTTCGATGCCGTTGGCCTGGAGGGTGGCATACAGGTCCTTCAGCTCGTCGGTGAAGGTCAGGCCGGTGATAAAGTCAATCGAGACAATGCCGGTCTTGCCGGGCAGCTCCACGGGAGAGGTCCAGGTTTCCTCGGCATAGCGGCCGTAGTCTGCCCAATACTGGTGGGAGGCGGCAGCCAGCTCCTGCACCTCGTCGGGGGTCATGCCGGTGAACAGATAGCCAACCCAGGGGTAAGAGACGGCGTGATCAAAGTAGTCGCCCAGGTTGCCGTACATGAAGCGCAGCTTGGCGGCGAAGTCCTGGTACTGGTTGGACGCGTGGATGTAGTTGAGGTCCTTGTCCCCCTCAAAGCCCTCGTAGTTGGCATAGATCCACTCGTAATCGCTGGTGATGTCGGCCACCAGGGTGGCGGGGGTGATGTTCTTGCCGTCCAGGCTGGTGCCCATGGACTTGTTCAGGTCGGGAATGCCGGTCTCCAGAACGGCCTCCATGTCGGCGGGGTCGATCTTGAATTGCAGGTTCTCAATCTGGTAGATGAGCAGGGCCTCCTGAATGTCGAAGATCACGGAGGTGTTGTCAAAGTCAAAGACCACGTACTTGCCCTGGTTGGCGTTCTCGTCAATCACGGCCTGGATGCGGGCGCGGGTAGCGGGGGCCCAGTTGCCGGTGATGAGCTGGGTGGCGTCGGGCTTGTAGTGGGAGCCGGTGTCGATGGCCGCAGTGTCGGTGGCCTTATCCCAGGTCAGGCCCACGTCCAGTGCGCTGGCGAAATCGCGTAGCTTGTAATAGTTGTTGCCGTTGTCAATATTGTATCCCTCGACAGCGGCCGCCTTACCGTCCACCGTGACCTTGGTGGAGGCGGGCACCAGAGAACTGGCTGCCAGCGCCGCGGGAATGCTCAGGCCCATGGTGAGGGCGAGCCCCAGAGCGATCAGTTTGGATGGCTTATGGGATTTCATTTCATGTTTCCTCCTCTTTTTCTTTCCTTGCGACCAGGAGTCCTCCGGCGCGGAGTCTCCAGTGGTCAGAGCCCCGACCCCGCAAGGTGTTTTGCATGATACCATGAGCATCTTCCAATTGCAACCATGCTCACATTATTCTGCCTTTTGCCCGATTTCAGCCACTCCATTTTGTTTAGATTGTATATATTTATTCCCCTATTTGTCACTATTTTTAGTGAGCATGCTCTACAAATGCGGTAAACTCCAATTATTTACCTCCCTTTTACAGCGCCATGGTGGCAGTTGGGCTCTGATCCGGCCTACACTGGACAGGAACCGTACCTCCCGCCCCGCAGAAAGGAGAACCCCCATGCTTCCCTGTCAGAGCCAATGTCCCTCCTACCACAGCGGCTGCCACAAGAGCTGCGCCTGCTGGAAGGCCTTTCAGGAGCGCCAGCGCCTCCAGCGCCAGGCAAAAAAGAAGTATCTCAAGTTCTACGGCGCGCTGTGCGCCCAATCCCTCCGCCAGCTCACTGCCGGACAGTCCCGCCGTCCGGCGTGGTGACTGCATGCCCGCGCTCTCCTGTCACGGCGGCGGCAAAGGCCCCTCTCAGCCGGACGACGGGGAGGGGCCTTCTCTGCCTTGCTTTACTTGCGGCGCTTGCCGGTGTAGATGCACATGAGCATACAGAACACGGCGCCCCAAGCCCAGAATCTATGCTGTTTCATTGCCAGGCTCCTTTCCCTGGGCCCCGCGCCCGCCGGGCGCGGGCAGATAGGGCCGCATGCTGGCGGCGCTGATGGCCATGGTAGAGGCATTGTGCAGCAGGGCCGTGGTGGTCGGCGGCAGTATGCCGAAAATCCCCAGCGCCAGCAGGCTGGTGTTGATGGTCAAAATCGACCTGTAGTTGCGGTTAATGCGCTCCAGCATCCGCTGGGAGAGGCGGCGCAGGGCGGCCAGCTCCCGCAGATCGGAGGAGAGGAGGGTAATATCCGCCACCTCCCGGGCCAGGTCGGAGGCATCCCTCATGGCCACGGATACATCCGCGGCGGCCAGGGCGGGGGAGTCGTTGACCCCGTCGCCCACCATGATGAGCCTGCTGCCGCCCTCCTTGTAGCCCTCGATCAGGGAGGCCTTGTCGGCTGGGAGCACCTGGGCGCGGAACGTGTCGATGCCCAGCCGCTTACACACCGCCCGGGCGGCGGTCTCCTGGTCGCCGGTGAGCATGATCACCCGGCGCACCCCCAGCGCCCGCAGGGCGGCGATGGCCTCAGCGGCCTCGGGGCGGGGCGGATCGCTGATCAACAGCACGCCGGCCAGCCTGCCGCCGATGGCCAGATAGAGCACCGAACGGCCGCGGGCGGCCGCGGCGATCCGCCCGGCCTGTTCGTCGGTACAGGCAACGCCCTCGTCCTCGAAGATGAAGTGGCGGCTGCCGATGAGGGCCCGCTCCCCCTCCAGGGTGGTGGCCACGCCGTGGGCCACCACATACTCCACCTCGGCGTGGCGCTCCTCGTGGTTGAGGCCCCGCTCCTCGGCGGCGCGGGTGACGGCCCGGGCCATGCTGTGGGGGAAGTGCTCCTCGATGCAGGCCGCGCACCGCAGCAGCTCGTCCTCCCCCCGGCCGGTGAAGTCCAGAACCTCCTCCACCCGGGGGCAGGCGGCGGTGAGGGTGCCGGTTTTGTCGAATACGATGGTATCCGCCTCGGCAAAGGCCTCCAGGTATTTGCCGCCCTTGACCATAATACGGCGGGCGGAGGCCTCCCGCATGGCGGAGATGATGGAGATGGGGGTGGACAACTTGATGGCGCAGGAGTAGTCCACCATCAGTACGGACAGGGCCCGGGTCACATTCCGGGTCAGCAGGCCCACCGCCAGGGCCCCGGCAAAGCTGAAGGGCACGATGGCGTCGGCCAGCCGCTCGGCCCGGCTCTGGGCTCCGGCCTTCAGCGCCTCGGAATTCTCGATAAGGCCCACGATCTGCTGAATCCGGCTCTCGCCGGCCAGGGCCGCGGCCTGGATGACCAGACTGCCCTCCTCCAGCACGGTGCCGGCGTAGACGGTGGAGCCCTGGCGCTTGTGGACGGGGAGGGGCTCGCCGGTCATGGACGCCTCATTCACCATGGCGTCGCCGTCTGTGACAGTGCCGTCCACCGGGATCAGGGCGCCGGAGCGCACCCGGATACGCTCCCCCAGAGCCAGGCGGCCCATGGGGATGGATTCCTCGGAGCCGTCCTCCGCCACCCGCCACACGGTGTCCACGTGGATGGCCAAGCTCTGGGTCAGGGTGGTCTGGGTGCGCTTGCGGGTGTAGTCCTCCAGTAGGGCGGACAGGCCCAGCAGGAACATGACCGAGCCGGCGGTGGACCACTCCCGCCGGGCGATGGCTCCGGCGATGGAGGCCGCATCCAGCACGGCCACGTCCAGCCGCCCCCCGCCCAGGCTTCTCAGGCCCTCCCGCCAGTAGCCCGCCGCGTTCCACAGAGTCACGGCGCAGCGGACAGGGAAGGGGAAAAACCACTTTTTCAGGAAATGGCGGGCGGCCATGGAAAGGAGCCGGCCCAGAAACAGGCTGTCCACCTGGCGGAGCTGGTCATCGTCGGCGGCGGTCCCCACCGGCAGGGCGTCCCGCCGGAGCCCCCGGAGTACTGCCAGGGCCTCCGCCCGGCCCTCCCCCTCGTAGCACACCAGCACGCTGCCATTGAGCGCACAGGTGACGGCCTCCCGCACGCCCGGACGGCCCAGGAGCAGGGCGGCAATGCCGTAGCCCTGCTCCTGGGTAAACGCATCCGGGCCGAAGCGCACCCGAAGGCGGCCGGGCTGGTCGTATGCGATGCGATATCTCATGGCTGCGTTACGCCTCTTCGGCGGTCTCCTGGGCCGCCTTCTGCTTGGCCTCCGCACACAGATCCTGAGCGTCCTCCTTCATGTTCTGGAGGGTCACCCTGGCGTCCTGCTGGAGCTTCATGCCCTTGGCCATGCCGGCCACGCAGAGCTCACGGGTCTTGGGGGACTTGGCAACCTTGGCTCCCACCAGGGCGGCGGCCACGCCGCCGGCAAAGCAGAGGACCTTCGGATTCTGATACCACTTCATGATTGGAAAACTTCCTTTCTCTGTCTGTCTGGAACATGGATGGGCTCAAAACAGTGGCGGGGCAGCTCGGAGACTGCCGCGCAGGCGGCCTTCCACGCCTCCTCATAGGACAGCTCCATCCGGTTTTGCAGCGTCTCGGCCAGTTTGTCCGTCTGGCTGGCCAGCACCCGGGCCCACCGGCAGCCGTCGTCGGTCAGGTGTACCTTGCCGTACCGCTCCTTGGTCACCAGGCGCTTGTCTGTCAGAATGGACATCATGCTGGTGACGGAGGCGCGGGACACGTCCAGTGTCTGGGCGATATCCTTGGAGGACACCTCCAGCCGGGCCTGCGAGAGGTGGTAGATGGTCAAAAGATAGCGTACGTTGGTATTGGTCAGCTCCATGTATGACTCCTTAACTAAGGGGCGCCAGCCGCGCCCCGGCGTGTCGGCGGTTGCTTCTCAGGGTGGCACAGCCCGGACGAGGCGCAGTGGCCGCACCCTCCGCCGCAGGAGCCCCCGCAGGAGCAGGAGCTCTTGCCATGGCGGCGGTTGTAAATGCCCTTTCCCACAATGGCCGCAAACACGGCCAAAATGATCAGGCCAATGATAATTGTTGGTGCATTCATAGGCGCTCCTTACTTGGCCGCGGCGGCGACGGCGGAAATGGAAAGGGTGTTCTCGTCGTACTTGTTTCTGCGGACAAGGAGGTAGACCAAGCCAACGAGGGCGGCGGCGGCGGCGATGGTGCCGATGCCGAAGGAGACCTCGCCGGTGATAAGCCCGCCGAGCTGGTAGACGATGAGGGAGACCACATAGGCAAAGCCGCACATATAGCCGATGGCGCCCAGGGTCCACCTGGCGTTGTTCATTTCCCGCTTGATGGCGCCCATAGCCGCAAAGCAGGGGGCGCACAGCAGGTTGAAGATCATAAAGCTGTAAGCACTCAGGGCGGTGAAGTGGGTGCCCACGGCGGCCAACAGGCCGGGGTCCTCCTCCGTCAGATCGGCGCCCAGACCGAAGAGCACGCCGAAGGTGGACACCACGTTCTCCTTGGCGATGAGGCCGGTAACGGTGGCCACGGTGGCCTGCCAGGTGCCGAAGCCCAGGGGCCGGAAAATGAAGCACACCGCGCCGCCAATGGCCGCCAGCAGGGAGGTGTTGTTGTCCTCCACCATGCCGAAGCCCGCCTCGGTAAAGCCGAAGCCCTGGAGGAACCAGAGGATGATGGAGGAGGCCAGGATGATGGTGCCGGCCCGCTTGATGAAGGACCAGCCGCGCTCCCAAGTGGCCCGCAGGACGTTGCCCACAGAGGGCACGTGGTAGGCGGGCAGCTCCATAACGAAGGGGGCGGGGTCGCCTGCAAACGCCTTGGTCTTTTTCAGGATGATGCCGGAAAAGATGATGGCCGCCACGCCGATGAAGTAGGCGGACACCGCCACCAGGCCGCTGCCGCCAAACAGGGCGCCGGCGAACAGGCCGATGATGGGCATCTTGGCCCCGCAGGGCACGAAGCAGGTGGTCATGACCGTCATCCGGCGGTCGCGCTCGTTCTCAATGGTACGGGAGGCCATGACGCCGGGCACGCCGCAGCCGGAGCCGATGAGCATGGGGATAAAGCTCTTGCCGCTCAGGCCGAACTTGCGGAAGATACGATCCATGATGAACGCCACGCGGGCCATGTAGCCCACATCCTCCAGGATGGACAGCATCAGGAACAGCACCAGCATCTGGGGCACGAAGCCCAGCACCGCGCCCACGCCGGCAATGATGCCGTCCACAATCAGCCCCTGCAGCCAGGGGGCGGTGCCGATGCCCTCCAGCCAGCCGCTTACCGCCGGCGGCACAATCTCGCCGAACAGCACGTCGTTGGTCCAACCGGTCACCCAGTCGCCCACCGTGCCGATGGCCACATAGTACACCGCAAACATAACCGCCGCGAAAATCGGCAGGGCCAGAATCCGGTTGGTCACAATCCGGTCAATCTTGTCAGAGGTGGTCAGGCTGTGGGCCGCCGCCTTCTTCTTCACGGCCTTGTTCACAACCCCGTTGATGTACGCGTACCGCTGGTTGGTGATGATGCTCTCCGCGTCGTCGTCCAGCTCCTTCTCGCAGTCGGCGATGTGGGCCTCCAGGTGGGCCTTCAGCTCACCCGTCAGATTCAACTGGGCCATCACCTTGTCGTCCCGCTCAAACACCTTGATGGCGTACCACCGCAGGTAACGGTCGTCCACCAGCCCCGCAATGGACTCCTCGATGTGGGCGATGGCGTGCTCCACGCTGCCCGTGAACACGTGGGGCAGCTCACCCGCCCGGTGGGACTTGGCCAGCGCCACGGCCTTCTCCGCCGCGGTCATGCCGCCCTCGCCCTTCAGCGCGCTCATGCTCACCACCTCGCACCCCAGGGCCTCCCCCAGCCTGCCGAGGTCGATCTTGTCCCCGTTCTTCCGCACCAGGTCGATCATGTTGACCGCAACCACCACCGGAATCCCCAGCTCGATGAGCTGCGTCGTCAGGTACAGGTTGCGCTCGATGTTCGTGCCGTCCACGATGTTCAGAATCGCGTCCGGCTTCTCACCCACCAGATAGCTCCGCGCCACCACTTCCTCCAGCGTGTACGGAGACAGCGAGTAGATGCCGGGCAGGTCCTGAATGACCACCTCCTTGTGGCCCTTCAGCTTGCCTTCCTTTTTCTCCACTGTTACGCCGGGCCAGTTGCCCACGTACTGGTTTGAACCGGTCAGGGCGTTAAACAGCGTCGTCTTGCCGCAGTTCGGGTTCCCCGCCAGCGCGATCTTAAGCTCCATAATCTCTCAGTCCCTTCCTTTTCCGCGAGTTTGATATAACTAATTCACAGATGCAGTACCGCTCCGCTGTGCCGCCTTTGGCGGCGCGGACGTATCCGGGGCTGCTCCCCTTAGGCGATTTCGATCATCTCCGCGTCGGCCTTGCGCACGCTCAGCTCATAGCCGCGCACGTTCAGCTCCATGGGGTCGCCCAGAGGGGCGACCTTGCGCACGTGCAGCGCCACGCCCTTGGTGATCCCCATGTCCATGATCCGGCGCTTGACCGCCCCCTCACCGTGGAGCTTAACCACCGTGACAGTGTCTCCTACCTTTGCATCCCGCAGTGTCTTCATGTTCTGTCTCCTCTCCTCAGATCATAACCCGGTTGGCCATAGTCCTGTCCAGAGCAATGCGGCTGTCCTTGACCTGCACAATCAGGTTGCCGCCCAGCTCGCTGACCACCGTAACCGTTCCGTCCACCACAAATCCAAGCTCGGCCAGGTGCTGGCGGATCTCATCCTTCCCGGTAATCTTCCGAATGGTCACCGTCTCGCCCTGCTTTGCCAGCGTCAGAGGCATCATCGTGGCTTCTCTCCCTTACAGGTTAACTCTTGCTAACCAATTATCTTTTATCAGGCGGTTAGTGTTTACTAACCGCCCAGAACAAATTGAGTTTACACCCGCTAACTCAATTTGTCAATAGTCTTCTGCATATTTTTCCCTCTGCACAAAATTGCCCCGGTGCGCAGAGCCGCACCGGGGCAATTTTTCGGTTCTATCCCGCGAAAAAGCGCAGCACCACCGCCGCCAGCAGCACAACCACCGCGCCAGTGGCCGCCAGATCCACGGTCAGCGCCAGCGTGCGCCGCCGCCGGACCGGCCGGGGCCGGCCGGGCACCTCCTCCCGC
>OGFE01002205.1_pt1 | contig 11116 bp, 8 predicted proteins | sample 1570811 | NCBI WGS metagenome assembly OGFE01 (sample SAMEA2581967, study PRJEB24529) | metagenome | biome: Human gut stool | place: China | collected 2011 | reverse complement strand
GTTTGTCTGATTGGTCCTTCCGGTTCCGGCAAAGGGACGATTGTAGAGCGTCTTTGCGAGAAGAACAATTTTTCGCTTTCCATTTCCGCAACAACAAGAAAGCCCAGAGAATATGAGAAGGATGGGGTGCATTATTTCTTTCATACCAGAGAGGAATTTGAGAAAATGCGCGACCGCAAGGAGCTTCTGGAATGGGCGGAATTCTGCGGCAATTATTACGGCACACCCAGAAAATATGTAACAGAGCAGCTGATGGCAGGCAATAATGTCATTCTGGAGATTGAGGTACAGGGTGCGCTGCAGGTAAAGAAAATTTACCCCGAAGGCGTGCTGATTTTCATGGTTCCGCCCAATCTGGAGGAGCTGGGCAACCGCCTGACCAAACGCGGCACCGAGGATAAGGAAACCATCAACAAACGACTGCGCCGCGCATTGGAGGAGATGGAACTGGTAGAGGAATACGATTATCTGGTCATCAATGACACCATAGAGCAGGCAACTGAGGATATGCTGACTATCGTTGCGGCAGAAAAGATGAAATGCAGCAGAAATAAAAATATCAAAAAGATTTTCAAAGGAGAGATGTAATATGTTAAGACCTTCTTATTCCGATATTCTGGAGGTTATCACACAGGATTCCGAGGATATTACCATTGCCAGCAGATATACCATCGTGATTGCGGCGGCAAAAAGAGCAAGACAGCTGGTAGACCATCAGCAGCCTATGATTGACCATATTGAGGTGGATAAGCCTGTTTCCATCGCAGTCAATGAAATTTACGAAGGCAAGCTGAAAATCCGCGAGGGCAAGCCGGAGGAAGAGGACAAAGAGGTTGCACTGGCAGAGGTTGATTTTGCAAGCATGGCAGAGGAAACCGAGGAAGAATAATATGTAAGGAAAATAGCCCGTTTTTACGGGCTGTTTTTGTAGGGAGGTGAGAAATGATGTATGCGAAGGTGATTGTTGGGCTGAATCAGCCGGAAATGGATAAGCTGTTTGATTATCGGATTCCCGAAGGGATGACAGTGGAAATCGGTGTAAGGGTGATTGTGCCGTTTGGCAGCCGCAACAAAAAGACGGAGGGCTATGTCATTTCTCTTTCCGAAAAAACAGAGGTGCCTGCGGATAAAATTAAGGAGCTTCTTGAGGTTCTGGATGAGGGCAGACCGACCTTTACGCCTGCCCTTCTGGATTTGGCGGAATGGATGAAGGAACGTTATTTCTGCACGCTGAACCAATGCTTGCAGGCAATTATGCCGCCCGGCATCCGCACAAAAAGCAGTTGGACAGTCGGACGAAGGGCATTTGATTCGGAAAAGAAGCTGACCCCGAAGGAAATGGCGTTGCTTGCATTATTCGGGGAACGAAGGGAAATCCCCTTGGAGGAGGTGCAGGCGGAATTCGGCGGAGATTGCCTGACATTTCTGCGGAAGGCAGAGGAAAAGGGTCTGCTTGCGCTGAAACAGGAGCTGCATCGCAGTGAATACAAAAACGAAAAACGGCTCTATTCTCTGGACAGAGACCATCCACTTCTGGAAGCGGCATGGAAAAAGGCGGAGAAGGAGAAGCGTCTGGAGGGGCAAAGGCTGCTGTTGGAGTACCTCGCAAGCGGCAGAGAAGCAACTGCCGCAGAGCTGAAGGAAGCCCTCGGCATTACGGATTCTCCCATCAAAACCCTGCTGAAAAAGGGCATCCTTCGGGAGCGGAGACAGACGGAACGGCGAAATGTCTTTGATGCGGACACAGTGGAACGAACGCAGCCCTTTACCCCGACGGCAGAACAGGCGGCGGCGCTTTCTGCTTTGCATCGGGAATTGGAGCAGAAAGAAAAAAAGCCTGTACTTCTGCATGGGGTGACGGGCAGCGGCAAAACGGAGATTTATATGCAGATGATTGCGGAGGTTCTGGCAAGGGGCGAGCAGGCGATTGTGCTTGTGCCGGAGATTGCCTTAACCCCTTTGCTTGCGGAGCGGTTCGTTTCCCGCTTTGGAGATGCAGTCAGCGTGACGCACAGCCGCCTTTCCATGGGGGAGAGAGTTGACCAGTGGAAAAAGGCAAGGGATGGCGAGATTTCGGTTGTGATTGGCGCACGGTCGGCGTTGTTTCTGCCGTTTCCGAAGGTCGGCACGATTATCATGGATGAGGCGCACGAGAACAGCTATGTTTCCGATAAAACCCCGAAATATGACACGAAGGACGTTGCGGCGGCACTGGCAAAACGCTATGGTGCGCTCCTTCTGATGGGGACGGCAACGCCGGATTTCATCAGCTATTACAAAGCAAAGCAGGGAGAATTTCTGCTGCTGGAATTAAAGGAACGGACGGGCGGCGGTGTCCTGCCGCGGATGTTTGTGACGGATATGCGAAAGGAATTGGCAGAGGGCAACCGTTCTGCGTTCAGCAGAGCATTACAGGCGGAAATCCGCAGGAATCTGGAGAAGGGCGAGCAGACGATGCTCTTTCTGAACCGCAGAGGATACGCAACCTTTGTTTCCTGCCGCAGTTGTGGGCATGTGATGAAATGCCCGGAATGTGACCTGACATATACCTATCATGCAAAGGAGCATGCGCTGGCTTGCCATTATTGCGGCAGGAGAGCACCTCTGCCGAAGGTCTGCCCCGTCTGTGGCTCGAAGTATATTCGTTATTTCGGCACAGGGACACAGAAAATAGAGGAGGAAGCAAAAAAGCTGTTTCCGGAAGCAAGGATTCTGCGGATGGATTTGGATACCACACTGACAAAGCACAGCCATGAAAAAATTCTTGCGGCATTTGCGGCAGGAGAGGCGGATATTCTGATAGGGACGCAGATGATTGCCAAGGGGCATGATTACCCCAACGTGACACTGGTGGGCATTATGGCGGCGGATTTATCCTTAAATGCGGACAGCTTTACGGCGGCGGAAACGGGCTTTCGGCTGATGCTGCAGGCGGCAGGACGTGCCGGCAGAAGGGATGACAGAGGGCGCGTGTTTCTCCAGACCTATCAGCCACAGCACTATGCGGTGCAGTATGCCGCGAAGCAGGATTATGAAGGCTTTTATGAGGAAGAAATGCTTATGCGGCAGATGATGGGCTATCCGCCGTTTTCCGCATTTTTCAGTATTCTGCTGACAGGTGCTGCGCAGGAGGAGGCGGCACAGGCGGCGCAGGAGCTGGCAGAACGACTGGCACAGGCGGATGAGGAGGAGATTGCAACGATTCTCGGACCGACGGCACTGCCGAAATTTCGCGGAGAATACCGCTACCGGATTATTGTGAAGGCGGCGGAGGAGGAACCCCTGCGGCAGCTGGTTCTGCCGGCAACGGAGAGGATGAAGAAGGAGCGAAGCCGTAATGTGCGCGTAGGTTTGGCGCTTAACCCGACCAATATTGTATAAAGCAGAAAAAAATGTTATAATATTTCATTGGAAAACGAAAAGCTCGCTTTCCGTTTCTGTTTCAGATAAATTTACAAAAAGTTTTTTGTTTGTTCAAATTTTGGAGATATTATAGAATTAGGAGGAAGAAAAAATGGCAATTCGTAATATTCGCATCAGCACAGATGAGGTGCTGAGAAAAACCTGCAAACCGATCAAGGAAATTACCCCCAATCTGCTGACACTGCTGGATGATATGGCGGATACCATGTATGAAGCAAACGGCGTTGGTTTAGCCGCACCACAGGTAGGAATTCTGAAAAGAGCCGTTGTAATTGATATCGGCGAGGGTCTGGTGGAGCTTTTGAACCCTGTCATTCTGGAAACGAGCGGTTCTCAGACTGACGAGGAGGGCTGCCTGAGCCTGCCCGGACAATCTGCTCCTGTGGAACGCCCCTATTATGTGAAGGCAAAGGCGATGGACAGAGAGGGCAATGAATTCATCATCGAGGGGGAAGAGCTGATGGCACGCGCATTGTGCCACGAGATTGACCATCTGGATGGGATTCTGTATATTGATAAGGCACTGCCGAGAGAGGAAGCGTAAGGAGGAATACCGATGAGAGTGATTTTTATGGGAACGCCCGATTTTGCGGTACCTTCCTTGCAGGCATTGCTGACAAGGCATGAGGTTGTGGCAGTTGTGACACAGCCCGATAAGCCCAAGGGCAGAGGGAAAAAGCTGCAGCCCACACCCGTAAAGGCAGTGGCACTGGAGCATGGGATTCCTGTTTTGCAGCCTGTGAAGGTACGCGAACCGGAGGTTATCGAGCAGCTGCGCGGCTATGGCGCGGATTTGATTGCCGTCACTGCATTCGGGCAGATTTTGCCGGAGGAAATTCTGAATATGCCGAAATATGGCTGTATCAATGTGCATGGCTCGCTTCTGCCGGAATACAGAGGGGCGGCACCGATGCAGCGCGCCATTATTGACGGCAAGAAGGTAACAGGCATTACCACGATGTTCATGGCAAAGGGCATGGATACGGGGGATATGCTTTTGAAAACGGAAGTGGAGATTCTTCCGACAGATAATTTTGAGGACCTGCATGATAAAATGGCGGTGGCAGGCGCAGCACTGCTTCTGGAAACGATTGACGGACTGGAAAAGGGTACAATTACACGGATGCCGCAGGATGATGCACTGGCAACCCATGCGCCGATGATTCATAAGGAGACAGGTCATATTGACTGGAGCAAAGGCGGACAGCAGATTATTGATCTGATGCGCGGAATGTATCCCGGACATGGCGCATACGCTGTTCTGGGAGAGGAACCGCTCAAGATGTTCTGGGCGGAGGCGGAAAACAAAAGCTACCCCGATGCGGCATTTGGTGAAATTGTAGAGGTGACAAAAAAGGACTTTGCGGTAAAATGCGGCGATGGAATTTTGCGTATCAAAGAGGTGCAGGCGCGCGGCGGCAAGAAGATGACGGCGGATGCGTATCTGCGTGGGCATGAAATGCAGACAGGCATTTTGCTTGGCTAAGGCTTGAATAGGAAAGTTCCAAACAGATAGGAGGAACCGATATGTATTATGGTTATGGATATGGATACGACAGTATGTATTTTTTGGTGCTTCTGGCATTCATTTTTTCGATGGTTGCGCAGATGAAGGTATCCGGTACATTTAAGAAATATGCGAAAATCAGAAACAGACGAGGCTTAACGGGGGCGCAGGTGGCAGAGCAGATGATGCACAACGCAGGCATTTATGATGTAAGCGTGCAGCGTGTGGCAGGCAACCTGACAGACCATTATGACCCCAGAACAAAGACACTGCGCCTGTCCGAAAGCGTGTATGACAGCACATCGGTAGCGGCGGTCGGCGTAGCGGCGCACGAGACAGGGCATGCCATTCAGCATGACGTGGGCTATGCACCGCTGGCACTGCGAAGCTTTTTCGTGCCTCTGGCAAACTTCGGCTCCAGACTGGCAATTCCCCTGATTTTGATTGGGTTTATTTTCAGCGGCGGCGGCAGCACATTGGTGACACTGGGGATTCTGTTCTTCTCCCTTTCCGTTGTGTTTACGATTATTACACTGCCTGTGGAATTCAACGCATCCAGAAGGGCGATTCGCCTGCTGGCAGATGACGGATTTCTGGACAGCGACGAAATCGGCGGTGCGAAAAGGGTGCTGAGTGCGGCGGCAATGACCTATGTTGCGGCGGCGTTTGCGGCAATCGCGCAGCTTCTGAGACTGGTTGCCATCTTTGGCAGAAGAAACGATTAAAAAAGAAAGGCTAATCTGATTGCGGATTAGCCTTTTGGTGTTTTTGCGGATGCCTATTTTTTGTCGAAATAGGGGCGAAATGATTGAAGAATCCTCTGTTTTGTCGTATAATATTATGTTGAGACAGAATGGCTTGAACGGAAGGAATGGAAAAAAATGATCCAAATCAATCCAAGAGAGATTGCGGCAGAGGCACTCATGGAAATCATGACGGCGGATGCCTATAATACAATGACACTGCGCCGCCTGCTGCGGCAGAACGGTGCGATGTCCAGACAGGACAGAGCCTTTGTGACGGAGGTGGTAAACGGTACACTGCGCAATTTGATTTATATTGACCATGTGCTGAATACCTTTTCCAAAACAAAAACGGAAAAAATGAAGCCGTGGCTGCTGGCAGTGCTGCGGACGGCGGTGTATCAGATGTACTTCATGGACGTGCCGGATGCAGCGGCGTGTAATGAGGCGGTGAAGCTGGCATCGGTCAGAGGATATGGCTCTTTGAAGGGCTTTGTGAACGGCGTACTGCGCACGACGGCAAAGAAAAAACAGGAGATTCCCCTGCCTGAGATGGGAACGGCGGAATATCTTTCTGTGGCGTATTCCCATCCGCTGTGGCTGGTGCGGATGTGGATTGCCTATTATGGCTACGAAGAAACGGAGCAAATTTGTGCGTATGATAATCAGTCCCCCGATGTGACGATTCGGATGAATACGCTGAAAACGAATACGCAGGCTTTGAAAAAGAAGCTGGAGCAGGCAGGTGTGCATGTGGCAGAGGGCAGAATCTGCGCGGATGCACTGCATCTGACGAAAACGGCGGATTTAAGCCGCTTGGATGCCTTCAAAGAAGGACTGTTCCATGTGCAGGATGAAAGCTCTCAGCTCGCGGTACGGGTGCTAGACCCGAAAAAAGGCGAGAAGATTTTAGACATGTGCGCCGCGCCGGGCGGGAAAAGCTTTACGATTGCGGAACGGATGGAAAACGAGGGCAGTCTGCTTTCCTGCGATATTTATGCGCATAAAATCGACCTGATGGAGGAGGGCGCGGAACGCCTTGGCATTTCCATCATGCAGTGCAGGGTGAAGGATGCGGCGGCTAAGGAGGAAAGCCCGAAGCGGTTTGACCGCGTGCTGGCGGATGTGCCTTGCTCCGGTCTGGGGCTGATGCGAAAGAAGCCGGATATCCGCCTGAAAAAGGATGGCAATGAGATTGACAGCCTGACAAAAATTCAGAGAGAAATTCTGGGAAATGCGGCAGGCTATGTGAAAAAGGGCGGCGTTCTGGTTTACAGCACCTGTACGCTTTGCCGAAAGGAAAATGAAAAGAATCTGGAATGGTTTCTGAAAGACCACCCCGATTTTACGGCGGAGGATATTTCGGAATTTCTGCCCGAAGGCTGGGATACGGAAACGGCGAAAAAGGGATATCTGACCCTGCTGCCCCATAAAACAGGAACAGACGGATTTTTCATTTCAAAATTAAGAAGAAAGGATTGAGATATGGAAAAGGTTGATATCAAATCCATGGACATAACCGAATTGCAGGAGCTTTTGCAGGAATTGGGTGAGCCAAAATTTCGGGCGAAGCAGCTTTTCGATTGGCTGCACGCAAAGCAGGTGGACAGCTTTGCCGAAATGACGAATCTTTCCAAGAGCCTGCGAGAAAAGCTTGGCGAAACGGCGGCAATCAACGGTGTGAAAATCGTGCGGCGGCTGGTTTCGCAGATTGACGGCACGAGAAAATATCTTTTTGCGCTTTCGGATGGCGCAATTATCGAAAGTGTATTGATGAAATATGAGCATGGCAATACGGTCTGCATTTCGACGCAGGTCGGCTGTCGGATGGGCTGCAAGTTCTGCGCATCCACACTGGACGGCGTGGAACGCGGACTGACGGCAGGGGAAATGCTTTCCCAGATTTATGCGATTCAGAAGGACTGCGGCGAGCGGGTACACGGTACGGTACTGATGGGCAGCGGCGAGCCTCTGGATAATTATGACAATGTTCTGAAGTTTTTGCGTCTGATTAACGACCCGAATGGGCCGACTATGGGACAGAGACATATTACGCTTTCGACCTGCGGTCTGGTGGAAAAAATTTATGCGCTGGCGGAGGAAAATTTGCAGATTACACTGGCGGTTTCCCTGCATGCGCCGAATGATGAAATCCGCACGCAGACCATGCCTGTGGCAAAGCTGTACGATATGGACAGACTTTTGCAGGCGTGCAGGGAGTACGCAGAGAAAACAAAACGCCGCATTACCTTTGAATATGCGCTGATTCATGGCGTGAATGACGGGGATGCACATGCGCGGGAGCTGGCCGGAAGGCTGAGAGATATGCTCTGCCATGTGAACCTGATTCCCGTCAATGACGTAAAGGAGCGCAATTATATCAAAAGCTCTGCGGAGCGGGTAAAACGGTTTGCATCTATTCTGAGTGAAAATGGTGTGGAAACCACAGTCAGACGAAAGCTAGGCAGTGATATTGATGCTGCCTGCGGTCAGCTGAGAAGAAGCCACATCAAGGAAAAGGCTAGGGAGGAATAAGATGCGGGAAAATAAGCGGCAGGGAGGTGGAGCAGCGTTGAAAGCAGTTGGAATGAGCGACATTGGAAAATGCCGCAAAAATAATGAGGATGCCTATTACATTTCGGCAGGGGAAGATCCTGCGGAAAATTTATATCTGGTTGCCGATGGGATGGGCGGCTGCAACGCGGGAGAAATCGCGAGCAGCTGTGCAATCGAAGGCTTTCTGGAGCATTTCTGGAAGGAAATGAAGCATGCAGAAAATGACGACATGCTGGATTTGATGACAGGTGCGATGGCAGCTGCAAATCGGATGGTTTATGAAAAATCCAATTCCGACAGGGAGTTTGCGGAAATGGGAACAACCATCGTTGCAGCGGCGGTGCGCGAGGAGAAGCTTTATGTTGCCTATGTGGGGGACAGCAGAGCTTACCTTTTTCGCAAAAAGGAGATGCAGCCCCTCACCACAGACCATTCCTATGTGATGGAGCTGGTGAAGATGGGGAGCATTACGAAGGAGGAAGCGGCAATGCACCCCAAAAGAAACGTGATTACGCGCGCCATTGGGATTCGGGATACCGTGGAGACGGATACGGTGATTCATCCCGTGCAGAAGGGAGACATCGTTTTGCTTTGCACAGACGGGCTTTCCGGTATGCTGAAGGATGAGGAAATGGCGAAGATTTTGAGCAAGCGGATCGCCTTGGACAAAAAAGCGGCAATTCTGGTGGAGGAAGCGAATCGGCAGGGGGGACATGACAACATTTCCCTTATTCTGGTTGAGATATAAGTAGGAGGTTACAAACTGATGTTATTGAATCCGGGTACTGTCCTAAGCGGCAGATACGAAATATTAGAAAAAATCGGTTCCGGCGGCATGGCAGTTGTTTACAGAGGCAGAGACAGAAAGCTGGATCGTTATGTTACGGTGAAGGTTTTGCGGGAGGAATTTGTCGGGGACGAGGAATTTATTGAACGCTTTCGTTCCGAGGCCTGCTCCGTTGCGAGATTATCCCATCCCAATATCGTAAGAGCGTATGATGTGGGCGAGGACGGAGATATTAAGTATATTGTTAATGAATACATCCACGGGGATACACTGAAAAAGGCAATCAAGGAAAAAGCACCCTTTGATTCCCGTTCTACTATCAATGTTGCCATTCAGATTGCCTCTGCGCTGAGTCAGGCGCATAAGGCACACATCGTACATAGAGATATCAAGCCTCAGAATATTCTGGTGGGGACAGACGGTGTGGTAAAGGTGACGGATTTTGGCATTGCCAGAGCGGCAACCGCGTCCACCATGACAACAACGGCAAATGCGGCGGGCTCTGTGCATTATTTCTCCCCTGAGCAGGCAAGAGGCGGCTATGTGGATGAAAAAAGCGATATCTATTCTCTGGGTATCACGATGTTTGAAATGATTACAGGCGTATTGCCGTTTCAGGGCAACAATTCCGTCAGCATTGCATTGATGCATATCAATGACGAGCTGCCGGATATCCGCCAGTATAACCCGAACTGTACGCGCTCTCTGGAGGGGATCATCCGCAAGGCAACGATGAAAAAGGCAGATGAACGCTATGCAAGCATTGACCTTCTCTTGGCAGACCTGATTCGTGCCAGAGCGGAGCTGAACGGTTCCGCAAAGGAAGAAAAGCCTGCGGAAAAGAAAGCGGCAGCGGTTGGTGCAGCGGCGGCTGGTGCGGCAGGCGTGCGGATGTCCAGAAGGGCAGAGGCGGCAGCCAGACTGCGTGAAGCGCAGGAGAAAACGGAAATGGAAAAGGCGGCACAGGCCGCAGTGGAAACACCGCAGGAAACAAAGCCGGCTGACCCGAAGGAGTTGGAATATATCCGCAGCCACGCGGAGCGTCCACATGCGGAACACAGCTATGCAGAACACGCACATGCGGAGGGACACCATGCAAGCCACCGCCATGCGGCGGAAAACGCAGCTGAGCCGCTTGATGATTTCGCACAGGAGAACCCTGTGGAGGAGGAGGCACATACCCCTCTGGCAGGACTTGAAAAATACGGTAAAAAGCTGAAAATGAAGCATATCTCCAAAGAGGATGATTATGAAAATGAATATGTAAAATCGGAGCCTGTGAAGGCAAGCAGACGACCCGGAAAAATTCGCAGAAACCCCAGAACCGAAGGGGATTTTGATAACGAGCATGATAGAAAGGCAGAACGTAAGGTTGTGATTGCGGCTGTAATTACGGCACTGGTGCTGATTGGTGTGATTTCCGTTGTCGGCATTAAATTTATGGGCGGCGGCTTTGGCGGCTTTATTTCCAGTGATAAGAATATCGAAACCCCCCTGTTCTTAGGGATGGATTACGATGAAGCAGTAAAGGAAGCGGAAAAAATGGGGATTACCCTTGTGCAGGAGGGGGAGGACTACAGCAGCTTCTATGACACAGGCTGTATCATTTATCAGTCTGTCAACGAAGGGACGATGATTGGTGAAGGTACCAAAATCGGCGTAAAGGTCAGCCTTGGATTGACAGAGGAGGAAATGCCGAATGTGGTTGGCAAGAGCGAAAATGCGGCAATCGAAGCCATTACCCGTCTGGTTGGGGACGTGGCAGAGATTCGCTATGTGCATGACGCAGATGCAAAGCCCTCTGAGGTTATCAAGCAGGAGCCAGAAGCCGGTGCTTCTATTACGGCAAAGAGCCGCATTATTCTGACCATCAGCAAGGGGGACGAGGATACCAATGTTACCGTACCCAATGTTGTAAATGATACACTGGAGGATGCAAAGGCTTCCCTGACAGCGGTTGGCTTAACGGTCGGGAATGTATCTTATGCGGCAAGCGACAAGGTGGCAGAGGGCAAGGTTATCACGCAGACTGTAGCGGCGAATAAATCCGTACCGAGCGGCAGTGTGGTTAATCTGGTTGTCAGCAGCGGCGCGGATACG
>OGFE01002203.1_pt1 | contig 11126 bp, 9 predicted proteins | sample 1570811 | NCBI WGS metagenome assembly OGFE01 (sample SAMEA2581967, study PRJEB24529) | metagenome | biome: Human gut stool | place: China | collected 2011 | reverse complement strand
TACAACAACCGCTCAGTTTTTCAATTGTCGTCTCCAAATGGCGTTTGATATACATTCTAAAATCTTCCTATCTTTATTTTTAAAAAATACTGCTTTTACTTACTGACCGTTGCTCTGTAACTCTATCAATATTCCCAGCGCAAGCCTACAGCTACCAGTTTGCTGCTGTCACTGCGTCCACTGGTATAATCCGCATTTTTGATTTTGGCATATCCAAGTACGCTATCCAGATACAAAGACTTATTCAGCTTTTTCGCATAGGTCAGCTGCATTTCATGTACACGCGGATTACTGGCAGCAGCACGGTCCATATCCATACTGGTATATTCCAAACCGATCCTGTCGCCGTTAGCCAGATAATGGCTGATACTGCCATAATATTTCCTGGTATTTTTACCCATGGCATCACCCAGAATATCGTCTTTATAGGTCCAGCCATTAACAAGATACCAGTGTCCATACCACCAATTATTAGTATCACTCAGCTCCAGACGCATATCCCAGCAACCGTCACCGCCAAACAGCTGCGGGAAATACACACCGACACTGCGGGCATGCTCACTGGGGAACCCGCCGGCCTGATCTTCGCCATACAAAGAGCCGTAAAGCTGGACACCAGGAAAACGGTAACGCAGGTCTATACCGCCAATATCGTTCCACTGGTCGTCACTCTCGGCATTATCACCCAGTATCCAATGCTTATTTAAAGACTTGAACATGGATACACGTTCAAGACCTAAAGACAAGTTATCTGTCGGCACTATATCAACCCTTACTCCCAGCAGCCCGGCATGATCCTTTTCACGCTGCCAGTTTGCTATCCCGGCAGTATGCGCTTTGTCTGCCCGATTACCTTCCAAACGGCTGTAAAAAACGTTGACATTAGCTTTACCCAGAAATTTTAAAAACCCGTTATCAAAGGTGTGCGGTTCCAGTAGATTCAGCTTGAGCATCGTCTGCGGCGTTGCATTGTTACTCATAGCAAAGGGAGCTTTCCCCCACTGCACAGCCTGCTTGCCAAGTTCTATCCCCCAGACGCCCAGATGTGTTTTTACATAGCCTTCTTCAATACTGGCGTCACCATGCTGATCTTTATCATAGCTGAACCTTGGCGTCAGGCTCAGCGCCAGATCTTTATTCAAACTGCCGGAGATCTCTGCTGCGCCGATAATATTAATGCCGTCGCCATACCTATAGCCGTTGTTATTGCGGTTCAGCGGCTGCCAGGAAGCATTGATACCCTTACGGTAGCGATAGGAATCCTGCCGCATATCGCCATAAGCCAGCCTGGCTTCGACAGCACGCAGCTTGATGTTGCTGCCATAGTCTGTATTTGCACCCTGTAAATAAGCAATTTCTTCTGCCAGATCGGCGCGCATTTCTTCATAATAAGTTTTCAGATAGCCTGGCATTGGTTTCGTCTGTGCTTTATGCTGTGCTTCCATGATCCATTTTGCCATATCCAGACGGCTGTAAGGTCTGGTGCCTGTCGGCATGTCTTTGATATAACCCATTCCTTCCAGTTTGTCGATATATCTGTAATATCTGCTGTCCAGCGGCACATTTGCCGTTACCAGCGGCGACGCTGTTGCCACACTGGTAGCTGCTGCCATTGCGGCAACTATACCCGCCATTAAAAACTTATTCATCCTATGTACGCCTCCTGTAATAGAATTAAATTTAAAATGAATAAAATATATTATTTACAGAACTTCAATCTATTTATTTTAATTTTATAGATATTTGCTATCATTTAATTTATCTTCGCAAATTACTAACACCGAACTTTTAACAACTGACACTTTCCACGCAAATGGCAACGTCCAGCAGATGCTGGAATAAACAATGTGTCACCCTTACTAAAATTAATATGGAAAGAATTATCATAACAATTAGCCGAAAATGGCATTATGTCTGTATGATTATCATTTTTCCAATGTTCTCCAAAATCATTATCGATCCAAACTTCACCACTGCCATCAAAACACATCAATAACTGAAATGATGTTTCCAAAACAGAAAAATCAAAACCTATGCTGGCCTCGACCTTTTCCACATCAAAATACTTGCAACGACAAACGATTTGCCGGCTGCATCCAGGATAATAATTTATCAGTCTAATTCCCTGACTCACGTCCTGTGACACGTCCATATTCAGCACTTTGATTGCTTTCTCCAAATGTAATTCACGTTTATTCCCATCTTTGTCTTGACGATCATAATCATATACTCTATATGTTACATTACTGCTTTGCTGAATTTCTGCAAGCAATATTCCCGCACCAATACCATGTACTGTGCCCGCCGGGATATAGTAGACGTCACCTTTTCTAACAGGTATTTTTTGCAGGTGTTTATCCAATGTCTTATCCAAAACTGCCTTACGTAGAATATCTTCATTAACAGGATGGGCAAAACCATATATAAGGCACGCATCCGTATCTGCATCCAATACATACCACATCTCTGTTTTACCATTATCATGTTCATTGATCCTTGCATACTCATCACCGGGATGAACCTGTACAGAAAGTTGCCGGTTCGCATCAATAAATTTAGCTAAAATAGGAAAACAACCACTAAATTTAGTTCCGATATATTCCGGTTTTATTTTTAGTACCCTGGAAAGTGTCTGCCCTTCAAAAGAACCGTTAGCAATCATACACTCTCCATCAGGGTGTACACTGCATTCCCAGCTCTCACCTAAACAATCTATATCAAAAGTTTTGCCGAACTCTTTTTTTAACCTGCGTCCTCCCCAAAGACGTTCTTTTCCAACTGGAACAAGTTTCATAATTTCCATACTTTCACCTAAAGATATGTATCCAATGTAAATTTTTCCTTATCATCTACACTTATTTTCCCCATTTGTACTTCAACAAGTTCCAACTTACTTTCAGCGATTACCGTATGTTTACAGCCCTTAGCAATGGTCAGTACATCCCCAGTCCTCAGAATTTGTTCCATACCATCAACAACAGCTTTACCTTTACCTGAAACAACGATCCAAACTTCATTTCTATTTTCATGGCTGTGGTAACTCATATGCTGTCCATTATTTAAAATTACCTTAATTGTCATTGAATCATCCTTGACGTCAATAACTCTATATGTTCCCCAACTTTTCTCAGCAAACATAGCCTCGTTGTCCAATTTTTCTACATAGGGTTTCATACGTCCACTAGCTTCTTTATCAGATATCAATATACCATCCACACTAGCTGCTATAACCATATTCTTCAGTCCCATACAAATAATAGGAAGATTGAGTTCGTTAACTATATTGGTATTAATACAAGTATTATCCATAATCGCCTTACCTTTAGCAGCGTCAGCCATGACCTCACTCATCATATTCCATGTACCAACATCTTTCCATTCACCTTCATAACGAACTACCTGAATGCTTGGTTCCTTTTCAACTACAGCGTAATCAAAACTGATTTTTGGCAAATCATCATACTTGGCATATAAATCACGATAATCAGTAAAATCAACAATATCATGTGCTTTGTCCAGCAAATAACCTAATTTAAATGCAAAAACACCCGCATTCCACAAAGCATGTCTTTCCAAGTATTTTTCGGCAGTTTTTACATCAGGTTTTTCTTTAAAAGACTGTACCAGACTTGTTTTTTCAGCGCAATCAGGTATTATATAGCCGTATTTATCACTGGGATAAGTAGGCTTAATACCCATTAAAGTAAGATTTGCTGTCCCAGCTTCAACCAGATTTTCCAACTCTCCAACACACTTGTAATAATCATTATCAACATAAGGATCTACTGGACAAACCGCAATACATTCTTCTACACCTATACCGAGTTCATAATGAATATATGCTGCTGCTAATAAAATTGCCGGAAAAGTATCTCTCCTAGAAGGTTCCACACAAATATTAATCTTCTCACCTAATTGACTTTTTATTACGCTAACCTGATTTTTACTAGTCGCAACTGTGACTTTGACCATAGGATTAACTGTAGTAATTTGCCTGTATACACGTTGAACCATAGATTCGTAATTACCATTATCGTCTTTAAACAGTTTAATAAACTGTTTAGATCTAATATCATTAGAAAGTGGCCATAAACGCTTACCACTGCCGCCGGAAAGAAGAATAATATTCATATACGACCTCCGATAAATATTGCCTTATAAATCACTATAATCATACTTGATCATCCTCAAGTAAAAGCACGATCCGTTCAAAAATACCTGTATCGATCAAATCCCTCAATTTATTCTCCATCCACTAATTCGCACAAAATATGACCGATCAAAATATGTATCTCCTGTGCCCTGGCCGTTACCGGACCGGGCACAGCCATACAAATATCGCAGACCTCTGCCATTTTGCCGCCCCCCTGAGCCGTCAAACCAATACACTGCATTCCTTTAGCCTTAGCAACATCAATAGCTGCCAAGACATTTTTGCTATTGCCGGATGTAGACAACCCGACCAAAACATCACCGTCATTTCCTAAAGCCTGTACCTGTCTTGCAAACACTCTATCATAGCCGTAATCGTTAGCTACTGCTGTTAAAATCGAAGTATCCACAGTCAAAGCTATTGCTGGCAGGCCGACACGTTCTTTCTGAAACCGGCCTACAAATTCAGCAGCCAGATGCTGGCTGTCTGCGGCGCTGCCGCCGTTGCCGCAAAATAAAACCTTCTTGCCGTTTTTTAAAGAATTTTTTATAATAACGGCACTTGCAGCAATCTGCTCTAAAATTCTGCTTTCGCCAACCTGTTGTGCCAAAGCAATGTGTTGCTTGAAAACTTTTTTTATTGTATATAAGTCATTCATATCAATCCAATTTCCCATTTACTTCCCATAAATATTTTCGTATCTCGGTAATGCATACTCAATAACACGTTTAGCCTGCTTGTAGAAAAAGAGCATCCAATCACGAGAGCTTTCATTAATGCTTTCCTTATACAAAGCCCAGCCAACATAATACCAGTTATGAATCCCCATGTAAGTAATCCAATGTAATCTTTCCAATTCTGTAGCCGGTCTGTCAAAGTAAGCTTTCAGAATTTCATCAATAGCTTTATCTTCAAAATCATATCCTGCAATAACACGGCCAAAATCATAAGCAGGATCATTAAAACCGGCAAACTCCCAATCAATAATATTTAAACCTTCCTTATTCAACAGGCAGTTATCTTGATTAATGTCATTATGGCACATGGTTTTCTGCACACCATCACGTTCTGCATAAGAATACAATCTGCGCATTGCATCCCACTCATTTTTGAAGATTTCGAAAAGATTCCCCTTCATCTTAGAAGCTTCAAGCATAAGACGTTCACATTGCTGTATAGGGTTATATTCAAATTCTTTCCAATCAGACATCTCAAAACCTTCTTCATGGAATTTTCTAATTTTTTGCGCCAATAATTTCATCAATTCTATGTTTGAATAATAGATGCCGTCAAGATTTTCACAATTTTCCATAAATCTGGAAATCTTGATACCGGTTTCATCAATGTAGACATAGGTATTATCAACCTTGGCTCTTGCAGCTAAAATTTGCGCCCGACATTCATTTTTTCTATAGATAAAGAAAGAACTGCTTTCTCCTGGATAACGAAATATGTATTTTTTACCACGTACAACAAATGTGAACAATACATTTGTAAGCCCCTTTTGCAAAATTACAATATTCCCGATTTCTTCTTCATTACAATCTAAAACACTGCATATCTTATCGTTGATCTTACCACTGACATTTTCCAAAAAAAGACTATCTATATTCTGTATTTCTTGAATAGAGTCAAATTCGTATAGAAACTCACCAGAATATTCATGAACATACATATCGAGGTCTTCAATATGACGATCAATAAATTCTTCCCAAAATAACGCTGTTACACGGAAATCATCTATTTCTTCATGCATAAATTTAACTAACCGTTTCGAAAATTCTCCGTCAATATAAGCATGTCCATAAATACATTCGCCACTGGTATTATCGCTATAAATCTTCGTTATACGACCAGATGTATTCTTCTTGACCAACAATTCATTATGTGCGTTATCTTTAACAACAGTTGCATGAAAAGAATTATACTCATAGGCAAAAAACGGATTCTTTTCAAAATAATTATCACAATTGCAAATATAGGTATTATTTAATAAATCAACGGCCATATACAAAGAATATATATTGTTTTTCTTTAAATCAGGATTTATCCGAAGTTTTACATTCCACTTTTCTTCTAAGAAAAAATACATTTCCTGTTTATAACCAACAACAACTGTTATATCATCGATACCAACTTCTTTAAGCTGCCTAATTTGACGTTCAATCAAGGTCTCACCATTTTTCACATACAACCCTTTAGGCATAGAATAAACAGATTTAGCAGAAATATCCGATCCACCAGCTGCAAGAATCACTGCATTCTTTACTTTTAGTGGTGCAATCTCTTCTAAAGCTGCTTTAGTAACACTTCCATTTTTAATATATCCTTTTCGCTCCAGCGATAATATCAAATCTTGCACCTCTTCTAAGGACTTAAATACATAATATGGTTTGCTGGCATATACATAAGCAGCAATATCTGTTTGTTGACTTGTATTGGCTACTAAAGTGCGAATAATCTCAAATTCTTTGTAACTAATCATCGTTTTTTCCTCCATTAATATTAGTTTTTGCTTGCTGTTTCTTTTGCTCTAACAATAGTCGACCTTCAAACAACTCCAAATCTTCACGCGTAGTAATTTTTATATTACTAGACACCGATTTAGAAAAGTATAGTCTTTTCCCAAGAGCAAAGTACAATGACGTTGTATGTGGTTCCAATGTATCTAATATTCCTGATTTTATGGCAGTATCATAAGCATCATATAGCTCTCCAAATCTAAAAGCCCACGGATTACTAAACCCTTTAATGCTTTCTCTCAAAATACTTTGAGTAGTACTATATTCATCATCTTTGATACATGTACATAAAACCATATCTTCAGCAGCTATTGCATTACCATATTTTTCGCAAATTCGGATATTATCGTCAATAATATCATCTGTAGTCATTGGTGAAACGCCAAAACTAATAACGACAATATCTGTATCCAAAATTTTATGTTTAAGATTAAAAACACCCTCCATGACAGACTCTTGAAAAGTGTTCCCACCGCGAACCAGCCATTTGACCTTTGTAATGCCATATTCATCAACTATACGGTTCACTTCATTCACCCAGTCGGGATGATAAACAACTTCAATAGCATCTATATTTTTATTACTTTGAAACACTTCTAAAGTATACGCCAATATTGGTTTATCCATTATTTTAATAAACTGCTTTGGTATATTAGCACCAATACGCTTCCCTGTTCCACCAGCAAGTATGACTGCTGTATTCAAATCGTTTCTAGCTCCCTTTCTGTATAAAAATTAGACAATACTATGTATTCTTCTGCAAACAACTCACTTTAACCGTATGACATAATTATGGTGGCTTACTTGCTGTTCTACTGGTGGAAGTTTCATATAATCACCATAAATAGTCCGTAACATCTCATCATATCCACCAGGAATAATAACATCCAAATTTTCAAATTTACACATTGCTGTCTCAGAATAAACGTGACACTTCATAACTTGCTTTAGGCAATTAGCATCTGTTGACTGGACTGCAACAAATTCAGACTCAGAAAAAGGATGGCATCTTATAAAATAATCAATATAGTCTCGCAAACGTATCCTGCCAATATAATTTGCTAAGGGAAATAATATTTTTTTTAATACTGCTCTTAGTGGCGTCGTTGCCTTTAAATTATCTTTCTGTACGGTCACAAACATACCATATAAAAATCTTAACCAATACATATGCAACTTTCTAAAAAAAATATTATTAGGTAATCCATCAACAGGAAAAATATCAATATAGACACCTATAACACCAGAATCATATCCTTCCTCAACCATTTCAGTCTTAGAATCATAACATTTCGCAAATAAATACGGCCATTGCGGTCTATTATATCGACTGGCTAATAACATATGCTCTGCAACTCTGTCGGTCATACCCAGTAACTTTTCATAATCGTATCTTGGCATAATTACATCAATATCATCATCCCAAGGTATAAATCCCTTATGCCTAATAGCTCCAATCAGCGATCCATACGCAATATAATATTTAAGATCATGTGCCTTACAATAATCAATAAACTTACTCAATACCTGTACTTCCAACTTTTGGATTTCTTGCAAACTAATTTCTTGTCCATTTTCCACAGTCGATGTCCCCCTTATACCTGTACGCACAAATATATAACGCTCTTAAACAAGTATTGATAAATTCTGTAATACCCCGAAGCCAAGAAATATTAAGAATAGTCAATTTTCCCATATTAACTAATACGATTAGCCCTAAAATTTGTAAAAATGCTGTAATCATTGTACAAAAGGTCACATCTTTAGCCGTCCCTAACACCCCAAGTGTCGGCCAGCCAAATAACATCGTAGTAAAGCCAAAAAATAATACTGGTATCAATGCTTGTAACGTGCTCGTTGCATCAATATATTGTATCCCACCAATAATTTGTACCATAATCGGAGCTGCAAAATATGTGAAAATGCATCCTAATATTATTATCGGAATAAATATTTTTAATACTTTTTGAATTATATTAAAATCTTTGGATATAATCATCCTCGGATATATTCCTTCAATTATCGGAGTATAAAATGCTTGGCCTGCGCTAATTATCTGAAGCGATAAACTCCAAAACGCAACTTCTTTTATAGGTAAATAAATACCAATAACTATCGTATTAAGAGCCATAAAAGCAGTTACAGCTACCGTATTAAGAAAGACCACAGTAGAGTCCTTTATCTTTTTTAATATGTCATTACTCAAATGAAATTTGAGCACTATTTTCATCTTATGTAACTGGATAAATACAAGGATAACAGCAATAATAGACCCCAATATATCTAATATCGGAATCCACAAAATATCAACATCTGATTTCACAAAAACAAATGTCAATAAAACTGCGAAACCACGCATTACTACAAATCTTTTTGTTATCACCTCCATTTTTTCTAAACCTCTAAATAAATAATCGAACAAAAAACAGGTTAAGACAACCACCAAATAAGATAATAAAACAAATGTGAAATTATCTTTTAATGTTGGCAATATAAAAGTTATAACTACTAATAGAATCAATCCAATTACCGCTAAAAATAACCTGGCTAACAAAATATTGCTAACTTCCTCATTTAGTTGATCATTATCAGACCTAGCTAATGCAATATCTTGCGTACCGGAAATCATAAAGCCGTAATCAACAAAAATTTGCATATATTGCATTACAGCTTTTACATAAGCAACTAAACCAAAACAATCAACAGTGAGCACTCTTGTCAGATATGGTAAAGTTATCAACGGAAAAATCATTTTAGCAATGTTCATCAGTAGTAACATTGAAGTATTTTTCGCCAAACTCACTAAAATATTCACCTTTCTTTCCGAGAAAACCACCGCCAGATGTTTTTAAATATTTTAAAACGTCAAACCAAAATACATAATAAATTTTTCTTATTCTTTATTACGCTTTTATTCTGATCCTTAATATAAAATATAACCCGATCAAAAATAATATCCTTACATAACCTAACCACATAAGCGAAGCGTGAAACCATATATTGGTAAATATTTCAAGCGTAAAAAGTACAGCCATAATACTAATAATAGATTGCGTATGTTTTTTATTGTCCACTGCTTTTGAAATTAAATCAAAGCTCTTAAGTACAAAGCCATATATAATTCCCCAAACAAATATTCCGATATAACCAAAACTTAGAAATGATTCCGCGAAACTCCCACCTCGTAATCCCGGATGACTATCTCCCAATCCCACAATTCTATTAGTATACCGGGAGGTATTCCATTGGTTTCTAAAATCTGAATACTCACTAGGAATAAAAGAAATAATACCAGCTAATATATTCTTGCCGTAGAGATATTCACCGTTCCAATTTTCTAATATAACACTAAAATCTCTGATATCCGAAACATTATTGCCAAACAAAATTCTATCGACTGTTGTTGATTCTGTAATATAAGTCGAATTGCTATCAGTACGTATCCACTCCATGCCAAAAAATAATATAACTATAATCAAAAATCCAACTGCATATTTTTTTATAGATAAATTTTTCCCTTTATAGATCACATCCGCAAATAGAATGGTAATAAAGGGGAATATTAAAGTAGAACGCCCTCCATACATTACTATGATAATGGCAGTCCAAATATAGATCCAATAATATTTGTATCTTTTTTTTGATAAATAACAAAGCAACAAACTCACCGTCAGAAAGCTTGACTGTAATACACCGATAAAAAGATTTGAAAGCGACAAAAAGATACCACTGGTCATAAAAAATACTCTTAAATTAAAATAGCTACCACTTTGCTGAACCGCATATAAATTCAGACAAGTTGATATTATGGAATTTATAACAAACAATGTAATAAATTTATTTTCATTTTTTGCCATAGTGTAAAAACAAGTTTCTGTCATCTTCACGCAGGTCTTACATATTATCTTTATGCCATTATGTTTAATTATCGAACAAATACTACCACCCAAAAAAACTCCGCAAAACCCTAATACATTAATAAACCATGCTTTATCAATGTATTCCATCGAAAAACTCCAAGGAGTATTCGATTTGATAACTTGCAGTTGCTGTGAACCCATAAATGGATAAAAAAATAGTACTGTGACAACATAAGAAAACAATAAACTCCCATGCCATATATCTATATAATGTCCTTTACGAAAACAATTAACATACCAGGATAAGCAAAAATGGATTATCAAAATAAAATTTAATATCCCCACAAAAAGAGAAATTCTCATAAAACCATTAAATAAATCTATTGATTCAAACATCGTTATTTTTCCCTTTAATTTTATTCAACATATCTGCAAATTTTGTAAACACTTCCTCTACAGATATCGATTTATTACACTCCAACGTTTTTTCCTTACATTTATCACTTCTGTAACAAGGCTTACAGGGGAGATCTTTGCCAATACATATAGTTTTGTCATTATAATTGTATGGACCCCACCAACAAATCAAAT